>Ga0153954_1000534_pt1 | contig 29442 bp, 21 predicted proteins | sample TSFL038MetaG_FD_102277 | JGI IMG/M metagenome (GOLD analysis project Ga0153954, IMG submission 102277) | Attine ant fungus gardens microbial communities from Florida, USA - TSFL038 MetaG | ecosystem: Host-associated > Fungi > Mycelium > Unclassified | place: USA: Florida, Wekiwa Springs State... | reverse complement strand
CTGAGCGGCTTTTTTGGTTTTCACGTCAGGGAATACTTGTGTGTCGGGATGTAAGAGGCTGTCCGGGAAGTGAACACGGATGTGAGGATGCGTTGTTTGGGTGGCCGGGGACGAGTCTTCGAGTCCCTGGGGATTGGCCGAGGCTCGTCCCGGAGCGTCGCTGCGCTCCTCCCCGGCCACCCGCCTTTTCTGATTTCACAGGGCTAAGTGGAGCATCCGGCAAGTCCCCTTCCGTTGCGTGAGCACCCCCATCCAAAGATGTCTTGTCGTAGGGCAGCCGAGGTCGTTCGCGAAAGCCTCGGCAGGCCAAGGCCTGTCCTACAAAAAAAATTTCCGGACATTCCACTTACTTGTTCCCATTCTTCACGAGATCAATGCTTTTGAACGCGAAGGCCGAGTTCGCGGCGCATGACCGCGACCATCACCAACCCGTAGGCGACGAGGCCGCAGGCCATCAGGGTGAACAGGGTGTCGATGCCCCAGCCGAGGACGCCCAGCCCCAGGGTGCCCAGCGCCCCGGCGACTAATAGCCGGGTCAGGGTGGCGAGCAGCGGCAGCACTGTCCGCCCCCGCCCCTGGGCGGCGAAATAGAGGGCCAGTCCCAGCCCGAGGAAGGCGTAGGCTGGGCCGACCCGGACCAGGTACGCTCCGCCGAACCGCGCCACGGCGGGATCCGAGGTGAAGAGCCTCATCCACGTTCCTGGGAACAGGGCAACGGTGCTTCCCACCAGTCCGCACGCCCCCGCGCCCAGCGCCGCGCCGGCGCGGGTCAGTCCTCGGACGCGGTCGATGTTCCCCGCCCCATCGCTGGCGGCGACCAGGGGGACCAGCGCCGAGCCGACGCCGAACACGAGGGGCATCAGTAGATACTCCAGGCGACCCCCAACACCGTACCCGGCGATCGCCTCCGCCCCAAACGGGGCGACCAGGGCCGTCAGGATGATGAACGTCAGGTTTGTCAGCAACGTGCTGACCGCGCTCGGCACCGAGACTCGGAGGACCTCCTTCGCGTACCGCCACCGAGGCACGAGCGCTGCCCGGCCCGGCCGGGTCGGCGAGCCTGGTGCCCACACCGCCCGCAGCAAGACGACGGCCATCGCCACGTCGTAGGCAACCACCACCCACGCCGCGCCGGCGATCCCGAGCCCGGGAACCGATCCCGCGCCGAAGATGACAAGTGGGTAGACGGCCAGCGTGACCACGCCCCCAGCGGCCCCCACGGCAGCCGGGTACGCCGCGTTGCCACCCCCGCGCAGGACGCTGGCGGCCGCGTTGAACAGCCAGAACGGGACGGCTGCGAGGAAGAGCACGTCGGAGTAGCGGGTCGCGGCTTCCAGGGCCGGGCCGCTGGCTCCGAGTGTGGCGTAGAAGGTCCGCCCGAAGAGCATCATGACGGCCGTCGAGACCAACCCAAGGATTGCTGACATGCCGAGGACGGTCCCGGTGATTTGCGCGGCGTCATCGGACCTCCCGGCGCCCAGCGCCCGTGCGACGCTCGAGGCGGCACCGCCGCCGTAAGCCCCGGCCGACATAGTGGTCATCAGCATCACGAGCGGGAAACTCAGCGAGATGCCGGCCAGGGCGTCCGACCCCAGCCGCCCGACAAATGCCGCCGCGCTGGCGGCGACGACGCTTTGCAGCAGCATCAGCGCCGCAGTAGGGGCGGCCATCCGCAAGAGCGTCGCCAGGACCGGCCCCTCCAGCAGGCGGCGGGCCTGCGGCGTCAAGGTTACCGCGCCTTGCGTGCTCTCGACCGCCTGTAGCATGTCCCCCTGTCGGGTTGCCATCGCACCTCCGCGTTATTGAAGCCGCGAGCTTCCGGCTGCGGCAGAAACCTGTATATGCATCTATCAGGGCAAAAAAAATTAGCCCTCGGCCGCGAGCCTCGTAACCTCGGGGAGCGTCGTGAGGAGGCCCTGCCATGCCTCCTCCGGCAGCAGCGCTTGCATCCTCGCCTGTGCCCGCTCCCACGCCGGTCGGGCTTCTTCGAGCTTCGCCACCCCGCTGGCGGTGATCGTGAGCCACTTCTCGCGGCGGTCGTCCCCGACCCGGACGCTGACCCAGCGGGCGTCCACGAATGGACGGAGGCATCGGGTTAGCGACGTCTCGTCGTGAAGCGTCAGCTCGGCCAGGTCCCCCTGCCGAATTTCGCCGGTCCGCTGGAGCAGCAGGAGCAATGAGTACTGGGTCGCGCGGAGTCCGTTACCGCGCAACTCGTCGTCATAGAGCCGGCTGACAACCCGGGACGCCTGCCGCAGCGCGAGGCAAAGGCACGGCTCCTCCACCCGGTGTTCTTTTTCGTCGCTCATATTGGATGTATATGCAGCTAATCGGTGAGGGTCAAGGGGTCTGCATATCAACAAACATGGAAAACGGCACCAGGCTGGCAGGGGCTTGCTGACGCCGTCACGGACGCGCCGATCGAGCCGAACTGGCTCGCAATCGTGTCCTCTTTGTCCTGCTACGGGTTCCGTAAGCGCTGGGGCGTGCTTCGCTTGCAGAGTTCGGTTCGGCGTGTCCGTACGGCCTAAGGCTTGCCGGCCGGCTTTTCGGGGGCGGGCTCTTCCTCTTCTTCCTTTTCGAAGACGCCCGTCACTTGGCCTTGGTCGTTGATGGCGGTTGCCGAAACGAAGGTGGGTCCTCCTTCATCAAGGAATCGGAGTTTTCTATTCTCATATAGGAAGGCGTGGGGCACGAGCTTCGAGCCAAAAGGGCCGTCGATCATGCCGACCACGGCCCCTTCATTGTTGATGGCGAGGGCCTCTGAACGGTCGTAACCCTTCGGCTTTTCGAGGATCTGTAAACCTTCTTTGGGGGTCCAGATCACGGCGTGGGTCGTCCCATCGCCAACATGGCGAATCCCGACGACGGTTCCCGCGTTATTGACGGCGCGGGGGATGAGGGAACCCGAGTCGCCGATAGTCGTGCGCGTCCACTCGCCCGAGGCCTCCTGCGACCAGAGGCAAGGGAAGACGCCGTCGACGGCGGTGATGTGTTGGCCGTTGTCGCTGATCGCCACGACGTTGGAGCCGAGCTGGTGGGCGTGGGGTAGGGGGGAGCTTTTCCATCCCTCGCCCTCGCGATCCCAGATGCAGGCTCGCATCCGGTTCTCGCCGACCGAGAACCCGCTGATCCTTCGCCCATCGCGCGTCACCCCGCACGCGAATGAGGCCCAGTCGTCTTTCAGGACCCCGAGCCCTCGGATGCCCCCTTGGGCGTCCCAGATGAACGCCTGGTTTCGCATGGCGACGCGCACCCCAAAAGGGGCCGGTTTGCCGGCACGGCCCACAACCAGGCCGTCGTCGCTCACGGCGGCGGGAAAGGTCGCCGTATAACCCGAAAGCCGAGGCAGGTACGTCGTCGCCTTCCCCCTGGCAAAGAAGGGGACCTGCTCGATCACGCCGGGCCGCGCTTTCTCCTCGATCCACTCGAAGCCGATAATCTCACCGCGCCCGTTGATGCCGGTGGCGACGATCCCATTGTCTTTCGGGGTCACCACCTCGTACTTCTTGCTCTGAGGCTGTGCGGCTTCGGCATCAAAGCTCAAGCTCAGCGCGGAGGCCATCAGTAACCAGGTAGAGCGCATCGGCAACCTCCCGCTCAGGCGATGGATGAAGGACGCGCCCACCGTACCCAACCGCAACGAAAAGTCAAACATCCCCAGGGCTTCCCGGGACGAATCGTAATAGGCACCGGGCCCAGTCCCGTCTAATTCTGGTTGATCTCGGGGAGTGAGGCCGATTTCCCTGGATAGAGTGTCGGGGTTGTGTCGAGAATTACGAGTGGAAGTGAGGAGTGAGTCCTGGTGTAAAAATCGAAAGGATCGGTCTTGCCAGAGCTATCGATCGCGGTAAAGATGTCGCCCCGACCGGTGATCCGGAGGCTATGCGTGGCCTCCGCACGTCGTCTGATCCGGTCCGTCCGGCCAAGCTTTACCCGTCGTCGGCCGGTTCCAGGGAACTTCTCAGGGATGAGGGGATCCTCGATGCGCGTCAGGCTGATCTCGACCGTAGTTATCGCGGTCGCTGCCCTTGGACATGCCGGCTGCGCGATGATCGAGCCGTGGATGGCTCCTCGGCCGACCATGGAGAACCCGCTCGTGGTTCCCACTGCCGACTTCGAGACCGTTTGGAAAGCGACCATCGCGTCATTGGATGAATACTTCGACATTGCTAACGAGAATCGACTCTCGCGTACGATCGTGACACAACCCAAGATCGGCGCGACCGTGCTCGAGCCTTGGAGCGGTGACAGCGTCGGTTTCCACGAACGGCTCGAATCGACCTTCCAGACGATTCGACGGTTTGCTCAAGCGACGGTGACCCCTGCCCCCTCGGGCGGTTTCGCCATCAAGATCGTCGTGTACAAAGAGCTCGAAGACCTGGCAAAGCCCGATCGCCAGGCGGCGGGACGCGCCGTGTTCAACAACGACTTTCCGATCAACCGAAGCCGAGAGATCGTGGGTCCGGTGCCGGTGCCAAACGGCTGGATTCGCCTCAATCGCGACTCGAAACTCGAGCAGGAGATCATCCTGAAGATTCGCGATGCGCTCTTCCTTTGAGCGAAAGAAGGGGGGAACGGCGACGGGCAAGGCCTCATCGCCGCCGCGTCATCAGTTGCCGGATTTCGAGAACCCAGGGGTACGACCCGCCATGAAGAGGGGGACGACCGAACCGGCTTCACGAGCGCGTTCCATCGCGAAGAAACGAGACGCTCAGTTCGCGTTGAAGGTCCAGTAGGCCCCCAGCCCGGCGATTCCGATCGCACGGATCGTGGGGTCGAGCAGCGCAGCGCGGTGGGCCGGTGAAGCCATCCACATGGCGCCGATGCTGGCGTACGCCCCCATCGCCGAGTTTTGTCGACGCGCTGGGCCCATCACGTGATGGCCCATCCCATAAGCCTGTTGCTGGTTGTTATTCGCTGCGGCCCAGCTGGACAGGTTCGGGTCGTAACCGACCGCGGGTAATCCATAGCTCGCGCGGACAGAATTCAGCCAATTCGTGAAACCATAAGGGTCCCCCGCCGTCGCGGCTGCGGCCGGTTGGGCGTAGGTCGTCGTGGCCGGTTGGGCGTAGGTGTAAGCCGTCGCGGCCGGTTGGGCGTAGGTTGCGGCCTGTTGAGCGTAGGTGTAAGCCGTCGCGGCCGGTTGGGCGTAGGTTACGGTAGCGGCCGGCTGAGTGTAGACGACTCTCGGGCTCGAGGCGACGGACTGGTACACGACGGGTTGCTGCGCCTGGGCGACGAGCGGACTGTTGGTTGCTACGAAGGCCAGAATCCAGAGCGGAGCCACGATGCGCGTCTTGAAGAGGTTCCGGATAGGCAACGGAAAAAACTCCCTAAGTTCACGTGGTGCGCGACCGTCCCCTGACGGTCAACTACTTGATGAGCAAATCCTCCAGACAAATCCAGGAGGATCATCCCATGGGTGCCCACGAAGTGTTGCCAGAATGGGATGAGAGTTCTGGAAACGCAACCCGATTTTTCGGAAACGGAAATTTTTTTCGGATGTATCGACACGTACAGCCATGGATACGCCCGCATTCCTTAGGCGGTCGACGGGACCCGAGCGGAGAAGGAGGACGAGTTTTTTTTCTCTTAATAAATCGCAGTCGGGGTGTCACAATTCGAGCGGATCAGAGTATCCACGCCCCTAACACGTGCGAGTTCAATTCCGAAGTGATTAATTTGGGAAGATGGGTTGTCAGTTGCTTGGCGAAGACAATCGTCAAAGTTCTTGGGAGCACCTTTTGAACCCGCTAAATTTACATTTCACTAAATCTACGTAACTCTCTTGCCTCCGCACATCCGGTGATCCGTGGCTGACAACGACGTCGCTCATTCACGCTGCCTCGCTCCGGCATTTGAGGGAGATTTCCGAGGCATACGGGAAATGAGGCGGGAAGCGAGAATTCGGCGAAAATACCGGGAATTTCGTGCGTGCACGCCCGGAGTGGTGCGGGTCAATGATTGGATGAGGGAGAGGATGTCGTGGGGCCTCGCAAGCAGTCGGCTCAAGGGGCGTCGGCCCCGAAGCTTGTCATAGCGAAGAGGATGTTAATCGGTTCGTCGCGGACCGGAGCTCATCGCCGAGCTTGGCCTGTGGGAAACTCATGCAGCAGAATCCGCAACGCCATCTCATGTCGCTCGGATTGGCCGAGGTGGTACGACTCAACCCTCGATCGCGAGGATGCTGAGCGAGCGGAGTGGCCGGATCACGAATCCACGCGGCCTCGAGACGGCCGTCGACCGCGCACCGCACGAGCGGTCCCTCGACGGATTCGGCTCGCGCGAACACCACCCCCGCGCATACGACCAGTCCTAGCTCGTAAGGTGGTCAAAAAAAATCTCTCGAGACGTTCGCGTTTCGACTCGAATCGGCCATCGAGCGACCACGAACAGCCTGGCTTGGCGCTCCTGGAAGCCGCGTGAAGTGGCCAATGACGAGACTTCGAGGCTCCGAGCCCTGGCAAAGAGGTGTCCTCGAGCCGGTGAGAATTTTTTTCTGATCACCCCAGTTTGCCTCGTTTCACGCTCCCGAATCGAATCCGGGTCGTTACTCCATCAAACTCGCTGGAGAGAAAACACCTCGACCCGGACGCCCTCGGAGAAATGGGCCAAGGGAGGAGTGCTGGGACGTCTGATTCCGGCTGCGGTCAGCAGAGATTCATCGAGTTCGAGGATGGAGGCAAGTTGGATGGGATAGGGTGTATGGTGGACCTGGCCTCGATAGAGCCGATCATGCCAAGAGGCATAAAGAAGGTAACGCTCGATCAAGAAATGCTCGAGAGTGCCGGGGCGAGCGGTGGTGATGGGGCCTTGCGGAGCGCATTGGATGGAGGATGCGGCGGGCAAAGGCCCCGGCCATCTCCGTTCGGAAGCGTAGGCGATGGTTTTCGGTCCCGGCTGATCCAAGATCAATTCCATCCGAGCGTAATGATAGGGTAGATGAAACCAGGTGCGGGCCGAGACGACGGCAACGGGATTGGCGGCGTCGAGACTGAAGAACCAGACGCCAGGATCCCGACCGTTCTTGTGCACATAAGTGCGCACGTTAGTCTCGTGGAACTGCGACAGACCTGGCAATGGAGGCAGGCCGGCGGGGCGTACACCGGACATCGTGAACGGAACGAGGCCGACGTAGGCCCTTCCTTCGAAGAGGTCGAGCTCGAGTCCCGGCGGTAACAGAGGCCGAAGCGACTCGGCGGGTACCTCCCAATGGAGGAAGAGCAGGTGGCTCCACGTTTGCCGCATCACCGCACGCCTCGAGGGCCGGCGCGTCGGGGCGAGGCGGTCAAGCGTCGTCATGGATCCCGCCGAGGTGTCGGACATGTCAGGCGACTCCGGCGAAGAACGGACGAAGCGGTACGGCGAAACCAAGCTAAAGCAGTTTGCGATGGGATCGCCTACAAAATCGCGGAAGATCGGAGTGGAATCCCTATGATTTCTGTGTAGGACGCACCATCAACCGATGCCATGTCGATGGGCGTATCCTGGTGGCTTGTCCACCAGTGGGCCCAGGCTGACGCCACTGGTGTGCCACCCCACCGGCCTCTTCACTTCCTTCGAGCCACAGAGTCACTCCCTGGCCTGAGTGTATGCTATCCAAGGTCATCAATCCGTTGCCAAGACGTATTGGCCCGAGTTGCGAGAATAAAGACCGATCTGCTCCGACCTTCCTGCCTGCCCGTCATGATGCGGGCAAAGTGCCTGATTGTACCTCGGCGCAGAGGCGGTCGAGGTTCTGCTCGTTCGCGGGTTCGACGATGTGGCGGATGGCGTTTGCCACAGCATCGTCGTCGAACGCCTGTTCCCACAACACGAGGGTTCCGTCAGGTTGCTCTTGCAAGGTGACCGTGAGCTGAAAATGCGGAGGGGAGACGTGCCGGATGACGATGATGCTGTCCGGGACGATCGTCTCGAACAGCGACTCGTTGGGATATGTCTTTCCATCAGGCCCATGCATGGAGAAGACCCACCTGCCACCTGGCTGGAATTCGAAGGTCTCAAAGGTGTTGGTGAATCCGTTTGGTCCCCACCACCTTGCGAGACGACCTGGACTCTGAAACGCGGCAAAGACGGAGGCCGGGCTGGCAGGGATCTCTCGCTTCGTCGTGAAAGTCGTCATTCAGGGCTCCTTGGCGGCAGTGTTCGGACGAGCAATTTTGCAGCCAATCGGCCAAGGTGCAACGGCCCTTTACCTCCGAGTCGTCACAGACGGGGCCAGGGGCGCCTGCTTGTGCGGCCGACGATCGCCCATTGCAATTCGCAAGTTACTGCAGGCACGCAGATAAGCCATCACGGCGATTGCCACGCCAACCCCAGGGAAAGCAGGAGTCGGCCGACCGACCCATGCATGCAGAATCTCGGTGGCACTTCGAACGATTCTTTCCTGTTCGAGTGGTTCGTTTCAGATCGAGGATCGTCTTTGCCGCACGCGACCCTTGCATATGGAGAGAGCCTAGTCGGTACGCACACGCATGAATCGCAAGGGGTCTTTCGTTCAAACCGGGTGTGCGAAACGGTGTCAATACCCAGCGTCATTAACCCCATGAGGGATAGGGATTGTCATGAGCAGCCATGAGAAGACGTTATTCCGAGCGCTCATTGGCGAATCGAGGACAGATCCTCTGCTTACTCGTGAGCCTCCGGTGAAGAAGACCAACTTTCCTTGTCGTCCACACCCGTTGATTGAGGAGTCGGACATAGGTAGCATGACAGATGTCATGGGCTGTCGAATCCAAGAGTTTCGCGATGGAGCGAGTCATGAAATTTCCCCGACCGCGTTTCACGTTGCAGCGGATGATGGTCCTGGTGATCATCTTTGCGGCGCTGTTCGGGGCCTTCTATGAGTATTTCGTGAGCCCGATCCGAGTAGAGACTGGGGCCGCCGTCTCGATCGCGCGCTTGGGCGGTCGCGTGAGCAAGGTCGACAATCACCCGGCGTGGCTTAAGCGAATACTTCAGGGGCAAGACCAGAAGAGGGTGGTGATCGTCCATCTTGAAGATGCGGACATATCCGACTCGGATCTCCTCCACCTGAAGGATTTTCCCAAACTGGGAGGCCTTTACCTGAATCGAACGCCAATCACGAATGCCTCACTCCCAACGATCGAAGAACTGGGCGAGCTCCAGGATCTGGACTTAAGCGGCACGAAGATCACCAAGATTCGACTCAAGGGATTGTCCAAGCTCCAGGATTTGAAGATGTCGGGCACACCCGTCGAGTCCGTGCAAATTCTCGGGTTGGCTGACCTGAGAGTCTTCGACGCGGGCGGCACGAAGATCGATGATGCAGATTTAGACGATCTCATCATCTTGCCGAAATTGCACACATTGAAGCTTCAGGACACCGGTGTCACCGATGCAGGTTTAATCCGCCTCAAGATGATGCCTTCCCTACGTTCGGTCTGGATAAAGGGAGCACGAGTTTCGCAGGACGGGATAAGCCAACTCAAGCAGGCGCGACCGGATATTACGGTGTTCTCGTGGTGACCGGGATCGTTAAAACGCTACAAGCAACAAAGAATAGAGAAGCTAGCCATGCGGAAATCCGGGGCGGGTTTCAACCTTTGGACGCTGATGGCTGCCGTGGCGATCGCGGCCGTGACCCTGGCAGCGGCAAGAACCGAGAACGCCCCCAGCGCCGGGATCGCCATCGTTCTGGCCTGCATTTCCAGCCTGGCGTACAAGAAGTACTCCGAGGCCATCTCGCTGAGGCAGGCGAGCGGCTTGACGACGAGTCCATTGCAGAAATCCGGCACTCTCTTGACCTCCGGGATCGTCGCGGCGGTGGTCATCGGGCTTTCGGATATCGCGTTTCTGACCGGTTACTATGGCTACCTGAGGGGCGCCGACAAGATCATCGTGGCAAGCCACATGACGCCATCTGTTACCCCCCGTTTCATGGTCATAGGCTCGATAATCGGGATTACCTTGGCCCTGTGCGTCGCATCAACCTTGAGACGAGCGGTTTACATGAACGACCGACCGAAGTCGCGGCACCCGCGCCAGTGGCTTAAACTTTGGTGGCCGGTCGGTCTGACGATAGTGATCGGAGTTCTATCGTTTGCGGATTATATGTGGGAGCGATATTCGTTCTGTCGGATGATGGCGGAGTACCACGGTGGGCCGAAAGCAAAAGCCGTTGGTTTGGGGAATCCCGCGTTACATGCTTGGCTCAAGCAGTGGTATGAACGTGCGGCGATTCGGCCTTGGTTGCCAGTTCATCCCGACCGAGTTCCTCCAGGGTTGGAATAGCTCGGACAAAAGACTGTCCGGGCCACAAATGAAGCGGCTGATTACAAAGAGATTGTTGTAAAAAATGCTCGCTTGTCTGAGACTAAAGACGTTCTGTTGCTTAGATGCGAAGGCGACGTGTGGGAAAATGCGCTCGGTCAGAGGCGATCGGGAGAACCGAATCGTGCAACCCGCTGCTGGCGACGACATCCGCCCGATCGAGGATCACCGCGACTACCTTTTGCTGCTTGTTCGACTCCAGGTGGGCTCCCGCCTCCGCGCGAAGTTCGACGCCTCCGACGTCGTCCAGCAGGCGATTCTCCTGGCCCATGAGCGTCGCGATCAGTTCCGGGGCCGGACGGAAGGTGAGTGGCTGGCCTGGCTTCGCGCCATCCTGACGAATGCGCTGACGGCTGCGGCCCGACGATTCGACGCCCAGGGGCGCGATCCCGATCGGGAGCGATCGCTGGAGGCCGAGCTGGAGTGCTCCGCGTCCCGGCTGGAGGGTCTGCTCGCGGCCGACCAGACCTCCCCGAGCGAGCGGGCCGTGCGCGGCGAGGAGCTGCTGCGGCTTGCCCAGGCCCTCGCTCGTCTGCCGGAGGACCAGCGGCGGGTCGTGGAGCTGCACTACCTGAAGGGGCTTTCGGTGGCCGAAGTGGCGGAGAGGATCGGCCGCACCCGCCCGGCCGCTGTCGGCCTGCTCTTTCGCGGGCTGAAGCGGCTCCGCGAGCTGCTCCGCGACCCGGGAGAGTCGGGCCATGGCAGGTGACCTCACCGACGACCCGGATCGCGAGGACCGGCGGAACCGGATCCTGCTGGCCTATGTTGAGGCGCTCGAAGAGGGCCGCGAACCCGACCGCAGCCAGCTCCTGGAGGAGTACCCCGACCTCCGGCCCGACCTGGAGGTGTTTCTCGCCGGCCACGATGAGATGGCGAGGCTCACGGCGCCCCTTCGCGCCGCGACGGGGGGCGAGGCTCACGGGCTGATCGAGAGGCTCCGCGAAGAGCCGGATGATCCTTCCACAGGCCTTGGCGAGCTGGGCGACTTTCGCCTTCTCCGCGAGGTGGGCCGGGGTGGGATGGGAGTCGTTTACGAGGCCGAGCAGATTTCGCTGCGGAGGCGGGTCGCGCTGAAGGTCCTCCCGTTTGCCGCGGCCATCGACCCCCGGCGCCTCCAGCGCTTCAAGGCCGAGGCCCTCGCGGCGGCCCACGTGCAGCACGAGAAGATCGTGCCGGTGTTTGCGGTCGGCTGCGAACGCGGCGTCCACTATTACGCCATGCAGTTTATCGAGGGGCAGAGCCTCGCCGCACTCATCGCCGAATTGCGAGGTCTGCGCGACGAGCGTCGTGACGCCTCGGCCGTCACCGAGGCGGCCATCGCACGTCCTGGATCAGCTTCGGGGGGTGGGACAACCTCCGTGGCGACGACGATCTCGCGCGAGCGGTCCTCGGAACGCCGGCAGTACTTCGAGCGGGTGGCCGGGCTGGGCCGACAGGCTGCGCTGGCGTTGGAGCACGCTCACCAAACGGGGATCGTTCATCGCGACGTCAAGCCGGGAAATTTGCTGCTGGACCTTCGTGGGCAGCTCTGGGTCACCGACTTCGGCCTGGCCCAGGTCACGGGGGATGTCGGGCTCACGATCAGCGGCGAGATGCTCGGCACGCTCCGCTACGCCAGCCCCGAGCAGCTCCTCGCCCGGCGCGGGATCGTCGATCATCGTAGCGATATCTATTCAATCGGTGCTACATTCTACGAACTGCTCACGCTCCGACCTCCCTTCGACGGCCGCGATCGAAACGCCTTGATCCGGCAGATCGCCGACGACGAGCCCGCGCCTCCCCGGTCGCTGGAGCCCCAGATCCCCGCGGAATTGGAGACCATCGTCCTGAAGGCGCTCCGCAAAGAGCCGGCCGACCGCTACGCGACGGCGCAAGAGATGGCCGACGACCTGCAGCGGTTCCTCGACGGCCGGCCGATCCTCGCCCGGCGGCCGACTCCTTGGGAGCGTCTGCGGGCCTGGTCGCGGCGGCACCCGGCCGTGGTCGGGACCGGCGTGGCGGCCTTGATTCTCCTGTCGGCCGCGTCCCTGGTCAGCACGGCGATCGTCCGTCGCGAGCAGGCGAGGACGCTGGCCGAACAGAGGAAGGCTGAAGCGGCCTATCGTCGGGAGCACCAGCGTGCGGAGGAGGCCGAGGCGCGGTTCCGCCTGGCCCGTCGAGCCGTTGACGAGCTGATCCGGGCCAGCGAGGAGGAACTCGCCCACCGCCCGGGCATGGAGGGGCTCCGCAAGCGGCTCCTTGGGTCTGCGCTGGCTTACTATCGCGAGTTCATCGCCGAGCGGCGGAGCGACCCGGATGCGCAGGCCGAGCTGCGCGACACCACGCGGCGGGTCGAGACGATCCTCGCCGACCTGGCGGTGCTCCGCGCCGCGGGGCAGCTTTATCTGCTCATCCAGCCGACCGCCCTCGACGATCTCCGGCTCGACGAAGGGCAGAGATCGAAAGTGGCCGAGCTCTCCGCCCGCGCCGCGGTTCGCTGGACGGAGGCCTTCGGCGATCCCGCTCGCCTCCCCCGACCGGCGGAGCGTGTGCGGATCGCCCTGGAGCAGGCCCGCGCCAACGAGGCGGAAGTCGACCTGATCCTGACGCCACCGCAACGTATCCGCCTCCGACAGATCGCCCTCCAATCGGAGGGGCCGGCCGCCTTCCGGGAGCCGGAGGTCGTCGAGGCGCTCGGCCTTACGACCGGGCAACGCGAGCGGATCCGCGCGATCGAGGAAGAGGCCCTCTTCGACCAGATCCGCGAGATGCAATCGGGAAAGCCCCCTGAAGAGGCTGGCAACCCGGCGATGGGACAAATCCTCGCCATCCTCACCGCGGAGCAGGCCCGACGCTGGAACGAGCTGGCCGGTGATCCGATCCGGGGCCCGCTGAGCGCCTTCCCCATGCCATTCCGGCCGCAGCGCGAGCCGAGGCGGGAACGTCGCTGACAGTGAGACAACAATGATAAGCAACTTTGACAAAGCCGTGAATTGGCATCAGTTTGGCGCCAAGGGGCGGTCGTTATTTTTGACGAGGCAGATGACCCCAACAGCTAGCCGCGGACTGAAGACATGTTCAAGCCTACGGCGGCTCGAATGAGCGCCTTCAGGGCCTCCTCGTTCAGCTTGTCGTCTTCGCGGAAGTCGATGGCACGCCTCGTGTTGCCTTCGAGGCTCGAGTTAAAGAGCCCGGAAGGATCCTCCAACGATGCCCCCTTGGCGAAGGTCATCTTCACGATGTTCTTGTAGGTCTCGCCGGTGCAGATCAGCCCATTATGTGACCAGGTCGGGACTCCCTCCGGATTCGACGCCTTCCTCCATTTCTGCTCCTCGGTCATCTCGGGGTCTGCCTCCATAATCAGGGCGCGGAGCCGAGAGAGCAGCTCCCCCTCCAGTCGCCCGGATTACCGTCGATTCCCGCGTCGTTTGGCTTTGATGAAGACTCGGCGCTCTTCGACTGGCTCTTCTTCATGTCGCCAGCTCCTCCCTTTCCATGGATCGTCGCCATCGCGTCGGCTTGCCGCGTCTCGGACAGAACCTCGTCGAAATATTCAGTTCCCCAATTCGATCCACGTCGGCGCGTGGTCGCTGGTCTTCTCCATCGCTCGGACGTCGCGGTCGACGCCCGCGGCCCTCAGTCGAGGCGCTAGCTCCGGGCTCAACAGCAGATGGTCGATGCGCAGCCCCGCGTTGCGGGAGAAGGCGCCCCGCATGTAGTCCCAGAACGTGTAGATCGTCTCGTCCGGGTGCAGGTGCCGAAGCGCATCCGTCCAGCCTTGGGCGAGCAATCGGCGATAGGCCTCACGCGACTCGGGAAGGAACAGAGCGTCGTTGACCCACCGCTCGGGCTTGTAGACGTCCAGTTCGGTCGGGATGACGTTGTAGTCGCCCGCGAGGACGATGGGGCCGCCACCAGCGAGCAGGCCCGCCGCATGGGCGGTGAGCCGCTCGAACCATTTCCGCTTGTAATCGAACTTCGGTCCCGGTGCGGGGTTGCCGTTGGGCAGGTAGAGGCAGCCTATGGTGACGCCACCCACCACGGCCTCGATATAGCGGCTGTGGGTGTCGTCCGGGTCGCCCGGCAGGCCTCGCCGCGTTTCCTCGGGCTTCTCGCCGCGGGCGAGGATGGCGACGCCGTTCCAGGCCTTCTGGCCGTGCCAGACGGCCTCGTAGCCCGCCTCGCGGATCGCGTCGACCGGAAACTTCTCGTCGGTCGCTTTCAGCTCCTGCAAGCAGGCGACGTCCGGTTTCGAATCGGCGAGCCAGTGGAGCAGAACGGGCAGGCGGGCGCCGATGCTGTTGACGTTGTAGGTGGCGATTTTCATGGGGTCATTTTACCGCGGGCGGTGCGCTGAGTCGCCCCGAGGATTCGGTCGGCCGGTGATGGCGTATCGTCTCTTGAATGATGGAGTTACGGCGCGAGAGATGGGCGTCCCGGTTGCGCCGGCCGGGCTTTCTGGAACTCCGCGTTCGCTTCGTCGCCGAAGCGTGAGCGGCGGAGGTGATCTCCGGATGGAAGGGTTCCGAGAAATCGCCACAAGGAGCAGGAGTCATTCCTGAAGTGGATCGGCCTTCGGCCGAAGATGGCCGTGGCGACTCTCCATCACGGCGCCGGCCCGCTTCCGGTCGCACCTACCTCGACAGCCCTTCTGATGAGGCGATCGTTGCGGTATTTCCCGGCAAGTCCGCAAAATTATGGAACGCGCGGCCGATGCAGCGGCTTTTATAGTTCGGCGATAGGGCCCGTCGGCCCGCCGACCGGGGTTCGCAGGGGATATGGAGGCTACCCTGATCAGCATCGGCACCGTATTCAGCGCCGGGACGATGATCGGCTTGTCGGACGCCCAACTCTTGGAGCGGTTCGCCGACGGGGGAGGGGAGTCGTCCGAATTGGCATTCGCGGCGCTGGTCGAGCGGCACGGTCCGATGGTGTACCGCGCCTGCCGCGCGATCACGCGGGACGAGCATGACGCGGAGGACGCCTTCCAGGCCACGTTCCTCATCCTCGCGAGAAGGCATAGGTCGCTCTGGGTAAGGGATTCCTTAGGGCCCTGGCTCCATCGCGTTGCCCGCCGCGCGGCGACCCGCGCCAAGGTCGCGGCGGATCGGCGTGGGGAGGCCGAGCGGGTGGCGGCCGGACCGGCGGTGGGTCACATCATGGTCACGGTCGGGGACGGGGACGAGCGAGCTGCGATTATCCATGAGGAAATCGACAGGCTGCCGGGGCGCTACCGCCAACCCATCATCCTGTGCGACGTCGAGGGGCGGACCCATGAAGCTGCGGCCCGAGCCATGGGATGCCCGGTCGGCACTGTCAAGAGCCGACTGGCCCGAGGTCGGGCCCGGTTGCGCGGCCGACTTGTACAGAGGGGGCTGGGCCCCGGCGAGTGCATGGTGGCAGTCTGCCCTATCGTGGGCCCGGCCCAGCCCTCGGTCCCGGTCGTGCTGTCGAGGGCCTCGAGTCGAGCTGCGGCAGAGTTCCTGACGGGCGGAGGGGCGGGTGTGCCGCTCGCGGCGTCCGTCGCATCGATCGTGAGAGGAGTATCGCGAACTATGGCTGTGACCCAACTCGGCAGGTCCGCCTTCGCCGCATTGGCCCTGGCGGCAGTGGCGGCGATCGGCGGGGACGTTCTCGTCCTGGGCCGAAGTCTTCTCCGGGCTGGCGACGACATCTCCGGCCCTCCCAAGGCCATCGTTCTCGAGAACGACCTGGGAGAGATCGAGGGCCCTTGGATCAGGATCTCCACGGACGGCCGCAAGGCGGATCGGGTCTTCAAGATGGCCCTTCGTCGGCGGGCGAAGCGGCCGGATGAAGCCGTCCCCAAGGGGGCTTCAATGTTCGTATTCGAATGGGGCGAGGGCGAGACGCGACATGAGCAGCGCGTCCGGCTGGACCCGACCGAAACCCCCAAGGCCATCGACTTCTTACCCGATGAGGAGGGAGCCCCGGAAGTCTGCCCCGGGATCTACAAGATCGAGGGGGACCTCCTGACGATCTTCTTCCGGAACGGCGGCCCTCGCCCGACGAAGTTCACCGTCGGGAAATTCGGCGGGACTCTCGACGTCTACAAGCGTGACAAGCCGTGATTTCGGCCTCCCCGGACACGCGGCTCCGACCTGGATGCCTCGCGTCAGATTGAGACCCGCCCCACGAAGTTCCGGGTGACCTTCCGCCGGCGTCGGTCGGTGTGGGTTGGCGAGCTCGGCCGGGAAGAATTCCTCCCAGGCGAATCCAGCCGACCTGTCGGCGGCCTTGATGATCGCCGGGGCGTTGCGGGCAGTGACCAGAGTGCCCGATTGAATCAGTTCTCCCGTCGTCGCCCCGACACAGATCGCGACCTCTCACAGCGGCACCATCTCGTCGGCCAACTCCGTATGATCGGCTTGCCAGACGGCATTGAGGCCGGTCGCCTCGTGGCGGTGCACCAGGTCCAAGACCTCGGGATAAGCCAGGCAAAGATTTGCGGGTCGACCTCACAAATTCGCACGATGGGCGCGCTACACGCGTTCGCGGATCGCATCTGTTTCTGATAGGGGCGTCGTCGGTAGCCGGGTTGCTCCGCTGCCTGAGAGGCTATCCGGAAAGAGAATTTCGATGGAAGAATGCGTGATTTGGGTGGCCGGGGACGAGTCTTCGAGGCCCCGGGATAAGCCAAGGGCTGCCCCCGGGCGTCGCTGCGCTCCTCCCCGGCCACCCATCTTTTCTAATCACACGCGGCCAAACAATATCCGGATAGCCTCTGAGAGATGACGGTCCCTCGTTCCGCCTGCCGGTCATCGCCCCGTGAGGTTACACTATGCGACGACGAGCTTTCGCCTCAGCAACCGCCTTGATCTGCTTTGCGATTCTCCTCGCCGGCACGGTGTTGCCGCTGTCGGGGGCCCCCGATGACGGGGACGCCCAGGGAAAGCCCGCCGACCAGGGCCTCTTCGGCCTGACGAGGGTCGTGCCTCTCCATATCGAGATACCGACGGACGAGTACCGGGCCATGCAGCCGCCACCTCCGACCGGCTTCCCGGGAACTCCCCCGCCGGCTCCTCGGCCGAAGAAGCCCGGCGAGCGGCCGAGCGAGCGAAATCTCTTCGGCGTTGAGTTTCCGTGGGCGAGCGGGACCGTCCAAGTGGAGGGCAAGACTTTCCAGGGCGTCGGCCTCCGCTACGCGGGCAATGCCTCCTACCTGGCCTCCGCCGCAGGCCTGAAGCGTTCCTTCCTCGTCGATCTGGACCGCGCCGACCATGCGGAGTTTCACGGCTTGCACGCCATGTCGCTCCAGAGCGGGGCGCTCGACGCCTCGAAGGTGCGAGAGGTCCTCGCCTTCGCCCTTTTCCGCGAGGCCGGCGTGCCGGCACCGCGCACGGCGCTGGCCGAGGTGACGCTCACCGTCCCCGGTCAACATCCGAAGGCGTACCTCGGACTCTACACCCTCGTCGAGCCCGTGGACCGGGCGTTTCTGAAGGATCGTTTCCAGACTGACAAGGGCTTGCTCCTGAGACCGCAGGGGCTCCGTGGCCTCGACTTTCTCGGCGACGATTGGAATAAGTATCGCGGCCCCTACCGCCCCCTGGCCGAACCGACGCCCGACGAGGCGAGGCGCCTCATCGAATTCGTTCGCCTCGTCCAGCAGGGCGACGACGAGCAATTCCGCAAGGAGATTGCCTCGTATCTTGATGTCGATAAGTTTCTGCGATTCATGGCCGTCCAGGCGCTGATTGCGAATGCCGACGGCTTCTTTACGCTCGCTTATAACTACGCCTTATTTCTGGAGCCGAAGACAAATCGATTCGTCTTCATCCCGGGCGATCAGGAACTCGCTTTCGCGAATTTCCTGATGATGGGCACGGCCGATCAGCTTATGGATATGAGTCTCGACCGTCCGTACGGAGGTCAGAACCGGCTTGCCGACCGGCTGCTCGCCATCCCGGACATCCGCGAAGCCCATCGGAAGGTGGTCGAGGAGCTGGCGACGACTGTCTTCCGCAAGGAGCGACTGCTAGCCGACGTGGAAGCGCTGGAAGGAGCGACGCGGGCGATCCTGGAGCGAGAGGCGGCGGCTCGGGCCGAGCGTGCGGAGCCTCCTGTCGGGTTCGGCCCTCCGGGGGCTCCGACGGCCCCCGATCTTCGGACGTTCGCCGAGAGGCGGTCCGTCTCGATCGCCGATCAACTCGCCGGGAAAAAGGACGGGTATCGCCCCCAATTCAACTTTGGGCCTCCGGGCGGGGGGACTCCGCCGAAGCCCGTCGATGACAAGACGATCGGCGAGGTCGTCAAGGCTCCGCCCGGGTTCAAGGTCAGCCTCTTCGAGGCACCGCCGAGGACGGGCTATCCGGTGGCCTTGTCCGTTGCGCCGGAAGGTGCGGTGTACGTGGCCGTGGACGAGCAGGGATCGCTCGGAAGAACGCCCGGAGGGGGCCGGGTCGTCCGCTGCATCGACGAGAACGGCGACGGCAAGGCCGACCGCGTGAACGTGTTCGCCAGGATGGAGCACCCGCGAGGCCTGATCGCGCAGGACGGGAAGGTCTGGGTTCTGCACCCGCCGTTGCTGAGCGTCTTCCGCGACGAGGACGACGACGGCACGTCGGACAGGCAGGACGTGCTGGTTTCCGGGCTGACGACGAGCCTGATCGACGAGAGGGGCGGCGACCACACGACCAACGGCATTCGCATGGGCCTCGATGGCTGGATCTACATCGCCGTGGGTGACTACGGGTTCCATGGCGCGAAGGGGAAGGACGGCACCACGCTCTCGCAGAGGGGCGGCGGCATCCTCCGCGTGCGGCCCGACGGCACCGAGCTGGAGGTCTTCGCGATCGGTCTGCGCAACCCGTTCGCCATCGCGATCGACCCCTTCCTGAACCTCTTCACGCGTGACAACACCAACGACGGCGCCGGCTGGGACGTGCGCGTGAGCCACCTGATCCAGACCGCCGACTACGGTTATTCGCAGAGGTTCGCGAACTTCCCCGACGAGATCATGCCGGCGCTGGGAGCCTATGGCCAGGGGGGCGGGACCGGCGCGTTGTCGCTTCACGATGAACGCTGGCCCGAAGCCTATCGCGGTGCCCTCCTCACGGGCGACTGGGGCCGGAGCGAGGTCTATCGGCACGACCTGAAGCCCGACGGCGCCTCGTTCCGCGCCAATCAGAGCGTCTTCCTCACCATCCCTCGGCCGACAGGCATGGACATCGGTGCGGACGGCCGGCTCTACGTGGCAAGCTGGCGCGGCGGCGAGGCAAGCGTCTACGTTGGTCCGCAGGTCGGCTTCCTCGCGTGCATCGCGCCCCCCGACTGGAGCCCAAGTTCATCCGTTGATCCGAAGAGACTCACGCCGGCCGAGTTGATCGATGGGTTGTGCGGTTCCAATGCCGCCTCGCGCTTTCCTTGCCAGCGCGAGATCGTGCGCCGCGGTCCGTCGCCGGAGACGACTCGAGCCCTGGCCGATCTCGCGTCCGACGTGTCCAGGCCTCTGCACGGGCGCATCGCGGCCCTCTTTGCGCTGAAGCAGGTCGACGGCGCCGGGTCGCACCGCATCCTGCGCAGGCTCGCGGGCGACGAGACCATCCGCGAGTTCGCGCTTCGGGCGCTGGCCGACCGCAAGACGGAACTGGACGGCATCGAGGTCAAGCTGTTCCGTGAGGCGTTGGCCGATCCTTCGCCTCGCGTTCGGGCTCAGGCCCTGATTGCGCTCGGGCGATTGGGGGATGTCGGTGCGGCCCCCGCCATCATCCCTCTGACCACGCGCACCAAGGACTCGCCGATGCCGACGACCAGGCCGGTGAACGCCCAGCCTGACCCGGGCCGGGCCGTGCCGCACCTGGCCGTTCGGGCGCTGGTCTCGCTCCGCGCGGTCGATGCCTGTCTCGACGCGATCGACGGTCCGCATGGCGAGGGGGCCCTCCGCGCTCTGCGATCGATGCACGATCCGAGGGCCGTCGAAGGACTCATCAAGAAGCTGTCCACGACCCGTTCCCCCGAGGCTCGTCGTGACATTTTGGCCACGCTGGTCCGTCTCTACCATCGCGAGGCCGATTATGATGGGAGCTGGTGGGGTATTCGACCCGACACGACGGGCCCGTACTTCGACCCTCGGGAGTGGGAGAGTAGCCGGCGGATCGCCTCGGTTCTCGAGGCGGCCGTCAGCGACGGCGACGCCGAGACCGCGACGTTCCTCCGCGGTGAACTCACCCGGCAGCGTGTCTGCCTGAAGGGCTTGCCGACCGATGCAACGGCCGACCGTCCCAAGGCCGAGGAGGAGGCCCGCGTCCTCCTCGCGAAGGCCGATCCGAACAACCCGAATCAGATCGGCAACATGGGTTATGAAGCCGCAGCGCGGCGGGCGCTCCAGGCGACGGGGAACGCAGGGCGGGGCAAAGATCTCTTCAACGCACAGTCGTGCCGCGCCTGCCACACCGACGCCGACGGTCAGACGCCCAAGGGGCCGCATCTCGTGGACATCGGCAAACGCTACAGCCCCGCCGAGCTCGTGGAGTCGATCCTGAAGCCGAGCGCAAAGATCGCCCAGGGGTATGAGGCCTACGGTTTTGCGATGGCGGACGGCCGGGTCTTCTCGGGCTTCGTCGTGAGCGAGGGGGCCTCGACCGTACAGATCCGCGAGTCGTCCGGCGCCCTGCGCGAGCTAAGGCGGTCGGACATCGAGGAGCGGCGGAGACAGGAGTCGTCAGCCATGCCGGAAGGGATCGCGGCAAACCTGACGCCTGAGGGGCTGGCCGACCTCGTCGCTTATCTCCGTTCCTTGAACCCCTGAATCCTCCCCGGAAGATGGAGCGAGGACCTCTCCGATCGGGTTTCGGCCGCCACTGCCTGCTTGCTCGGTGCTTCGCCGAGCTGACACACGGCGACAATGCCCTCGGAGCCGTAGCAGGGCCGAGCGTTCCGCCCTCGGGTCGTGTATGTTCCAAATTCTCTCATGTTCTTCACACGGTCACAGGGGCTCCTTCCCATGCGAAAGGCCTTCCTCGTCGCCTTGCTGCCCGCGCTCGCCGTGTCCGCATCCGCCCAGGAGCCGAAAGCGGCCGACCCCGCACCACTCCCGTTGACGACTCAGCAAGACCACAAGCTGATGATGGAGACGCTCGGGATCAAGTCGCTCCGCGCAGGCGCCAACCCTCGGGACCGCAACGCGCCGAACGCCGTCAACTATGAGGAGTCGAAGGCCAACCCGTATCCGAACCTGCCCGATCCCCTCACGCTGAAGAACGGCAAGAAGGTCACGACCCCCGACCAGTGGTGGAACGAGCGCCGACCCGAGATCGTCGAGGACTTCGATCGCGAGGTCTACGGCCGTGTCCCGAAGAATGTCCCCAAGGTGACGTGGAAGATCACGAGCACGACCGAGGAAAAAGTTGGCGACATTCCCGCCATCACCAAGAAGCTTGCGGGGCACGTCGATAACACGAAGTGCCCGCAGATCAATGTGGATATTCAGCTCACGCTGACGACGCCCGTCCATGCCAAGGGGCAGGTCCCTGTGATGATGGAGTTCGGCTTCGGCGGCTTCGGGCCTCGGCCGGGCGTCCCCCTGAGCAAGGCTGTCACAAAGAAGGCCGGCGATGCTTCGCAGAAGAAGGCGGCACCGACGGGCGGCTTCGGCGCACGAGGGCCGTCCTGGCAGCAACAGGTACTCGCCAAGGACTGGGGCTACGCGATCATCGTCCCCAACAGCATCCAGGCCGACAACGGCGCGGGGCTGACCAAGGGGATCATCGGGCTCTGCAACAACGGTCAGCCACGCAAGCCCGACGATTGGGGCTCGTTGCGCGCGTGGGCCTGGGGAGCGAGCCGGGCCCTGGACTACTTCGAGACGGACAAGGATGTCGATGCCAAGCAAGTCGGCATCGAAGGGCTCTCACGATACGGTAAGGCGGCACTTGTCGCGATGGCCTATGACTCACGCTTTGCCATCGGCTTCATCGGTTCCTCGGGCGAGGGCGGGGCGAAGCTGTACCGTCGCAATTTCGGTGAACTCGTCGAGAACCTCACCAGTTCAGGTGAATATCACTGGATGGCCGGAAACTTCCTCAAGTACGGCGGTCCCTTGACGCCAGGCGACCTCCCCGTCGATGCCCACGAGTTGATCGCCCTGTGCGCGCCCCGGCCGACATTCATCAGCTACGGCGCCTCGACCGGCCCGGGGGCCGAGGGCCAATGGGTGGACCAGCGAGGCAGCTTCATGGCCGCCGTTGCGGCCGGTCCCGTCTTCCGATTGCTAGGCAAGAAAGACCTCGGCACGTCGGACTACCCCGAGGTCGAGACCGGCATCACCGACGGCGAAATCGCCTTCCGACAACACAAAGGGGGCCATACCACCGGCCCGAACTGGCCATCGTTCCTCGCTTTCGCCGACCGCTATATCAAGCTCCGAGATGCCGCAACAGCCGAGTTAGAGACGGACCATCAGTAATGGTAGTTTTTGGGATTCAAATGTTCGCTAATCTTGACGGGAAATCGACAGGATCGGCGTCGCCGCTCTATAACAGAAATTAGCATTGACTGGTATTCCGTGGTATTCTTGAGGGGAACCGAAAGGAGGGTTCCCGCATGAATATCTCGCTGACCAAAGAGTTTGAGAGCTACGTGGCGCAGAAGGTGGAAAGCGGCCTGTACCATTCAGCCAGCGAGGTCATCCGCGACGGGCTGCGTCTGATGAAGGAGCGTGACGAGTTGCATCAGACAAGGCTCGCTGAACTTCGCAGAGACATCGCCATCGGCGTTGACCAGGCCGACCGGGGCCAGGTGCAACCGTTCAACGAAGAGGTCACGGGCCGCGTCAAGGCACGTGGCCGGAAACGCTTGGCCGCCAAGGACGGATTGGACGAGGTATGAGCGAGCCCAGGCTTATTGTTCACGATTCCGCCGCTTCCGTCTTTGCGGCGAACCACGGGTAGATCGCCGGGAGGACGAGTGTGGTCAGGAGCGTCGAGGTGATGAGGCCGCCGATGACGACGGTGGCCAGGGGGCGTTGGATCTCGGCGCCTGGGGTGGTGGAGGTGGCCATGGGGATGAAGCCGAAACCGGCGACCAGGGCGGTCATGAGGATGGGCCGGAGTCGGACGACAGCGGCTTCGCGGGCGGCGTCGTGAGGGTCCATCCCTTCGAGGCGCAAGTGTTCCACCGCGCTGACCCAGACGAGACCATTCAAAACGGCGACGCCGAAGAGGGCGATGAAGCCCACGCCTGCCGAGATCGAAAACGGCAGATCTCGAGCCGCCAGGGCGAAGACGCCGCCGGTCGCTGCCATCGGGACGGCCAGGTAGATCAGGGCCGAGAGCCGGAGTGAGCCGAACGTGCTGAAGAGGAGCAGGAAGATCAAGGCCAAGGCGATCGGCACCACGATCAGGAGCCGCTGCGAGGCCGTCTGAAGGTGCTCGAACTGACCGCCCCAGCGGAGGATGTAACCGGGATCGCGCTTGACCCTGGCGTCGATCGCGGCTTGGGCCTCGGCGACGAATCCGGCGATGTCGCGGCCTCGGACGTTGACCCCCACCACGGCTCGGCGCTGGACGTTCTCGCGCTCGACTTCGCTCGGGCCTTCCTCGAACGTGATGTTGGCGAGTTCTCCGAGTGCGATCGGCCGACCCTTGGGGTCGACGACCCGGATCGAGCGGATCTTCTCCGGGGCGTTCCGCCAGGCCTCGGGCAATCGCACCTGGATCGGGTGACGGTACTGGCCTTCGAAGACCGTCCCGACCGTCGTGCCGCCGAGCGCGGAGACGGCTTCCAGGACGTCGGCCGCCTTGATCCCGTAGCGCGCGAGCTGGTCGCGGCGGACCGACACGCGAAGCATCGGCAAACGCCCGGATGTCGGGGTCTTGATGTCTTGCGCTCCCGGGATCCGGCTCAGGACGTGCTCGATCTCTCCGGCTTTTTGGCGTAAGACGTCGAGATCGGGACCGTAAAGCAGGACGGCGACGTCGCTCTTCACTCCGGCCACGAGCTCGTTGACGCGCATCTCGATCGGCTGACTGAAGCCGAACTTGACCCCGGGGACGTTTTCCGAGAGTTCCTTGTCCATTTCCTCGATCAGGGCGTCGCGCGTCAGGCCGGGCCGCCACTCCGCCTGCGGCTTGAGCAGGGTCCAGACGTCGGTCTGATGAACCCCCATCACGTCGTTGGCAATCTCCGGCCGCCCGGTTTTGCAGTAGACCATCCGGACTTCGGGGAACTTCTTGACGATGTTCTCGATCTGGGTCGAGGCGGGCACCGCCCCTTCAAGCGCGGCCGACGGGATCCGCACGGCTTCGATCAGGAGATCCCCTTCGTTGAGTCGGGGCATGAACTCTCCCCCGAGACTGAACGCCACGGGGACGCTGACACCGACCAAAGCGAGAGCCAGGAGTGTCGCGACCAGCGGGCGGCGGATCACGGCGTCGAGCATCGGTTCGTACACTCGCTTGAGGGCGCGGACCAGGAACACCTCGGTTTCTTCGGTCTTGTTACTCAGCCCCAGAGAGGCGAGCACGGGCATCAGGGTAAGCGAGAGCACCATCGAACCGGCCAGGGCGAAGATGACCGTCAGTGCCATCGGCCGGAAAAGCTTTCCTTCGGTCCCCTGGAGTGCAAGGATCGGCAAATAAACAATCGCAATAATCAACTCGCCGAACATCGTCGGCTTGCGGACCTCAACCGCCGCATCGCGGATGATCTCGAGCTTGGGTCGAGTCCCCCCTTCGTGCGCCAGGCGTCTTACGCAGTTCTCGACCATGATGACGCTCGAGTCGACGATCAGGCCGAAGTCGATCGCCCCCAGGCTCATCAGGCTGGCTGTCACCCCCGTGCCGAGCATCACGCTCGCGGCGAAGAGCATCGAGAGCGGGATGGCCAGGGCCACGATCAAGCCGCCTCGGATGTTCCCCAGGAGCAGCAGCAAGATCACGATGACCAGGCTGCCTCCTTCGATCAAGTTATGAATCACTGTGCCGAGCGTTTGGTCGATCAGGTGGGTCCGGTCGTAGAGCGGTTCGATGGTGACACCGGGCGGCAGGCTTTTCTGGAGTTTGTCGATCTCTTCCTTCACCCGTCCCACGACCAGCCGAGAGTTTTCTCCGATGAGCATCATCACCAGGCCCGTGACGATCTCTCCTTGGCCATCACGTGTCACCAACCCCGCGCGGATCATCGGGGCAGGTTGCACCTTGGCGATGTCGGCGATGGTGACCGGCACACCGTCACGCTCGTCGATCACGATCGCCTCGATGTCCGAGGCGTTGTGGGCCTGGCTCTCGGCGCGGATATAGCGAGCTTCTCCTTCGTGAACCAGGTAGCCGCCCCCCGCGTTGGCGTTGTTGTCGCGCAAGGCGCTGAACACCTGGGTCATCGAGAGGTGGTAGCTGGCGAGCTTGTCGGGGTCGAGCGCGACCTGGTACGTCTTCATCTCGCCGCCGTGCGAATTGATCTCGGTGACGCCGGGCACGCCGCGCAACTGGTAAGCGACGAACCAGTCGAGGAGCGTTCTCAGCTCCATCGGGGAAACACGCGACTCCTTGGTCGCCTTGATCTGAAATTGAAACACCTCTCCCAGGGCTGTGGCGATTGGACCGAGCGTGGGAGTTCCATATCCCTTGGGGATCACATCCGCCGCGCGTGTGAGCCGTTCCCCCACGAGCTGGCGTGCTCGATAGATATCGGTCCCTTCATGGAAGACGATGGTCACGACCGAGATCCCGAACTTGGAGATCGAGCGGATCTGCTCCACGTTCGGCAGGCCGCTCATCGCCCCTTCGACAGGAAACGAAAGGAGGGTTTCCACCTCCAGCGGACTGAGCGCGGGGGCCTCGGTGATCACCTGGACCTGGACGTTCGTCATGTCGGGTACGGCGTCGATCGGCAGGTTGACCGCCGAGTAGACCCCGAGCCCCGCGATGAGAAGCGTCCCCATCAACACGAGAAAGCGATTCTTGAGCGAACCTTCGATCAGGGAGTTGAGCATAATTGGGTGTCCTTGGGCTCAATCCTCTTCGGTGTCGCTTTGAAGGATCAGCTCGCTCTTGAGGAAGAACGCGCCCTGGGCGACGACGCGATCTCCGGGGGCAAGTCCGGAGGCGATCACACGGCGGTCGCCGGCTTCCCGGCCGGTTTTGACCGGGTGGAACTTGAAGGTCCGATCGCCGGTTGCCGAGGGGGCGAAGACGCCGCTTTTGCCATCGATTTCGACGAGAGCCGACGAAGGGATCGTCAGGGTTTCTTGAGTGCTCGGACAATCCAGGGTGATCCGGATGAACATGCCGAGCTTGAGGACGTCGTCGGGATTCTTGGCCTCGGCCATGATCGGCACGGTCCGTGTGGCAGGGTCGACGGAGGCGCCGATGGAGAGAAGCTTGGCCTCGAAGGTTCTCTCGGGATAGGCCGTGGCCGAGATCCGGAGGGTCCCGGCTTTGAGGGCGGGCAGGATACCGAAGTCGGACTCGGGCACGTTGGCCATGACCCAGACGGTGGCGAGGTCGGCGAGGCTGAAGAGCACGTCGTTGATCTCGGCCTTCTGGCTCGGGACGACCGACTTGGAAATGATCGTGCCGTCGAACGGCGCCAGGACCTGGTAGCCGGTCACATCCTCGTGCTTCGAGGCACTGGCGTCCACGTTTCCCGCCTTGTCGAGGACCCGGTTGATCTCCTCCGGCACTCCGAGGATCCGCAGCCGTTGCGCGGCGTCGATCACGGCGGCCTCGGCGAGTCGGACCTTCTGCTCGGCGAGGGTTTGCTCGTGCTTGCAGTCGAAACGGACCTGCTCCAGCACCGCCTCGAACTTGGCCTGGGCTCCTTCCCGGGTGTGCTGGGCGAGGAAGGCGGGATGCTCGCCGACGATCCGTTCTCGATGCAGTTGGCCGGTCTTCTCGTCCTCGTGCGAGGCGATCTCGTACTCCGTGTAGGCCTGAATCAAGAGAGCGCGGTTGGAGCCGAGCGGCCGATCGGCATACTGCTTTTGGAGCGTCGAGGCTGCGACCCCCTGGCGAAGCTCGGGGATCAGCTTGTTGACGTTCGACGCGACCTGCCGCTTCCAATCGAGCTCGATCCGAGCGGTCGCGAGCTCGATCTGGCGGCCTCGGAGGTTGAGTCGGGCCGTGCCCAGGTCGGGGCTGTCGAGCACCGCCAGGACATCCCCCTGTTTGACTTTCTGCCCGAGGGAAACCCGGACCTCGCGAACAATGCCGGCAGACCTGGGGCGGATCGCAACCTGGCGGTCCGGATTCGCCTCGATCTTTCCAGGCTCCCCGACTTCCGAGGGGAGCAGGGCAACCGTCGCCGGCTCGGTCTGGATCCCTGCGGACTTCCATTTCCCCTCGGCCAGCGTGACGGTCATGGCCGCCGCCGGTGCAGGGGCCGTCGGTGAAACGTCGACCATCTGGCGATCTGTCGATGCCTCCGACAGGGGTCGTCCATGGAAAAGCGTTTCGTGTAACAGCAGCGTGGCCATCAAGACCACAAGGCTCAAGGCCAAGCTGACCCAGGGTACGATCACCCTCAAGCGTTGATGAGCAGGCTTCAACAAGGCCAGGGACATGGGGTACGCCTCCCTTCGCTCGCGCGCTTCCCTCGACGAGGCCATGGGGCTCTCGGTGTCGGGATTGTGGGGAAATTGAGTTGATGAATACGGCGGGCCACGAAGCGGGAACGCGATGCGCAGGCTCTCAAGGAGCACCACCGCGCTTCGTAACGTGGAGCCGGTTCAGCAAACCCAGCGCTGGAGGAGGGAATTCAGGGAAGGAGTGCGCGCAGAGGGGGCTCGGGAGAGAAGAAACCGCCACGGTTCCGTCCCGGGCAAGGCGAGGGATCCCGAGAAAAGATCCAACGGAGCGCACCAAACAGGCGCGGTCAAAGTCAAGCGGCCAAGAAGCTGAGAAGAATCGTCGGGAAGAATGCGAGGGCCGTCATCCCAGCTCGAAGCGAACCAATCCGAGATATGGGCGTGAATCGCCAGGCCGGAACCCGGTAGATCGGCCTCGGGTTCGTCGGCGAAGGGCACGAACCAATGCCAATGCAGGATGGCCACATCCTCGGCGGTCCCGGCGAGCGGGTGCCACCGCAGCAAGTGGTCGTGATAGTCGCAAACCTCGCCCGGGGCGTCATGGTGACGAATGTTATGGAAGTCAGGCTGGGGCAACGGAGTATGCACAAGGCCGAAGATCAGGAAAATGATCCCCGAGATGCGCATAACTCGTCGTTGAGCCAGACGCCGAACACTCATCGAACACCCTCTTGGGCTCTGGGCAACCTCTTAGATTATCAATGGTAAAACAGGATCGGTCAAGCATCGTATGCGCCTCTCTCGAAGGTTGAAGGTCGGTCGAGGTTGTTCGCAATCCGAGTGAACGAACGCTAAAGCTCCAGCCTTCTCGGGTGCCAACAAGACGCGTTGGGATGGTTCCGCTACCAGGGACCCAATCCTCTTGGTTTGTCCTTCAGGTCCTCGACACGGTCGCCTTCGGCTGGTTCCGTCGCGGAGGCGCTCGCCGCGAGGGGTTACCCGATCCCACCGAGACCTGGGATGAAGAGCGGCGCCGGTTCGACCGCTGGCGGAGCGAGAGCCAGGCCATGGTCGCCACGTCGGTACCGCTCTCGCTCCACTTCGTCCAGCCGGCAGGGGCGATCTGGACCCACGTACCGATGAATCCATTGCGAACTCCAGGTGGATCGATGCGGGGACGTCGGTCGGGGTGATCGGGCGGAACGGCTTCTCGTTGATTGCGAGGAAGAAGTCTGTCTGACGAGATTTCGTATTTGATATTAAAGAATTGTTAATAAAAATCAAAAATTTTCATTGTGTAATATTAATGTAGTTTTATGTATTTTGATAAATGAGGCATGCTTTGATTGAGGTAATAGTAATTTATGGACGATATGGTAGTAGGCATTAGACTAAATTGTCCTAGGATCAATGAGGAGTCACCGGCTCTTCACGAAGCCGTCCAACAAGCGCGGCTGAGAATAAAGCGTGTTGAGTTTAGTTTATTGATAATCGGGAAAGTGGTGTCCGGTGCTGCATAACTCTTGTAGGGCAGGCCTTGGCCTGCCGAGGCCATTCGCCAACCTCTCGGCAGGCCAAGGCCTGCCCTAGTGCGTCTGCAAGTCTGTATGGTCAGAGAGGTGTAAGTCCTCTTCAGGCACGCACTCTCCGGCCTGTAACCGAACGTAACTGCGTCGCCGCGAGGCGGG
>Ga0153954_1000533_pt1 | contig 29494 bp, 27 predicted proteins | sample TSFL038MetaG_FD_102277 | JGI IMG/M metagenome (GOLD analysis project Ga0153954, IMG submission 102277) | Attine ant fungus gardens microbial communities from Florida, USA - TSFL038 MetaG | ecosystem: Host-associated > Fungi > Mycelium > Unclassified | place: USA: Florida, Wekiwa Springs State... | reverse complement strand
TGGAAACGAAGTCGGGACTGTCCTTGACCGCCTTGCCGATGAAGGCGAGCGCCTCTTCACCGGTCTCCGGCAGGAGCTTGTCGAACAGGTCCTGGCGCGATTCGAAGTAGAGATAGAAGGTCCCGTGGGCGAGGCCGGCCCGTTCGACGATGCGTGCGATCGAGGCCTCGGCATAGCCGACCTCGCCGATCACCTCCTGCGCGGCATGGATCAGCCTGGCACGGTTCTCGGCGGCGCGCTCGGCGCGGGTGAGCTTGCGAGCTTTTTCTTTCACGGGCTTTGTCGATTGACGAGGCGCCATCTTCACTCCGATTCGCGCCATGCCGGCAGCGGAGAGCCGACGCGATCGAACTGCGAGGCAAACGGCAGGGCTATATGGGGCAAGGTTCGCTCATCGGTAGCAACGGATGTGCCGGTGTGGCGGGCGTTCTCGCCAGCCACATCCGAGGGAGCCAGGACGAGATTGCAGCACGCATCCTTGCCTTCCAGTCGGTGCAGCCATTCGGCGGCATCGGCAGTGGCAATCCGGCTGGCGACGAGGTCGATGACACCCTGTGGATCCTTCTTCTCCTTGTCCTGCGGCAGCTCGAGGCCAATCCCGTCCAGGAAGTCCTGCCAGAAGCGATCCTCAAGCGCCGCCACCGCCAGTACCTTGCCATCGCGGGCGGTGTAAAGGTTGTAGCGCGGCGAGCCGCCACCGTGGCGGGTGGTGCCGGGCTGCGCCCAGGCGCCGGTGAGATGCCCGGAAATCGTCGCCCAGAAATTGAACACTTCGAGATTGCGCGCCATGCCGATGTCGAGGAACTGGCCGCGCCCTGTGTGCCGCCGCTGCAGGATGGCGAGCAGGATGCTCATCACCGCAGGATAGCTGCCGCCCGCGATGTCGCCGAGCAGCACGGGAGGCAGGGGCGGGACATTGCGCGGACCCCCCGCCGGGACGACGCCGGCAAGGCCCGCCGAGGCTTGATAGTTGAGATCGTGCGCCGCCGTCATCGAGCGCGGGTCGTGCTGTCCGTAGCCGGTGACGGCGCAATAGATCAGGCCGGGATGCTTGGCCGAGAGTTGGGAATAGCCCAGCCCGAGCCGGTCCATGACGCCCGGCCGGAACTGCTCGACCAGCACATCGGCCGTCTCGAGCAGGCGGTCGAATTCCTTCCGGTCGGAGTCGTGCTTGAGGTCGAGGGCGACGCACTCCTTGCCGCGATTGAGCCAGGCATAGTGCGCCGACATGCCGGCGACCTGCGGCTGGTATTCACGGAACTCCTCCCCGGGCGGCCGCTCGATCTTGATCACGCGAGCACCAGCCTGCGCCAGCATCAGGGTAGCGAGCGGGCCGGGCAGGCGCGTCGAGAGATCGAGCACGGTGAGGCCGGCAAGGGCAGAGAGGTCGATTGTCATTTCATCGTACCGGGGAGCCAGAGCGTGAGGGCAGGCCACAGAGTGAGGATGGCCAGCGCCACCATGTGCGCGAGCACATGCGGCAACACGCCCTTGAAGACCTCGCGCGCGGGCTTTTGCGACACGCGGGCCACGACGTAGACGTTGAGGCCGACCGGTGGGCTCACCATGCCGACTTCACCCAGAACGATGACGATCACACCGAACCACACCGGGTCGTAGCCCAGCGACTTGATCAACGGCAGCACGACAGGAACGGTCAGCACCAGCATGGCCGCGAGGTCGAGGAAGCATCCCAGGACCAGATAGATCGCATAGATCACGATCAGGATGCCCCAGGGCGGCACGCCAAGCCCGCTGACCCAGGCCAGCAGGTTCTCCGTCACCTGGGTCATCACGAGGAAATAGGCGAGCACATGCGCGCACATGACGACCATCAGGACCATGCAGGTCGTGCGCGCGGCCTTGTACGCGGCGTTCCAGGCGCCGGCGAAGCTCAGGCGGCGGGTCGCCAGCGCGATCACGAAGGCGCCGCAGGCGCCCATGGCCGAGGCCTCGGTGGGCGTGGCGATGCCGGTATAGATGACGCCGACCACGCCGAAGAACAGCAGCACCATGGGAAGCGCCACCCGCAGCGCCTGCCACTTCTCTTTCCAGGTGTGCTTGCGGGCCGGCGGAGCGCTCGTGGGATCGAGCCGCACAAGCACCATCACGGTCAGGATGATCGTCAGCGCCACGATGACGCTCGGCACGATGCCCGCGATGAAGAGCTGGCCAAGATTGACGTCGGAGATCAGGCCATACAGCACCATGGCGACGCTGGGCGGGATCAGCATGCCGAGCGTGCCAGAGATCGCCACGACGCCGTAGGCGAGCTTGGGCTCGTAGTTGGCCCGCAGCATGGCCGGAATGGACGTCGCCGACAGCGTTGCCGCCGCTGCCGTGCTCGAATGACAGATGGCGGCGAACCCCGCGCCGGCCAGCGCCGTCGCGATGGCGAGTCCGCCGCGCAGCCGGCCGACCCAGGCCGCCGCTGCGGAGAAGATGCCGTCGGCGACGCCGCTCAGGATGACGAACTCCGCCATCAGCAGGAACATCGGTACGGTGATGAACTCGTAGTTCGACACCGAGGAGAGCGGCACCGTCTCCAGCACGCCGAATAGCGCATCGGATCCGGAGACCATTAGGATGCCGCCGGAGGCCGACACCAGGATGGCGAAGGCCACCGGCACCCGAAGCAACAGCAGGAGGATCAGGCCGCCGACCGTGCAGGCGACTGCGAGGTTTTCCATCAGTCGATCCGCGCTTCCGGGGCCGTCTCGTCCACGTTGAAGACGCTCGCGTCGAAGCCGGCGGCAATGAAGCGCAGCAATCGCACGACGATGCGGCAGCCGAGCACGCCCAGGCCCACCACCACGATCGCCTTCTCGAGCCACACCGGCCATTCATAGAGGCCGGGATGGACCTCTCTGGTCGTGAGGCTGTCCAGCATCGACAACACGATGCGCCAATCCATCACTGCGATCACGACCGCCACCAGGATCCAGGCCAGCGCCTGCAAAGCCTGCCAGGCAGAGCGCGGCAGGAACCGGACATGCAGGTCGAGCTCGATGTTCGAGCGTGTGCGCAGCACCTCGCTCGCCATGAAGAACAGGACGAGGTTCACGACATAGATCGAGACGAGGTCGTAGACCCACGGCAGGGGGCGGGAGAGCGCGTAGCGGCCGAACACGTCGACCACGATCATGAACATGACGGCGAAGATCGTGATCGCGGCCAGCCGGGACAGGATCCAGTCCACGCCCCGCAGGAGTCGTTCGATCGCGGCGAGCATGTGCGGCTTCAGCCTGCTGCCGCGCGGGCGCGCCGGAAGGCCTCGGTCTGGGCAGCGATATGCCGCTCCATGCCCTCGCGCATCGTGACCGTCAGGCCACCCGCGAGCGACGTCTTGGCCACGGCGAAGGCACTGTCGGTGAGCCTGGCAAGCTCCTGGCAAAGCTTGTCGGTTTGCGGCTCGAGATCGGCCTGTGGGCACACGACGTTGACCAACCCCCAGTCCAACATCTCCTGCGCCGTGAAATTCCGACCCAGCAGCACCATCTCGGCCGCGCGATGCTTGCCGATGAGGCGGGGCATGAGATAGCCGCCGCCCGCCATACCTCGGTGGACCTCCGGCAGACCGAAGCGGGCGGTCTCGCAGGCGATCACGAAGTCACTGTAGAAGGCGAGCGCCGCGCCGCCGCCTAAGGCATCGGCCTGGACGATGCTCAGGATCGGCTTGGGGAATTCGGTCATCTCGGCGTACATCGCGAGAATATCGCTCATATACTGCCGGAACTCAGGCTCGCCGAAGGTGCGGAACTCCTTCACGTCGGCGCCGGCCGAGAAGCTTTTACCCTCGGCGCTGATCAGCAGGCCATGCGCGGCGCCGAGCGGCGACAACCGGCGCATCGTCTCTCGGATTTCCCGCACATTGCCGCTCGACAACGGGTTGACCCCGTTGTCCGACGAGAGACGCAGTTCGACGAACAGCCGTTCACCGATGCGCCGTTCGCGATGATTGATGGTCGTCGGCATGGTCTCAGCGCGACTGCTTCACGGCTTCGCGGAATTCCTTAAGGACTTCCGAGCCCTTGCGGCCGCGCTTGTCGGCGGCGTCGGCCCATTGCTGGGCCACCGTCGCGAGATCCGCGTCGAATTTCTGGCGGTCGGCGTCGGAGAGCTTCACGACGGTCATGCCACCCGTGGCGAGCTTGCCGATGGCGTCCTGCTCTTCCTTGTCGATCAGCTTGCAGGCATGCGCCGTGGTGCGCTCGCCTGCCTCGGTCATCGCCTTCTGCACGTCGGGCGACAGCTTGGCCCAGGCCTTGGTCGAAATCGCGTAAAAGGTGATGCTGCTGCCGAAGCTCAAGTCGGACGTGCCGAACTTGGTCTTGGACTGCAGGTCGTAGGTGAAGATGCTGGCGGCCGGAAAAGCCATGCCATCGACAGTGCCGCGGCTGAACGATTCGCTGAGCTCGGCGGCGCTCATGCGGATGGGTACCATGCCGAGCGCGCGCAGGCCGTCATCCATGGCGGGGCCCGAGGAGCGAATCTTGAGGCCCTTCATCGTGTCGAGGCTGTCGAACTTGCGCGATGCGAAGAGCTGGTAGGCCGGCAGGCCGACCACGTAGAGCAGGTGCAGGCCCTGCGGGGCGAGCTCGACCTTGTCGAGCAGGCCGCCCGGCTTGGCGAGCTTCTCGTAAGCCATTGAAGCGACGCAGGCGTTGGGCACCATGCCCGGCAGCTCGGCCACCGTGGAAAGCAGCAGCGGATCGCCGACATAGCCCGGCACGAACTCGCCGATATCGGTGATGCCGGCCTTGGAGAGCATCAGCATGTCCTTGGACTTGCCCAATCGCTCGCTGGGAAAGCGCGTGATGGTGACCTTCTTGTTGGTGGTCTTCTCGACTTCCTCGATCCAGTAGTTGGTCGAGTAGCGCGCCACGTAGTGATCCTGCGGCAGCCGGTCGGCGAGCTTCAGGGTCACGATCTGGGCACCGGCCGTTCCGGCGCCCGTGATCGATAGAAGAGCCGCGACGGCAGCGCCGAACAGGCTTGTACGTTTCATTGTCTTTTCCTCCCGAAAGCTTTGTCTTGGACTCTTACATGGCCGCCTGTCCGCGGCGCAGCAGGCGGCCAGGCAGAGGCTGAGCCGTGTCGACGACATCCTTGTCGCCATGGCGTACCACCACGCCGTTCACGATCACGGCGTCGATGCCGATAGCGTCGGACACCAGGCGGGGCGCACCGGCGGGCATGTCGTGCACGCGCCGCAGCGGTCCAGCGGCGACGGTGTCGGGATCGAAAATCACGATATCGGCCGGCATGCCAATGGCGAGGCGGCCGCGATCCTTGATGCCGAACACCTCGGCGGGGCGGGCGCTCAGCATGCGCACGGCCGCTTCCAGCGACAGAAGCTTCTTTTCGCGCACCCAGTGGCCGAGCAGGTACGTGGCCTGACAGGCATCGCAGAGCTGGCTGGCATGCGCGCCTGCGTCGGACAGGCCGATCACCGTGTTGGTGTTGGCCAGGAGTTCGGCGACCTGCGCCTCGTCATGATTGGCGAGTGGCATGCGGAAGCGCGCTTCGAGATCGCTGGCCAGCGCCATGTCGAGGGCAAGATCCACCGGATGCACCTTGCGCGCCTTGGCGACGTCCACCAGCAGCTGCTCCTCGAGCGCAGGCTCGGGCGCGTATTCGACGATCGCCAGCATATGGAAGGCCTGCTTGAGCTCAGGCCAGGCATTGTCGAAACGCTCGCGGAACTTCGCGCGGAACTCCGGATCGGCGTAGATTGCGCGCTTGCCCGCGACGTCGGCCGCCGCCACGGGCTTGAACAGCGACATGCCCTCGAGGACGGTCGGCTCCTTGAACTGGAATTCGAAGTTGAGCGGACGCGGCGTGACCTGCGGCACGATTCCGAGCTTGCGGGCGAACATCTTCTCCGAGCGCGCCAGCAGTTCCTTGTGGCTGGACTTGCCAAAGGCGGAGCCTGCAAGCAGCGCCGCCCAGCAGATATTGGCGCCGGTTTCCTCTGAAAGCTGCTCGAGCTGGTCGAGGAGCAGGCCCGGTCCAAGCGTCGTCTGGATCATGCCGTGGCCGGCTTCGGTGATGGCCGAGGCAAGAGTGCGCACCTCTTCGAAGTCGGCGGCGCGGCTCGGCACCGGCCGGCCTTCGAAGCCGACATGCGACTGGAGCTTGGAGGTAGCGAAACCCAGAGCCCCCGCGTCGAGCGCCTCCTTGACCAGGGCACGCATGGCGGTGATTTCCTCGGGCGTCGCGCTGCGGTCGGTGGCGCTCGGTCCCATGACGTGCAGCCGCAGCGGCGTGTGGCCCAGCATGACGCCGACATTGATGGCCGAGCCACGCTTCTCGACGAGATCGAGATATTCCGGGAAGCTCTCGAAACCCCAATCCTCGCCCAACCCGGCTTCCAGCGCCTCGACGCTCATGCCCTCGACCCTTTCGAGCGTGCGGACGAGAAGGTTGCGATTCTCCTTGCGCGCCGGAGCGAGGCCAAAGCCGCAATTGCCCAGCACGACCGTCGTGACGCCATGCCAGGGCGAGATCGACAGCATGCGGTCCCACAGTACCTGCGCATCGTAGTGGGTATGGATGTCAACGAACCCCGGAGTCACTGCCTTGCCAGCCGCATCGATCGTGGAGGCCGCCGAACCCGACGCCGTTCCCAGGGCAACGACCTTGCCGTCCTTGATGCCGACATCGCCCTTGAAGGAGGGCTCGCCGCTGCCATCGACGACGGTGCCGTTCACGATCTTGAGGTCGTACTCCATCCGATACTCCGAACTGGGCGCAGGCTTTCCACCGCCAGAATAGGGGGAAGGTCCCGTCGGCGGCAACAAAATGACTGATGATCCATCAGTCATTTTCTGACAATTTGTCGCTTCGTTCGCGATGCGGGCCGTGGGCGTCGCCACCGACCTGCAAGTCGTATATCGCTGGCGCCGAAAGGGAATGGGAGGATCGGATCATGACGACCATTGGCAGGCGCAAGCTCATCCGCAATGGAGGCATGGTGGCGGTCTCGCTCGCCTCGCCCTTCGTGGCCCGCGCCGACGAGCCCATCGCCCTGAAGCTCGCCAATGATCTGCCGATGTCCCACCCCAACACGGTGCGGGCCCAGGAGGCCGTCGACAGCATCAACAAGGAGTCCGGCGGGAAGCTCAAGCTGGAGCTGTTTCCCAACAACCAGATGGGCGGCGACAACGACATGCTCTCGCAGGTCCGCAGCGGCGCGCTCGAGATGTTCCTGTGCACGGGCCAGCTTCTGTCGACTCTGGTGCCCGTCGTTTCGGTCTATGGCGTGAGCTACGCCTTCTCGAACTACGAGACGGTATGGCGGGCGATGGACGGCGAGCTCGGCGGCATGGTGCGCGGCGCCGCCGCGAAGGCCGGTTTGCACGTCTTCGACAAGATGTGGGATGCGGGCTTCCGGCACATTGCCGCCATCAAGCATGCAATCGAGACGCCGGCCGATCTCAAGGGCTTCAAGATCCGCGTGCCGATCAGCCCGCTCTGGACATCGACCTTCACCGCACTCGGTGCGTCGCCGGTCAGCATTCCGTTCGCCCAGGTCTATACGGCGCTTCAGACCGGCTTGGTCGACGGCCAGGACGTGTCGCTCGATGGCCTGGAGAGCGCGAAGTTCTACGAGGTCGTGAAATATGGCTCCCTGACCCATCACATGTGGGAAGGCTTCATGCTACTGGCCAACGGCAAGATCTGGCGCTCCCTGCCGGCCGAGCTGCAGGGCCTGTTGAGCCGCTCGCTCGACGCCGCGGCGCTCAAGGCCCGGGCGGATATCATGAAGGATGGCCAGACATTGCAGGCCGGCCTGACGAGCAAGGGCATGATCTTCAACGAGCCGAACCCGCAGCCGTTTCGCGATGTTCTCCGTCAGGCCGGTTACTACGCGACCTGGAAGACGAAGTACGGCAACGACGCGTGGGCCGTGCTCGAGAAGTTCTCGGGGCCGTTGAGCTGAGCGGCCTCGCTCAGCTCAACGTCCGCTCTTCACGTTTCAAGGTCAGCACCAGCACGGCGGCGATCGCGGCCGCGACGGCCAATACCAGCATGGCGACGTTGAAGCTGCCGGTGGTTTCGCGGACCCAACCCACGAGATAGGGGCCGATGAAGCCGCCAAGATTGCCGATCGCATTGATCAGGGCGATGCCGCCGGCGGCGGCTGTTCCGCGCAGAAAGCGCGAGGGGATCGGCCAGAACGGCCCCAGGGTCGCGTAGATGCCGATCGAGGCGACACCCAGCGAGCAGAGCGCCGTGAGCGGCGCGGGGAACAGGATGCTGCAGATCAGGCCGACCGCTGCGAGGCCGGCGGCCAGCGCCACGTGATACACGCGCTCGCCCCGGGCGTCGCTGTGACGGCCCCAGGCCAGCATCGCCGCCGCGCTGATAGCGTAGGGGATGGCCAGCAGATAGCCCACCTGCCTGTCGGTATAGCCCATCGCCTTGACGATCTGCGGCAACCACAGGCTGACGCCGTAGAGGCCCATGACGATGCCGAGATAGACGAGGCTCAGCATGATCACGCGGCCGTCCTTGAGCGCCGCCGCGAGGCCATGCTGCGTCCGCGGCGGCTCGCGATCGGCCGCCAGCCGGTCCTGGATCAGCTTTCGCTCGTCCGCTGACAGCCATCTGGCGTCTGCCGGGCCATCGGGCAACAGGCCGAGCACGGCGATGCCCAGGATGATCGAGGGCAGGCCTTCGAGAATGAACAGCCACTGCCAGCCCTTGAAGCCCATGACCTCGTTGATGCTGACGATCACGCCCGAGATGGGCGCGCCGATCGCGCTGGCGAGCGGCACCGCGGCCATGAACAGACCGGTGATGCGGGCACGCCGTGAGCTCGGGAACCAGTAGGTGAGATAGAAGATCATGCCGGGCAGGAAGCCCGCCTCGGCGACGCCGAGCAGGAAGCGCAGCACGTAGAAGCTGATCGGCCCCTGCGTAAAGGCCATCGCCGCGGAGATGACGCCCCAGGAGAGCATGATGCGCGCGATCCACCTGCGCGCACCGACCTTCTCCAGGATCACGTTGCTCGGCACCTCGAAGATGAAATAGCCGAAGAAGAAGATGCCGGCGCCCCAGCCGAAGACGGTCGGCGTGAGGCCGAGATCCTTGTTCATGGTGAGGGCGGCAAAGCCCACGTTCACCCGGTCGAGGAATGCGACCAGGTACAACAACATCATGAAGGGAATGAGCCGCAGCCCGACCTTCCGATAGACGTCTTCTTCGTTCACTTCATTCTCCAAACCACGCGCTGCAGCTCCTGCCACGATGTTTGGCTCGGCACAACAGGGCCGCTAGCCATCGGCGAAATTCGCGCGGCCACCAAAAAAAGCCGCCCAGAGGGCGGCTTTTTCTCCTGCGGCAGTCGCCCCTACAGGATTTCGTAGTGCGCCTCGGTCGTGTGCCCCGGCTTGCCGTTGATCGGCAGTATGTCCTGCGGGCATGCCGACATGGCGACGATGCAATCGAGCTCGGCTCTGAGCGTGACGTAGTCGCCGGGCTTGGACGTCGGCGGATCGAACGAAAGCGTGCCTGTCGGCGTCCAGGGAATGTTCATGAAGAGATTGAGCGGGCTCGGGCATTCCGGCGGGGTGAGCCCCAGGCCCTGCATGCCGGCGAACAGATTGTCGGTGCAATTGTCGTGGTATTCCTTCACGCCCAGCAGGATGTAGCGCTCGCTGTCGCAGGCGGCCATGAGGGTGTCATGGTCGCCTTTGCTGGTGTCGGCCGTCATGGTGAGGATCTTGCGACGGCGATTGGTATAGAGGCCATCGCCCGTCCGCGGGACCATCCTGGTGAGAGTGGCGCGTGTGTGCTCCATCGACATGAACTCGGTGAGCATTCCGGCCACGAAGGCCCAGGTATCGACGACTTGAGAGCCGTGCGTGTTGATGATGCGAATCGACTGTCCCTGCTTCAGGTACGTCGCCTTGCCCCGACGGGCGGGAACGGTTTCCATGATGCCCTCCTCTATTGCAGTGGGATCCTGATGCCCGACGTCACGCGGGATCCAGGACCTGATCGAGAACCCAATTGTCGATCGAGTGGACCAGCGGCTCGCGGTAGCTGAAGCGACCCGGCTGGCAATAGGGCGACGTCACGCCGCGCTGCTGCCGGTCGGAGGCGACGATGTCCTCCTCGATCGTGATGTCCCAGCGCTTGTAGTAGTTCGCGGCCAGCTTCTCGAAGTCCGGACGCTCCGTGCGGCTGCGCGGGAACAGCGCGCCGTGAACGAGGCGCGTCTTGTTCGGGCCCATCGGATGCAGCTCGAGGTACCAGGCGCAATCGATCGTGTAGGCGAGGTAGGTGCTGGGGTAGAGCAGGGGTGCGTAGGTGCCTTTCTCCTCGCGCCGACCGACCAGGCTCTCGATCGTCGGGAAGCCCGCATCGCCGGCGAGGAGCGCCATGCTGTTGTCGTGCGCTGCGAAGGTGACGACGTACTCGCCCGTCGGCTCTTCGACCCAATAGCCGGCCTGGCGCACGCTCGCGTATTTGTTGATCGTCGCCTTGTGCACGGTGGCGATGTGATAGGACTCTTTTGCGTTCTCGACGAAGAGCTTCCAGTTGCAGTCCATGTCGTAGACGCGCCGACGCGTCAGCACCATGTCATCCGGCCGGTAGCAGGCGAGCTTATCCGGCAGACCGCCGAGCCACTGGGCGAGCGGCGGCGCCTGCTCGTCGAAACAGACAAAGATGAAGCCGCCCCACGTCTCGAGCCGCAGCGGGATCAGACCGTGCTTGGTTGCGTCGAAGCCCTCGGTCTTCTGCATCTCCGGCGCGCCGAGGAGGGAGCCATCCAGGGCGTATCCCCAAGAGTGATAAGGACAGACGATCGTGCGGCAGTTGCCCGTACCCTCGTCGAGGAGGGCCGAGCCGCGGTGACGGCAGGAATTGGCGAAGGCCCGGACGACGTTGTCCTGGCCGCGCACGATGACGAGGGGAACGCCGGCGAACTCCAGCGCGAGATAGTCGCCGGGCCTGCTCACCTGCTCGACGTGGCCAAGAAAGTTCCAGGCCTTGCGCCAGATCTTCTGCACTTCGCGGCGGTAGAAGTCGTCGGACGTGTAGCACCAGGGCGGCAGGGTCTCGGCCTCGAGCAAGGGCTTGCGGACTGCAGCATAGTGCCGGGGATTGAACAGATCGGTGGGCGTCTGCATAAGCTGCTCCTCAGTATCCTGTGGTGCGGTTCACGACGTTCTTGAGCTTGCGGCCGGTGCGCAGCCGCGCGAGGTTCTCGAAGGCCAGATCCATGGTCTTCGGCAGATAGTCGTCGAGATCATCCGACGAGCAGTGCGGCGTGATGATGAGATTCGGCGCGTGCCAGAGCGGCGACGATGCCGGCAACGGCTCGGGATCGAACACGTCGAGCATCGCGCCCGACAGCTTGCCCGACTTGAGCGCGGCCACGAGGGCCTTGTAGTCGACCACACCCGCCCGTCCAACATTGATCAGGCCGGCGCCATCCTTCATCGCGGCGATGGCCTTGCCGTCGATCAGGCGGGCCGTTGCAGGCGTGAGCGGGGCCGCCACCAGGACGAAATCGGCACGGGCAAGACCCTTGTGCAGCTTGGTGAGCGGCAGGATCTCGTCGGCATAGCGGTGCGGTCCCGGATTGCGGCGCACACCCAGCACCGTCATGCCGAGCTTTTTCGCCGATTTCGCGGCCGCGCCGCCCATCTCGCCCAGCCCGACGATCAGCACCGTCTTGCCGACGACGCTCGGCGTGAAGATCTGCTGCCAGCTCGCCCGCTGCTGGTTGGAAACCATCTCCGGCAGGCGGTAGCAAAGGGAGAGGAGGGCCAGCGTGGCGAACTCGCCGGTCTTCTGCGCATGGACACCGCTGTTGTTCGTCAGTGTCACCTGCGGCGGCAGCCAGTCGAGCGGTAACAGCGGCTCGATGCCGGCGCCGATGATGTGGATCCAGCGCAGCTTAGGTGCCGCTTCGGCGAGCTCGCGCTGCGGGAACACAGGATCGACGATGATGTCATTGCCCGTGACCAGGCCCTCGGCCGTCTTCAGCCAGGAGAGATCGCGCAGGTCCTCGCCCACCGTCCAGCGGGCGCCACGGCCGGCCTTGGCGCGCCGGGCGGCGGCCTGCACCAGCGCCGGCGTCATATGGAAGACGCTCGGCTTGTTGGCGCGAGTCTCGAAATGCAGGTGAGTCATCGATGCTCCACGGGACCGGCGTCGCCGACCTTGGGTTGGGTGATGATGCGGCCGAGCGTGGCATAGTTGGGCCCGCCGAGCCGCGCGACAGGGCGGAAACGCTCGACCGACACGCGGTTGCCGTCGAGCAGGGACTCGGCGACATGGAACATGAGGATCTCGGCGATCAGCAGGCCGCTGCGCGTCTCGCCGAGATCGAGGCGCCGCTCCAGCCGGCATTCCATCGCAATCGGCGAGCATTGAAGGCGGGGCGGAGCGACCTTGCCACTGGGCAGCGTCGCCAGGCCGAGGGCTGCCACTTCGCTTTCGTGAGGCGCATACTCAGCCGAGCTGGCATGCATGGAAGCCAGCGTTTCTTCCGTGGCGACATTGACCACGAACTCGCGGTTGGCAGCGATGTTGGCCGCCGTGTCCTTCAATGCTTCGCCGCGCGGTCCGATGCTGACTGCCAGCATGGGCGGCCGGTTGCACACGAAGGTGTAGCAGGAGAAAGGCGCCGCATTGACCATGCCGGCGCCATTGACGGTCGTGATCCAGGCGACGGGCCGCGGCACCACGATGCCGACCATGAGGGCATAGGCCGCGGCCGCCGTTAGATCCTGCGATTCGAAGCTGCGCATCAGCCTGCCGCCGTCAGGTAGCGGGCCGAGGCCAGCGTGTGCACCCGCAGCACGTGCAGGAACTCATCGACGCGGATGTTCTCGTTGGCCGCCGCCATCGTCTCCGGCGTCATGCCGTAGACATAGGCCGGCACGCCGGCAAACCGCCACAGGCGGGTGTCGGTGGTGCCGAGCGTGACCACCGGGACGGGCGTCCTGCGGCCCTGGTCGGTCACGGTGCGGCGCAGGATCTGCATCATCTCACCATCGGGGTCCGACCAGTTGGGGGCGTGCTCCTGCGAGGAGACCTCCTCCCATTCGGCTTCGGGGAATTGCGACATGATCCGCTGCACATGCGGGCGAACCTCTTCCTTGGTCAGCCCGATCGGCAGGCGCAGATCGACCTCGAGGCGGCATTCACCGGGGATCATGTTCATCTTCAGCCCACCGGAAACCCGGCCGAGATTGATCGTGATCTCCGGGATGACGGCCGAATGGCCGGCGCCGCACCCTTCGTCGACCTGGCCGGCGATAGCGGGATCCCGGAACATGGCGAGGAGGTTGTCGGGCGCGCGAGTCGGCAACTTCTTCAGCTCATCGAGCGCACGCATTACGCGGCCGGCGATCTTGGTCGCGCTGCCGGTGGCGTGCGTGTAGGCACCGTGCGCGCCCTTGGTCTTGATCGTGATGACGAACCAGTAGGGCGACTTCTCGCCAAAGCGGACGCATTCGGGAGAAGAAGGTTCTCCCGACAGCAGGCAGTCGCCCATCATCAGCTCGCGATGATGCTCGAAAAGATAGCGCGCACCCCAGGGGCCGAACGTCTCTTCGTCCGAAACCGCTGTGTAGCTCAGCCGGCCGTTCAAACGGTCACGCACGGCATGCAGGTGGAGGAAGGCGAGCGTCAGTGAGGCAAGGCCGCCCTTCATATCGCAGGCGCCTCGCCCGTGAATGCGTCCGTCGACGACGTCGCCGCTGTATGGGGTCCTTTCCCATTCGCTGTCGGCGGCCGGGAAGGTGTCGATATGCCCATTGAGCACGAGGTGACGGCCAGGCCGTGGACCATCGAACCGCGAGATGATGTTGGGCATGTCGGCGCGCGGCGCGATGACCGTCGGGTCGAGACCGGCTTCACGCAACGAGTCGAGGATGAGGTTGGCGGCCTGCCTCGTGTCGCCCGGTGGGTTCGGCGATGGCGCGCGCAGCAGCGCCTGCAGGAAGGCGACGCTCTTGTCCTCGCTGGCTTTCAGGCGGGCGAGAAGGTCTTGCTCGAGCGAGCTCATGCGCCGCCTCCCAGATAAGCTGCCGCCGAGAGCGCGTGCACACGCAGCACGTTCAGAAATTCCTCGATGGCGACCGATTCGTCGTGACTCGCCATCCCATCCGGCGCGCAGCCGTAGATGTAGGCGGGAATGCCGGCGTTCCGCCACCAGCGGGCGTCGGTGAGCGCCAGCGTCGCGATGGGGACCGGCTCGATGCCGCGAACCTGCAGGGCGTTGCGTTGGATGATCTTCAGCATCTCGCCTTCCGGGTTGCACCAGTTGGCGTGCGTCTCGCTCTCCACCGATTCCTCCTTCACCGTCACTTGCGGGAAGTCGCGGAGGATGTCGTGGATACAGGCCATGACCTCGGCCTTGCTGAGTCCGAACGGGACGCGGAGATCCGCCTCGACCCGGCATTCGCTGGGAATCATGTTCATCTTCAGGCCGCCTTCGACCACGCCGATGTTCAGGGTCACTTTGCCCAGGATATCGGCCGCGCCCTTACCCATGCTGCGGTCGAGCGCGGCGCGCACCTGGGGATCGGCGAGGTTGCGCTGGATCTCCGGCGCCGGCTTCGGCTCGAGCTCAGTCACCTTCTCCAGGCGCTCCATCAACCGAAGCGCCACCTCGCTCGCGCTTTCGCTCATGTGCACGTAGGCGCCATGGGCGCCGCGCGTCTTGACGGTGAAGGCCAGCCAGAGCGGCATCTTCTCGCCCCAGCGCACGGTGTGGGCAGAGGAAGGCTCGCCGTTCAGGCAGCAATCGCCCATCACGTATTCCGGATGGTTGGCAAAGAGGTAGCCGGCGCCATAGCGGCCGCCTGTCTCCTCGTCCGAGACGCAGGTGAGCGAGAGCTTGCCCGCAAGCTTGTCGCGATGCTTGTGCAGCAGCGCGAAGGTGATGAGGCTCGATGTCGTGCCGCATTTCATGTCGGCGACGCCACGTCCGTAGAGACGTCCGTTCTCGATCGCCCCGCTCCAGGGATCGTGCTTCCAGCGCGCCGCATCGCCCGCGGGAAACACGTCGATATGGCCGTTCAGCACGAGATGGCGCCCGGGATGCGCCGCTTCGAACTGCGCCACGAGATTGGGCGCGTGCGAGAGCGGTGCGATCAGACGATGCTCGATGTCGCGTGCGGCAAGGAAGGCGGCGAGCCGCGCCGTGCCGTCTCGTGTGTCGCCGGGGGGATTGGGCGTGGGCGTTCGAACGAAGGCCTGGAGCAGGCCGATCCATTCGTCGGCACCGGCCTCGATCTCGTCGAGAAGAATCCTTGCGAGCTCGCTCAAACTTCTCTCCCTCTCGAGGCAAGCGGCTGCACTAGAGCGCAGCGTTTGCCGATGTGCAATCGACTTTCGCGACTTTGGCGCGATGGCCCGATGATTGCATCATTCTATTTGACTAGGGAGGTGGGCAAATAGACCCACTTTTGAACATAGGCATTGACAATTATGGCCGGTGGCGGATCGTGTCGAGGCGTTATTGAAACGGGAGGCGATTGAAATGCTTGATGCTCCGTTCTCTTACGACGAAGCCTCGCTGTTTCGTCCCGAGACCTATGCCAGCGTTCGCCGGCCATTGCTGGAGGCCTCGACCCTGCCGCCGGCCTGCTACACGTCCCCGGCTTTCTACCGACGCGAGGTCCAGACGATCTTCATGAAGGTCTGGAACTTCATCGGCCGGGCCGACCGGATTCCCAATCCGGGCGACTATTTCACGATCGAATTCGCCGGCGTGCCGGTGATCGTCATGCGCGGCGCCGATGGACAGGTGCGCGCCTTCGCCAACAGCTGTCGCCATCGCGGCGCCCTGTTGCTGGACGGCGAAGGGAATTGCCGGGCAGTCCGCTGTCCGTACCATTCCTGGACATACGACATCGACGGCAAGCTGATCGTGGCGCCCGAGATGGACGCGACCACGGGTTTCGATCCGGCGGAGTGGCATCTGACGCCGATCCGGCTGGAAAGCTGGGGCGGCTTCATCTTCATCAACTTCGACAGTTCGGCCGCACCGCTCACGGATTACCTGGGAGATCTGCCGGAGAAGCTCGCCTCGTACCGGTTCGAGGACATGGTGTGCGTGCGCCGCAAGGAATACGTGCTCAACTGCAACTGGAAGATCTATGTCGAGAACGCGATGGAGGCGTACCACATCGCGACGGTGCATCGCAGCACGCTCAGCCGGCAGAAGGGCAAGCCAAGCGAGGCACAGCCCGCCAACGGCGAATATTGCGCGTTGTTCAAGGAGCACAAAGGAAGCCGCGCCCTATTGAGTGGCGATACAGGTTTCCCTGAGATGAATCACCTGAAGGATATGGCCGCGCAGGGAAGCTGGTATCCCCTGATCTACCCCAGCACGATGTTCGGCTGCACCTACGACTGCATGTGGTGGCTGGAACTGCATCCCATGGGGCCGGAGAAGACCAAGCTGATCGTGGGATCGAGCTTTCCGCGCAGCAGCGTCGAGCGCCCCGACTTCGATGAGGTAGTGAAGCGTTACTACAAGCGCTGGGACATTTCGATCCCCGAGGACAATCACATCTCCGAGCTGCAGCAGCGGGGCCTGTCCTCGCCCTTCGCCAAGCAGGGACGCCTGGCGCGGGTCGAGCCGCTGGTTCACACCTTCGGTAACTGGGTGCTCGACCACGTCCTCGATACCGTGATCTGAAGGCCGCCATGGGCTACTCGTGGCAATGGCAAATCATCTGGGACTACCGGAAGGTCTTCATCCGCGGCGCCGAGGTGACCGCAGAGCTCACCGTCTGGGCGTTGCTTCTCGGTCTGGTGCTCGGGCTTCTGCTGGGCCTGATGCGCTCGTCACGCCTGAAGCTGCTGCGCCTGCCGGCGGCGATCTACATCGACGCATTCCGGGCGACGCCCATCCTCGTTCAGCTTGTCTGGATCTACTACGCGCTCCCCATCCTGATGGGCGTGCAGATGGGCAACATCACGGCCGCCTGCGTCGGTATCGGGCTTCATGAGGCAGCCTATATCGCCGAGATCTTCCGGGCGGGCATCGCCTCGATCCATCGCGGCCAGTCGGATGCGGCCAAATCGCTCGGCATGAGCTATGCCCAGGCGATGCGTCGCATCATCCTGCCACAGGCGGTGCGCCGCATGGTGCCTCCCTTCATCAACGAATTCGCGACCTTGATGAAGCTCACGACCCTGGGCTCGGTACTGGCGGTGAACGAGTTGCTGCACGAGGCGGAGAACCTGATCAACAACACCTACCGTCCGCTGGAGGTCTACACGGCTCTCGCGGTGGTGTTCGCCGTTCTGATCTATCCGTTCATCCTGCTGTCGCAGCGGCTCGAGAAGAAATGGACGATGCACGAATGACCGATGCTCCGCTCATCCGCGTGCAGAACCTGCACAAGAAGTTCGGCAAGCTCGAGGTGTTGAGAGGCGTCAGTTTCGACGTCAAGCGCGGCGAGGTCATGGCGATCATCGGGCCGAGCGGCTCGGGCAAGTCGACGCTGCTGCGCTGCCTCAATTTTCTCGAGCAGTATGAGAGCGGCGAAGTGCTGTTCGACAATGCGCTGGTCGGCTATCGCCGCGATCCGGGCGGAAAGCTGCGGCCGGACAGCGAGCGCAACATCCGGCAGATCCGGGCGCGCATGGGCATGGTGTTCCAGTCCTTCAATCTCTTTCCGCACAAGACCGTGCTCGACAACGTGGTCGAGGGTCCGGTCATCGTGCAACGGGTCGCGCGCAGCGAAGCCGAGGACCGGGCGCGTCGCCTGATCGCCCGTGTCGGTCTCGCGGACAAGGAGAGTTCCTTTCCCGCCCAGCTGTCTGGCGGCCAGCAGCAGCGGGCGGCGATCGCGCGTGCGCTGGCCATGCAGCCGACGGCGATGCTGTTCGACGAGCCGACCAGCGCACTCGACCCGGAGCTGGTCGGTGAAGTGCTGGAAGTGATGAAGGCGCTCGCCGCCGAGGGCATGACGATGGTGGTCGTCACTCACGAGATGGGTTTTGCCCGTCAGGTGGCCGATCGGGTGATGATGATGGACCGCGGCGAGATCGTCGAGTTGGCGCCGCCTCAGGTCATCTTCGGTGCGCCCACCTCACCGAGAACGGCAGAGTTTTTGCGTCGCGTATTGCATTGAGCTCTTGTCCAACAGGGAGTGTGGAAAAATGACCGAAGAAGTGAACATCGGCCGCCGGCTGGGGTTGGCCGGACTGGGAGCGGCTGCGCTGCTGCCGCTTGCGGCGGGCGCGGCAATGGCTGATAGCCCCGGCGGCGTGATGGACCGCATCATGAGCGAGAAGAAGTTCAAGATCGGCTACATCCCCTCGCCACCATCGACGATCAAGGATCCGGCGAGCGGCGAGATCAAGGGATTCGGCGTCGACGCGATGCGATACGTGTGCACGACCTTGAATATCCAGCCGGAGCTCATCGAGACGACTTGGGGAAATTTCGTTTCGGGGCTCAATTCCGGGCAGTTCGATCTCTGCATCGCCGGTACTTTTGCCACCGTGCAGCGGGCGAGCGCCGTGCAGTTTACGAAGCCGATCTGGTATCTCGGCTACAGCGCCGTCGCGAAGAAGGGTGACACGCGCTTTTCCAAGCCGTCGGACCTGAACAAGGAGGGCATCAAGATCGCCCTCGTGCAGGGCGGTGCCAGCGTCGAGTACGCCAAGGAGAACTGGCCGAAGGCCGAGCGCGTTCTCCTCGCGACGGGCAATCTGACCGCGCCTTTCATCGAGGTCGCGGCAGGCCGTGTGGATGTCGGCGTCGAGGATGCGTGGCAGGCGAAGCGCTTCTGTGCCCAGCAGCCGGGCGTCGTCGATCTGTTCGGCAAGGACCCCTACAACGTCCTGCCGATCAACTGGTCGGTGAAGCGAGGCAACCAGGACCTCGTTGAATTCATGAACATCGCGATCGACTTCCTGATGACGACGGGACGATGGGAGAAGATGGCGGAGCCCTACGGGCCGACCGGTCGGTTCTTCGTCAAGCCGCAACTTTCGGTGTTCGGTCCGGAATCCTAGTGCGATTGCCTGGCGGCTGATTGCACGCCATAAGCGTCGCGCCAACAGCCGCCAGGAGAGCAGTGAAAAAGAGAAAAGAAGGCTGGGCCGTAAGAACTCCTCACTACGGCCCGTTTCCGAAGTATCTGCAAATCCGCGACGTGATCGTTCGCTGGCTGTCCTCTCAGAAGGTGGGAGAGCGCCTGCCGACGGAGATGACGCTCTCCGACCAGTTCGGCGTCAGTCGCGAAACGATTCGCAAGTCCCTGAAGCGTCTCGAGCAGAGCGGCATCATCCGCCGCCGGCCGCGGGCGGGCACCTTTCTGGTCAAGCTGCCGGCGAAGAGTGCAGACCATCGGCTCACGGGGCCGATCGAGGAGTTCAGGGACCTCGGCGCGACGACGGTCGTCAAGGTGGTAAGCCGGGGGCCCGTGCCTGCGCCGGCCGACGTAGCCGATGCGTTCGGCGTGGCCCAGGGCGAGCCCGTCTACGAATTCAAGCGTCTGCGCGTCGTCGGGCAGAAGCCCTTGCTGCTGCTGGATGCCTATTTCCCTCTGCGTATCGGCAAGAAGATCGCGCGCAAGGACTTTCACGGCGAACTGATCATGCCGACGCTGCGCAGCATCGTGCCGTCCAGGCTGCGGGAGGTGTATCAGCAGATCGATGCCACACAGGCGAAGGGCCAGTTGGCGCGCCAACTGCGCCTGGAGCCCGGTGCGCCGGTGTTGCTGGTGAAGCGGCTGTTTCTGGACGCAGCCGGCAATCCGGCGGTGTTCTTCCGCGAGAATTTCCGGGCCGATCAATACTTCTACACGATCAAGCTTTCCCAAAGCTGATGTGCCCATCGCACAAAAAAAGCCGTTCTCGCCAGAGAACGGCTTTTTCCTTGACCGGTGCCCGCGTCAGTCGCGGCGAGGACGGCGCAGAGTGAAGGTCTCGAAGGGCGCGATCTGGCCATTCGTGCCCACCACGTCGTAGTAGGTGACCTTGATCGTCGTGGTGTCTCCGGGATGGGCGCCCGGATCGACGTCGAAGGCGGCGAAGCCGTAGGCGTGCGCCGCATTGCGTACGGCTGACCATGGCGCCCGCTCCGTCACATAGACTGGAGCGCGCTTGTTCGTCGAAGGATCGGGCGTGCCGACGGCGGTGATGACGCGGCACTGCAACGGATTGAAAAAGAGTTGGTTCGACGGCAGCGAAGTGCCGCCGCCGCCGATCACCATGTGTACCGTGCCCTTGGTGGTGTCGATGACGTCGGTCGCCGTGGCGACGGGGATCGGAGTCAGGGTTTCGTTCTTTTCGCTGCCGCGGATCGGGTGGGAGCGCTCGTAGTGGTGCTCATGTCCGCACACCACGAGGTCGACCTCGTATTTGTCGAACAGCGGCAGCCACTCCTGGCGGATGCCGAGATCGGCGCCGTTGAACTTGTCGACGGTCGAGATCGCGACCTGGTGCATGCACACCACGATCCAGTCGATGTCATGGTTGGCACGGGCGGCGGCCAGCTCCTTTTCCAGCCATGCCTTCTGCGCGCCGGCAGAGTAGCCGCGAACATAGGAGTTGCCGCCGTCCTGGTAGCAGATGTCATCGTTGGCGATGCTCACCACGCGCACCGAGCCGGCGGTGAAGGCATACCAGAGCCCGCGGGTCACGTCGGTCTGTCCGACCGCTTCAGGGACTGAGAAGTAGGTCTGATAGGCCTGGTAGCCGATTGGTCCGTTGCCGAGCTCGTTTTCGTGGTTGCCGGGCGAGGGCATCCAGGGACGATTGCGGGCGCTGCGGGAATTGTTTTCCCAGAAGTCCCACCAGGTGCGCACGCGATCTTCGGCGAGGTTGGCGTAGCAGAGATCGCCGTTGAACAGATGGAACAGCGGCTTCAGCCGCTCGACGCCAAGCGTCGTGTCGCTTCCCGCGGGTCCGCCGAGATTGTCGTTCACGAAGGCGGGCGCATTGGCCATGGTCAGGTTGGGCGGCAGCACGAACTTTTTGCCCAGGGTTGGTGTGCCCTGGTCACCGAAGCTCGTGAACGTGAGCCGCACGCGGCCGTGCGGCGAGGTCCGGAAGGTCCCGAACTCGGGCTCGGCGCCGTCGTGAAGGGCGCAGTAGAGGTAGGCCGTATCCGGCTTCAGCCCGTCGATCTTCGCGTGATAGGCGTAGACGGCCTGCTTCGACTTGCCGTCGGTATAAGTCGCGGGTTCTGCCACGACCGTGTGCTCGAGCTTGCCGTCGAGGCCACCTACCAGCACGCGCGGATTCTGCACCTGCTCCAGCGAGTGCCAGGAGACCGTCACCTCGGACGATGCGTCCGCGCCGAACTGCAGATGCAGACCGGAAACCGGCGGTGCTGAGACCGGACCGGAAGCCACAGCGCTGGTCGCCGGGGCTGCCTGTGCCAATTCGGCCGGCACGAAAGAGGCGGCCGCTGCGCCTGCGCTGTAAAGGCCTGCGGCGGCGAGCAGCTTGCGGCGGCTGAGCTGGAGATCGGTTTCGTCGTTGTCTGTGGCCATGTTGACGGCTCCCCTTGTGGTTTGCGAAACAAAACGCGTTCGCAACAAGGGTGCTGTCTAGCGCCGCAGTATGACAATCCGGTTGTTTGGCCGGTTGTCCGGCCAGTTGTCCGAATTGATCAGCCGTTCAGTTGCCGTGCGATGAATTCCTTGACCGTTTCACGCGCCTTGTCGGTCTGCGGGCCGGGCTCGGCCACCCATTCGTGGGTCGAATTCTCGAACAGCCGATAGTCGCACTGGCCGCCGGCGGCGCGATAGGCCGCCACGAACTCTTCCTGCATCGAGGGCAGAACGTTATCGTCCAGCGCGCCCTGCATGACCAGCAGCGGCACCAACGACACCTTCTCCTTGCGCTCGAGGACCTCGCGCGGATTGCCCTCGTGAATCGTTTCCCACGGCGCAAAGAACGTCTTGTTGCTCTGGATCATGCTCTCGTTCTTACGACTCACGGCATTTTCATAGCGGGCGAATGTGTTGCTGGGCGGTGAGCGCATGGCGACGTAGGCGACGCTGGCGTCGATGTTCGTCGCCCCTTCGAGCGGGACCGCGGCGAAGACCGGGTCGTGTGGCTTCATGGCCAGCAGCTCGGCCACTTGGCCGCCGCTCGACGAGCCATAGACGCCGAGCTTCGAGACGTCGCCGTTCCAGCGCGCGGCATTCGCCTTGACCCAGCGTGCGGAATGGTTGGCATCCTGGATGCAGGCAGGATAGGGAGCCTCGCCCGACAGCGTCAGGTCAACGGCAATGACGAGCAGCCCGCTCGAAGCGAGCGCCCGATCCATCGGCTCCTCGGCCAGCCGGTCCTTCCGGCTCCACGCACCACCATGCAGGTCGAGGACTGTCGGGAAAAGGCCTTTTCCTTTCGGCTGGTAGATGCGCGCCATCAGCATCCGGCCAGCGCCGTTGCGCCGAAGCTCGACCTCGCTGACGTCGAGATCGAAATGCGCCTTCGGATCGTAGGTGGCCATCTGCGTCTCCCCTCGCAAGAAACCTAAAGATAACCCGCACCGGCCTCGGCTGCGAATCGGCCGGGATCGCCCTCCCAGACGATGCGCGTATGTTCGAGCACGTAGACGCGGTCGGCATGCGGCAGCGCAAAGGTGACGTTCTGCTCGCCCAGCAGCACGGTGATGTCCGTCGTCTGGCGCAACGTCTCCATCGCCTTGGAAAGCTGCTCCAAAATGACGGGCGCAAGGCCGAGTGTCGGTTCGTCGAGGATCAGGAGCTTGGGCTGCATCATCAACGCGCGGGCGATGGCGAGCATCTGTTGCTCGCCCCCCGACAGTGTGCGGGAGGCCTGGCCCTGGCGCGATTTCAGGATCGGGAAGAGGCCGAACAGCCACTCGAGCTGCTTGTCGCTCTGTTCCTTGGTGAGATGCTGGCCGCCGAGATCGAGATTTTCGCGCACGCTCATGTCGCCGAACAGCTCGCGGGTCTCGGGGCATTGCACGATGCCGTTGCGGGCGATTGCGGCAGGCGTCTGGTGGGCGAGTGACTGGCCCTTCCAGTTGATGGTGCCGTTGTGGGGCACCAAACCCGAAATCGCGTTGAACAGCGTCGTCTTGCCGGCGCCGTTCAGTCCCACGACCGAGACGAACTCACCTTCGCCGATATGGATATTCACGTCGTCCAGCGCGGTCGCCTTGCCGTAGAGCACACCGAGATTGCGCACTTCCAGGAGCGGCGTGCGGCCCTTGCCTTCCCGCTCCGGCCGCGCCGCAGTCTCGATCTTGCCGCCGAGATAGACGCGCCGCACCGTCTCGTTCTGCATCACCTTGGTCGCGGAACCCTCGGCGATACGCTCACCGAGATACATGGCGAAGACGCGATCGACCAATGCAGCGACGCCTTTGACATTGTGGTCGACCAGCAGCACGGCGTGGCCGTCGGCGCGGAAGCTGCCGATCAGCTTGGAGAAGTCGGCGACCTCCGCGGCGGTCAGGCCGGCGAAGGGTTCGTCGACCAACACGACCTGCGGGTTGCGCGCGATCGCCTTGGCGAGCTCGAGCCGGCGAAGGTCGGCGAAGGGCAGGGTACGCGGCAGGCGGTGCATCACGCCGGCCAGGCCGACACGGGTCGCGATCTCCTCGGCACGCCGCCGCACCTCATGATTGGTGCGTAGCATGAAAAGATTGTCAGGCAGCAACGCCAGGATGATGTGCTCAAGGATGGTCTGACGCTGCAGCGGCCGCGCGTGCTGGAAGACGATGCCGACACCCTGTCGCGCGATGCGGTGCGGCGCCCAGCCCGCGACCTCGGTGCCGGCGATCTTTACCGAGCCCGCGTTCGGCCGCTCGATACCCATGATGCACTTCATCACGGTCGACTTGCCCGAGCCGTTGGGGCCGATCAGGCCAAGGATCTCGCCGGGCTGGATCGAGAAGCTGATGTCCTTGGCGGCGACGAGGCCGCCGAAGCGCTTGCCGAGGCCCTGGACTTCGAGGAGCGCGCTCATTGGCGGTCTCCGGGCTGGAGAAAGCGTCCGAGGAAGCCGCTCGGCAGAAACAGGATGACGATCAGCGCCACTGCGGCGACGATGAAGGTGGCGAGCTGTCCCAGCGGACGCAGCACCTCGCCAGCACCGATCAGGAAGATTGCGCCGATGGCCGCGCCCAGGATGGTGCGCCGGCCGCCGAGAACGGCGGCGATGATGACATTCACGCCGACCGCGATGTCGACCACGGTGCCGACACTCGCAGTGCCCATGTAGAAGATCAGCATGGCGCCGGCGAGGCCGGAGAAGAACGCGCTGATGGCGAAGGCCACCAGCTTGTGCTTGGCGACGTTGAAGCCAAGCGCCGAGGCTTCGATCGCGTCCTGGCCACTCGCCTGCAGGATCAGTCCGACGGGCGAGCGCGACAGGCCGAACAGGATAGCCGCACTCACCACCATGAAGCCGAAGGCGTAATAGTAGTTCTGCGTATCGTCGACCGCGAGCACATCGGGCAGGTCGAGCCCGATCTCACCGCCGGTGAGACCGGCATTCAGCACCAGCATGTTCTGGAGCAGAAGCACGGCGACCAGCGTGACCAATCCGAAATAGGGGCCCCGCAGGCGAAGCGCCGGCACGGCCAGCACCAGGCCCGCCACCACGGCTGTTGCACTGCCGGCGGCGAGACAGGCCGGAATCGACCAGTGCCAGTAGTGGTTCAGCAGTGCCGCCGTATAGGCGCCGACGCCGATCAGGAAGGTCGGGCCGAAATTCACCTCGCCGGCAAAGCCGAACAGGAGGTCCCACGACATGGCGAAGACCGCGTAGTAGTAGGCGAGCGTCAGCAGGCCGAGGATGTAGCCGTCGGCGCCGAGCGGCAGCAGTGCCAGCACGACGAGCAGTGGGACGACCAGCAGGAAGATCTTGTTGCGCAACATGTCAGCGGCGTCCCAGCAGGCCTTGCGGCCGTACATAGACCACGACGACCAGGAGCAGCAGCACCGGCACCGTGCGGATGGTGGGGGAGATGAGGTAGGCAGTGATGGTCTCGAGATAGCCGACCACGAAGGCCGCAATCAGCGAGCCCGAGACACTGCCGAGACCGCCCAGCACGACGATGGAGAAGGCGGAGGCGGTAAGCGTGCCGGCGTTGTCGGAACTGACGCCGAGGAAGGCGCCCAACAATACGCCGGCGATGCCGGCCAGGATGCCGTAGATCGCCCAGACCAGCAGATAGATCGAGGAGAGCTCATGGCCGAGCAGGGTGAGCCCGCGCGGGTTCATCGAAGCCGCGAGCAGGCGCTTGCCCATGCGCGTGCGGTTGACCAGTAGCCAGAGCAGCCCGATCGCCGCCCACGAGATCGCCGTCGTCAGGACCTCGTTGTAGGGCACGCGTACGCCGGCAATCGACACCACGCCCTCGATCAGGGGCCGCACCGTCTTCGGCGTGTTGGTGAAAAGGTAAGCCAGCGCCTCCTGGATCATGATGCCCCAGAGCAGGGTGCCGGTGAGGACGAAGATCTCCTTCTCCTCGCCCGGAATGGCGCGTGAGTTCTGGATCGGTCGCACGATCAGGCGGAACGTCACGAAAGCGCAGATCAGCGCGGCGATGACGCCCGCGGCCGCGCCGACATAGGCATTGCCGCCGACCATGTCGGCCACGGCCCAGGCGGTGATCGCCGCCATCGCCATGAGGGCGCCGTGCGACAGGTTCAGCACGCCCGAGACGCCGAAGATGAGGGTGAAGCCCGTCGCGCCGAGCGCGTAGAGGGCGCTGATCGCAAAGCCGTCGATCAGGATCTGCAGAGCAAGCAATCGACCTCCGTCCGGCGACGCCGGCGGTTCATATAAGAAAAAGGCCGCGGCGGGTCTTCAAACCTGCCGCGGCCCGCCTGGCATTACTGCGGTAGCTTCACGAAAGAGGGGAAGCCGAGCTTGCCCTTCGCAACGGCATCCGGCCACACGGTGACGGGATTGCCCTTCTGCCATTGCGCGATCAGGCCGGTGATGTAGCCCTCACCGATCCGCATGCCGTGCGCAAAGGTGTCGCCCTTGGGCAGGAAATTGATGCGGCCGATGGTGCCGACGTAGTCGGTCTTCTCCATCGCCTCGACCATCTTGTCGGGATCGGTGCTGCCGGCGCGCTTGATGGCATCGGCCCACATGTAGACGTCGTCATAGGCGGTGTAGGCTGCGTAGCCCGGCCAGTCGCCGTACTGTGCCTTGTACTTCTGCGCGAACGGGATCGTTTTCGGCGTCACCGCGACGTCCGGCGCCGACACCATCTGGAAGGCAACGCCTTCGGCCGCGCCGTTCGTGTCCTTCCAGAAGGTCGCGTTGGTCGCCTGGCTGGAAACGCCGAACATCGGGATCGGTACCTGCTGCTGCTGCCACTGTACGGTGGGCTGCACGCCGACATGGCTGATGCCGGTGATGATCACGTCGGGCTTCTCACCCTCGATCTTGTTGTAGATCGGCGTGAAGTCGGTTGTGTCGGGCGACAGCCGGATGTGATCGAGCACCTTGATCCCGATCTTGGGCAGGCACTTCAGGTACTCCTCGTCTAGCGGCAGGGTCCAGGCGGCATCCTCGCTCATGACGACGGCGGTCTTCATCTTGAGGTCGCCAACGACCAGCTTCTTGGCACCTTCGCAGACCGAATCGGCGATCTGCGTCGAGGCAAGATAGCCGTGGAAAACGTATTTGTTGTGGTCGTAGTCGTCATGGACTCGCTTGGTAATCTCGTTGCTCGCCGCACCCGGAGTGATCAGTGGCATCTTGAGACGGCCGGACCACGGCTCCAGCGCCAGCATGACCTCACTGATATAGGTCGCGATCACGGCATGGACCTTGTCCTGCTGCGCGGCGCGCTGAAAGGCACGCACGGCCTCGGCGGCGGAGTTGTGGTCGTCGTACTCGACGATCTCGATCTGCCGGCCGTTGACGCCGCCCGCCTTGTTGATCTCCTCGGCGGCGATCTTGGCGGCGCGGGGGATGCCGATGCCACCCAAAGCGGACGTCTCGGCGATGGTGGCGATCTTGATCGGATCGGCGGCTTGGGCCGCGGTGGCCACGAACGCAAAGCCAAAGACGCTGCCCAATAGAGCGGCGACGCGCAGATTGTACATAATAAGCTGTCCTTTTAGCTGCATTAGTTTCCGTCCCTTGACGGGCAGAAAGATGCAGCAATTGCCCATGAGCCTGCAACTCTTGGTACGCTGTGCGGGTGCGTCAGAGCGGCCCGCATCTCGCTATGCGCGTCGCTCCGGCCGGTTCCAGCCACCAGACCGGTATCACAAGAGTGCGAGTGTGGACCCTGTGCCACGGCGGTCCATTATTTGGCCGGCCGGGCAACGCCTTTTTCGAGCCGCCGTTGCTTCTAGGCCCTCCACAGGGAGGGTGGAGGCCATGTCATGAGCAGGAGCATCGCGCTTGCGATCTTTTTGTCGGCGGCGGCCCTTTCCGGATGTGCGAGTGAGCAACGAAGCGCTCTTTTGACGGACACGCCGTCATCCGACCCCACTTCGCTTGAGGACAAGTGCAGCAAGATCGCCGAGACCGGCGATATGTATCGCTACTGCCTGAAAGTCGGTCCCCAGCAGGCGGTTTTCGGCACTGGCGAATCCGGTTCCGCGCCTGCCGCCGCCCTGAAGGCGAACTAGCGGCCAGTCGTGGCGAGTTCCTGCGCGGCGGCGCGGGCGCGCTGGGCGGCATCGCGGGCCATGTCGGCGCAGAGGCCCGTATAGGCGGTCGGATCGAGCAGCTTGTCGATTGCTGCACGGTCCATGTGTGCCGTGACGCGCTTGTCGGTGGCGAGGAGATCGCCGAACGACTTGCCCTCGACGAAGGCCGCCTGGGCAGCATCATAAATCACGTCATGCGCATGCTGGCGGCCGATCGCGGCACCCAGATCGAGCATGACGGCTTCGGCCATGATCAGCCCGCCGCCGAGATCGAGATTGGCGCGCATGCGCCTGGGATCGACCTTGAGGCCGCGCATGATCTCTGCAAGTCGCGCCAGTATGTCGCCCGTGGCAATGCAGGCCCGCGCCTCGGAGCCGTCCATCATGAGGCTGGTCGTGCGGTCGGCTTCGTGCTCGGTCGTCATGGCTTCCAGCGCCAGCGGCACAGTGCTGCGCACCTCGGCCGCCGCGGCGATGATGTCCTGGCAGAGCTTGGGATTGCGTTTCTGCGGCATGGTCGAGCTGCCGACGGTGCCGGGCGGCACCGGTTCCTCGACCTCGCCGAACTCCGTCTTCATGAGCGTATAGACCTCGCGGCCGATCTTGCCGCAGGTGGCGGCCAGCAGGCCGAGGATGCAGACGTTCTCGGCAAGATGGTCGCCCAGCGCGCGCGAGGGCACGGCCATCGAGCCGAAGCCCAGCAGCCGGCCGATCGCCTGCTGCACCGGAGGGCCTTGCGTGCCAAGCGAGGCGAAGGTGCCGGCGCCGCCACCCAGCATGGCGACGAACAGGCGGGGCCGCGCCCCGCGCAGGCGCTCGACATGGCGCAGCAGCTCGTCCATCCAGACGGCGACCTTGTAGCCGAAGGTCGCGGGAACCGCGTGCTGGCCGTGTGTGCGTCCGGCCATCGGTATGTCGGCGGTGCGTTCGGCCAGTGCGGCCATGGCGGTCAGCACGTCGCCGATCTGACGCAGAAACACGCCATGCGCCTGGCGCAGCACCAGGAGATCGCCGGTCTGGGTGATGTTCTGAGTTGTGGCGCCCCAATGCACCCAGCCGCCGTGTGGCTCGCCGACGATGCGGGCGAGCTCCCAGACCAACGGCACCAGCGTATGGCCGGTGCGCGTGAAGCCTTCGTCGATGCGCTTCCGGTCCATCAACTCGAGTTTCGACTTGGCTGCGATGGCTTCGGCAGCATCGGTCGGAATGATGCCAAGCTGAGCCTGGGCCCGCGCCAATGCCGCCTCGACATCGAGCCACGCTTGCCAGCGGTTTTCCTGTCGATAGAGGGCGCGGATGCCGGGGTCCGACACGCGCGTGGCGGTCGGCAGAGTGTCGCCTTGAGCGGCCATTGAAGATCCTCCGTTCAGCTCAGGCTGCCGGGATGGTCCTGCCAGATCGACGGCTCGAGCTTGAGATGCGTGGCCGCCGGGAACGTCGTCGACCAGTGCCGCGCGCACTCGGCGCTCGTGGCATACCACAGCTCGGGCAGGCCGCGCGCATGGTCGAGGAATTCCTCCAGCATGTGCAGCCGGTTGGGCCAGGCGATGGCGTGCGGATGCAGCACCATCGAGAAATGCCGGCCACGCTTGTATTGCGCGTCGAGCTCGGCCCGCCAGTTGCGGAACAGCGAATCCGGGTTCTCCAGCCCCGTCCCCTTGCGCGGGAAGAGCAGGAAGAACTGGTCGTCGAAGTGATAGTAGTAAGGCAACGTCAGGATCGCACGGCGGCTGGCGAAGTCGCTCACCCAGTAGTGCGGCGCATCGTCGGCGAGCCCGTTGCCGAAATAGTCATAGCCGCCGTCGAGCAGCAGGTCGATCGTGTGCTGGCTGACCGCGCCACCCGCGAACTTGTCGCCGGGCCGCGCCAGCGAGAACCAGCCG
>Ga0153954_1000532_pt1 | contig 29502 bp, 23 predicted proteins | sample TSFL038MetaG_FD_102277 | JGI IMG/M metagenome (GOLD analysis project Ga0153954, IMG submission 102277) | Attine ant fungus gardens microbial communities from Florida, USA - TSFL038 MetaG | ecosystem: Host-associated > Fungi > Mycelium > Unclassified | place: USA: Florida, Wekiwa Springs State... | reverse complement strand
TAGGAGAACGCGCCACGCGCCAGGCCTTGTTGGCGGTCCTCGTCCATGGAGAGGATCTGGACGGGGATGTGGCGCGTCTCCAATGTGCGTTTGAATTGGCTGAGCACGTTCCAGCCCAGCATGTCGGGCAGGAAGATGTCGAGCGACATGGCGACCGGCTTGTATTCGAGCGCGAGATCGAGCGCATCCGCGCCGCGCGAGGTGACGAGCGCCTTAAGGCCCGCCGCATGCGCGGCATCGACCAGGATGCCGGCGTAGTTCGGATCGTCCTCGACGATCAGCAGGGTCGGCTCGCCGGGCTGCAGGTTGTGACGATCGTCGGGGAACTGATCGGCGAACTGCTCTGGCAGCGTGACCTGCGGGATCGGCGCACTGCCGGGCACGGGCTGGCGCACGGCGGTGCGCGGGCCGGTGTACATGGTCGGCAGGAAGAGGGTGAAGGTCGAGCCCATCCCGGGCGTGCTGCGCAAGGTCAGCTCGCCGCCCAGGAGCTGTGCCAGCTCGCGGCTGATGGCGAGGCCCAGGCCCGTGCCGCCATACTTGCGGCTCGTCGAGGCGTCGGCCTGCTGGAAGGCCTCGAACACGATCTTCTGCTTCTCGACCGGAATGCCGACGCCGGTATCGGTGACCTCGAAGGCCACGACCGAGCTCGCCTGCTCGAGCGAGATGTTGTCAGGGCGCCAGCCGGTGCGTACCGGCAGCACGCGCAGCCGCACGCTGCCCTGCGCGGTGAACTTCAGCGCGTTCGACAACAGGTTCTTCAGGATCTGCTGCAAACGCTTGGAATCGGTGACGAGGCTGCGTTGCAGGTTGGGATCGATCTGCACGTCGAACGACAGACCCTGGCTTTCCGCCTGATGGCGGAACGGCCGCGCCACGGTCTCCAGCACATTGGTGAAGAAGATCTCCTCGGCATCGACGGTGACGGTGCCGGATTCGATCTTGGAGAGATCGAGGATGTCGGAGATCAGATTCAGGAGGTCGGTTCCGGCGCCATGGATGGTGCGGGCGAATTCGACCTGCTTGGGCCTGAGGTTGCCGTCGGGATTGTCGGCAAGCTGCTGGCCCAGGATCAGGATGGAGTTGAGTGGCGTGCGCAGCTCGTGGCTCATGTTGGCCAGGAACTCCGACTTGTAGCGCGAGGTCAGCGCGAGCTCGGTCGCCTTCTCTTCCACCGCGCGGCGGGCCTGCTCGATCTCCTGGTTCTTGCGCTCGACTTCGGTGTTGCGCTCGGCGAGCTGCTGCGCCTTCTGCTCGAGCTGCTCGTTGGTCTGCTGCAATTCACCCTGCTGGCTCTGCAGCTCGCCGGCGAGCTTCTGGCTCTGCTGCAGCAGGTCCTCGGTCTGCATGGTGGCTTCGATCGAGTTCAGAACGATGCCGATCGAGGCGGTGAGCTGTTCGAGGAAAGCGATCTGCAGCTCGGTGAAGTGGCTCAGGGACGCCAGCTCGATCACCGCCTTGACCTGGCCTTCGAACAGCACGGGCAGCACGATGATGTTCTTGGGCGTCGCCTTGAACAGGCCCGAGGTGATCGGGCGCACCGAGGCTGGCATGTCGGTGATCAGGATCTGGCGCCGGTCGGCCGCGCATTGGCCGATCAGTCCTTCGCCGACGCGGATCATCTCGGGATGGCCCGCGTCCGCGGCGTCGGCATAGACCGACAACAGCCGGAGGCTCGAATCGTCGTCGTTCTGGAGCTGATAGATGACGGCCTGGTGCGCGCCCACGAGCGGCGTGAGCTCGCTCAGCATCAGTCGACCGACGGTGCCGAGCTCGCGCTGGCCCTGCAGCATGTTGGTGAACTTGGCGAGGTTGGTCTTCAGCCAATCCTGCTCGGTGTTGCGCTCCGTCGTGAGACGGAGGTTGTCGATCATGGTGTTGATCTTGTCCTTCAGCTCGGCCACCTCGCCGAGCGCATCGACCTGGATCGAGCGCGTCAGGTCGCCCTTGGTGACCGCGGTCGTCACCTCGGCGATGGCGCGCACCTGGGTCGTGAGGTTGGCCGCCAGCATGTTCACGTTGCCGGTGAGGTCCTTCCAAGTGCCGGCGACGCCTGGCACCTGGGCCTGGCCGCCGAGCTTGCCCTCGGTGCCCACTTCGCGGGCCACGCGGGTCACCTCGCCGGCGAAACCATTCAGCTGGTCCACCATGGTGTTGATGGTTTCCTTGAGCTGCAGGATCTCGCCGCGTACGTCGACGGTGATCTTTTTCGAAAGGTCGCCGTTGGCCACGGCGGTCGTCACTTCGGCGATGTTGCGGACCTGGGTCGTGAGGTTGGCCGCCAGCATGTTCACGTTGTCGGTCAGGTCCTTCCAGGTGCCGGCCACGCCGGGCACCTGCGCCTGGCCGCCGAGCTTGCCTTCGGTGCCGACCTCGCGCGCCATACGCGTCACTTCGCCGGCGAAACCGTTCAGCTGGTCCACCATCGTGTTGATGGTCTCTTTCAGCTGGAAGATCTCGCCGCGCACATCGACGGTGATCTTCTTGGACAAGTCGCCGGTGGCGACGGCGGTTGTCACTTCGGCGATGTTGCGGACTTGGGTAGTAAGGTTCGCCGCCAGCAGATTGACGTTGTCGGTGAGGTCCTTCCACACACCGGCGACGCCCGGCACCTGCGCCTGGCCGCCCAGCTTGCCCTCGGTGCCGACCTCGCGCGCCACGCGGGTCACTTCGCCGGCGAAGGAGTTCAGCTGATCCACCATCGTGTTGATGGTTTCCTTGAGCTGCAGGATCTCGCCGCGCACGTCGACGGTGATCTTCTTGGAAAGGTCTCCGTTGGCCACGGCGGTCGTCACTTCGGCGATGTTACGGACCTGACCGGTCAGGTTGGTCGCCATGAAGTTCACGTTGTCGGTGAGGTCCTTCCAGGTGCCGGCGACACCCGGCACCTGGGCCTGGCCGCCGAGCTTGCCTTCAGTGCCGACTTCGCGGGCCACACGGGTCACTTCGCCAGCGAAACCGTTCAGCTGATCGACCATCGTGTTGATGGTTTCCTTGAGCCGCAGGATTTCCCCCGAGGCATCGACGGTGATCTTCTTGGACAAGTCACCGGTAGCGACGGCGGTCGTCACCTCGGCGATGTTGCGGACCTGAGTTGTTAGGTTGGCGGCCAGCAGGTTGACGTTGTCGGTGAGGTCCTTCCACACACCGGCGACGCCCGGCACCTGGGCCTGGCCGCCGAGCTTGCCCTCGGTGCCGACCTCGCGCGCCACGCGGGTCACTTCACCGGCGAAGGAGTTCAACTGATCGACCATCACGTTGATGGTCTCTTTCAGCTGCAGGATCTCGCCACGCACGTCGACGGTGATCTTCTTCGAAAGGTCGCCGTTGGCCACGGCGGTCGTCACTTCGGCGATGTTTCGAACCTGACCGGTCAGGTTGGTCGCCATCGAGTTCACGTTGTCGGTCAGATCCTTCCAGGTGCCGGCGACACCGGGCACCTGCGCCTGGCCGCCGAGCTTGCCCTCGGTGCCGACTTCGCGGGCCACACGGGTCACCTCGCCGGCGAAGCCGTTCAGCTGGTCCACCATGGTGTTGATGGTCTCTTTCAGCTGCAGGATCTCGCCCGACACGTTCACGGTGATCTTTTTCGACAAGTCGCCGCGCGCCACGGCGGTCGTCACGTCGGCGATGTTGCGCACCTGGTCGGTCAGGTTGCCGCACATGGCGTTCACCGAGTCGGTGAGGTCCTTCCAGGTGCCGGCGACGCCCGGCACGATCGCCTGGCCGCCGAGCTTGCCTTCGGTGCCGACCTCGCGGGCCACGCGCGTCACTTCCGAGGCGAAGGAGCGCAGCTGGTCCACCATGGTGTTGATGGCTTCCTTGAGCTGCAGGATCTCGCCGCGCACGTCGACGGTGATCTTGCGACTCAAGTCGCCGCTCGCCACGGCGATGGTCACGTCGGAGATGTTGCGAACCTGGGCCGTCAGGTTGTTGGCCATCGAGTTCACCGACTCGGTGAGCTCGCGCCACACGCCCGTCACCTCGCTCACCTTGGCCTGACCGCCGAGCTTGCCCTCGGTGCCGACCTCGCGCGCCACGCGGGTCACCTCGGAAGTGAACACCGAGAGCTGCTTGATCATGGTGTTGACGATATTGGCCGAGCGCCGGAACTCGCCCTTCAGGGGGCGGCCGTCGACGTCGAGACGCACCGTCTGCAGTAGATCACCCTGCGCCACGGCGGAGATCACGCGGGTTACTTCGGTCGTCGGCCAGACGAGGTCGTCGATCAAGCCATTGATGGAGTTCTCCATCTCGCCCCAGGAGGCGGTCGAGACGCCGAATCGGACGCGTTCGCGCGTGCGGCCCTGCTCGCCGACCGACTTGCCGATGCGCTCGAGCTGCTGGGCCATGTTCTGGTTGGCGGCGATGATCTCGTTGAAAAGCACGGAAATGCGGCCGAATGGGCCTTCAGAACCGGCGGCCAAGCGGACCGAGAAGTCGCCGGCGCGCATCGCCTCCATGGCGCGCAGCAGCTCATAAAGCGGTTCGGCGCCATTGGCGCCGTTACGATGGGGAGCAGGGGTGGGTGCGGATGGATGACTGGGCGCGGGACCGTTGGTGGCCGGCGAAACGACATCCACAGTCATGGCAAATCCCTCGAAATCAGTCCTGCCGCGAGGGATGGGAATCCGGCTTGTCGATATGGCGAGCCGCCCGGTCTCTGTACCGGCAACCCACAACATCCCCCCTTGACGGAATAAAACGCCCTCCTCGCGAAAAGGTTGCATGATCAAACTATGCAAAGTGCCGGGATTTGGTGCCCCAGATTTAGGAGGGGCCGGGCCTCGGATCGCCTATACGATGGGCGCCGCGTAGAGCCCTGTCCTCGGCACTTATCCGCAGCCAGAGCAGGCCAGCGTTCAGGACAGAGAAGGCCATGGCGTACCACACGAGGCCGAGGGCCATCGGCAGGATGAGAATTTCGCTGGCCACGACGGCATAGTTCGGATGGTTGAGGAAGCGGTAGGGGCCCCGTCGGACCAGCGTTTCATCGGGCAGGACAAGGATGCGGGTGGTCCAGCGCGAACCCAGGGTTGCCAGCACCCAAAGACGCAGACCCTGGAGGACCAGGAAGAGGGCTATCAATACAAGGTCGGGAGGGGCGGTTCGGCCGCCGAGAGCCAAGGTCCAGAGCCCAGCCAGCCAGGCCGCATGCAGCAGGACGATAAGCGGATAGTGTCTCGGCGCGACCTCGACGGCGCCGCGCTCGAAAAGTCGGGCCGTGTTCCGGCGCGCCAGCATGAGCTCGCCGAGCCGCTGCAGCGTGACGAAGAGCAGAATCGCGAGCGTGAGAATCATGTCGCGCGAGCGAGCGACAGGGACCCGCAGGTGAAGCCCGGCCCCATCGCCGCGAGGACGGTGCGCGGTGGTAAGCCCGAGGCGATCAGCCGGTCGAGCACGAAGAGCACGGTCGGTGCCGACATGTTTCCGTAGTCGGCGAGCACGCGGCGTTCGTGATCGAGCGTGCCCTGATCGAGATGCAGCGCCTGTTCGAGAGCGGCAATAACCTTTGTGCCACCGGGATGACAGGTGAAGCGATCGATCGAGCAGCGGTCGATCTTCATCTCCGCCAGCATCGAGCCGAGCGCTGGTCCCAGCTTCTCCAGCACGAAGGGCGGGATGTCGCGATCGAAGATCACGCCGAGCCCTACATCGTCGATGCGCCATCCCATGATGTCGAGTGTGTCGGGCCAGGTGTGCTGCGCCGCGCCCTCAATCTTGGCGATGCCCTTGTCCTGGGTACGCACCACGCAGGCTGCCGCACCGTCGCCGAACAACGCCGTGGCGACAATGTTGGCCTTGGTGAGCTGGTCGAGGCGGAAGGCGATCGAGCAGATCTCGACGGCGACCATCAGCACCGTCGTTCCGGGCCGCGCCTCGGCCAGGCGGCTCGCGACCGCGAGGCCATTCACGCCGCCGGCGCAGCCCAAACCGAAGACGGGCACGCGCAGCACGTCGGCGCGGAAGCCCAGGCGGGTCGCGACGCGCGCTTCGAGGCTGGGCGTGGCGATGCCGGTGGAGGAGACGGTGACGATCGTGTCGATGTCATAGGGCCTGCAATCGGCGGCGGCGATGGCCTTGTCGGCGGCAGCGATGAAGAGCTGCTCGGCGCCCTCGAGGTAGGCGCGCATGCGTTCGGGCCAATCGAGCGGTTTGGTGTACCAATCGAATGGCTGCACGACGTGGCGGGCCTCGATGCCCGTGGTCTCGAAGACGCGGGCCATGCGGCGATAGTTGGGAAAGCGCGCGCCGAACATCGCGCCGGCCATGCGCGCCGCCTCGACCTGGGGCAGGCGGTAGGGAGGCACGGCCGTGGCGACCGAGAGGAGGCTGCTCGCCGTCATGCCCACCATATGGCGCGCTGAGCGAGGCGCCGAAAGCGGGCGTTACCGCACTTTCTCTCACGCCGCCGTGAGCGCGGCGTGTGGTGCGGTCAGGCCGCCAAAGGTGCGACCGACAGGCCCTTTACCTTGTGCTTCTCGATCAGGCGCGCCACCAGGCCCGACCGCTTGGCCTCCTCGACGAAGGCCGAGAGGAACTTCGCGCCCTCGGTATTCTTCTTGGGCGTGCCGACGGCCTGCTGCACGGCGCTGAACTTGCCGTCGAGGATCGTGGCGCCAGGCATCTTCTGGATGTCCTTCAGCAGGCCCGGTCGCAGGCCCGCGAGGACATCGATCTTGTCGTCCTTGAACTTGTTGAACGCGCCGTCGAGGCCGGCGATCTGGATCAGTTCGGCATTCTTGATATTGTTCTCCAGCCACAGGCCATAGGCCGAGCGGGCCGACGTGACGATCTTCACGCCTTTCCTGTCGACCTCGGCGATGGATTTGATCGGCGAGCCCGCCGGCACCATGTAGGTCGCCTCGATTTCGCAATAGGCGGCAGTGAAGGAGATCGTCGCCGCACGCTGCGGCTCCGCACCGATATTGCCGATGTCCCAGATGTTCTTCTCGGCCTGGTCGGCAAGCTCACCCGGCGACTTGAAGGGCACGAGCTGCACCGGCACGCCGATCGCTGCGGCGATCGCCTTTGCCATGTCGGGCGACACGCCTTCGGGATCGCCCGAGGCGCTGCGACCGGTAACCAGCAGGAAGTTCGAGAGGTTGATGCCGGCGCGCAGAACGCCGGTGGGAGCGAGCTCGGCTCGGGCTTTGTCGGACATGAAGCCAGTCTATACTGAAGCCAAGGGAGATTGAAACGCGCATGACGGATGTCATCGTCGAAACCGCTGCGGGCCGCATACGAGGCCGGCAGGATCAGGATGTCAGCATTTTCAAAGGCATTCCATACGCTGCACCGCCATTGGGCGCGTTGCGCTGGTGTCCGCCGCGAAAGGTCGAGCCGTGGAGCGATACGCGCGACGCACTTGCCTACTGCAATATCTCGATCCAAGACGACAACGTCTTTGCGCTGCCCGACGATCTGCAAAAGATCTTCCCGCTCGGCGGCAGCGAGCCGATGAGCGAGGACTGTCTCTATCTCAATGTCTGGACGTCGGGTCTCACGGACGAGAAGCGGCCGGTTCTCTTCTGGTGCCATGGTGGCGCCTTCGTCGTGGGCTCTGGCTCCTCGCCGTGGAACGACGGCACCAATCTCTGCCGGCGCAACGATGTCGTGGTCGTGTCGTTCAATCATCGCCTGGGCGCGCTGGGCTATCTCCATCTCGAGGACATCGCCGGCGAGGAGTTCGCGGGCGCGGGCACCGCTGGCGTCCGCGATATCGTGATGGCGCTGGAGTGGGTGCGCGACAACATCGCCCGCTTCGGCGGCGATCCGGGCAACGTCACGATCTTCGGCGAATCGGGTGGCGGCGCGAAGGTGAGCGTGCTGATGGCGCTGCCGGCGGCGAAGGGACTCTTTCACAAGGCCATCATCCAGAGCGGTCCCGCCGTGCAGATGGCCAATCGCGAGGATGGCACGCGGACTGCGGGCCAGGTGCTGGCTGAGCTCGGTCTTGGCGCGAAGAACGTGGCCAAGCTACGCGACGTGCCGACCCAGAAGATTCTCGCCGCACAGAGTGTCGTGCAGGCCTCGATCAAGCACGCCTCGACCGCCGATCGGCGGCGGCTCGGCTTCAATCCGGTGATCGACGGCACGTTCTTCCCGGGGGGGCCTTTCGCGCCGGAGGCGCCGGCCGTCTCGGCGCACGTGCCGCTGATGATCGGCTCGAACAAGGACGAGCAGGCGCTGTTCCTCGGCCATCTGCCCTGGCTGACGGGTCTCACGAACGACAATCTCGCCATGGCGATGAAGGCCTATCTCGGCGACCGCGCCGCCGCGATCGTCGCGGGCTATCAGGCCGCACAGCCCGACTTGCCGGCCGACCAGCTCGGCTTGGCCATCATCGGCGACCTTGGCATCCGCATGATGTCCTTGCAGATCGTCGAGCGGAAACTGGCGCAGAAGGCGGCCGACGTTTTTGTCTATCTCTTCGCCTGGGAAACGCCCGTGCTGGGCGGGCGGCTACGCGCGTGTCACACGCTCGAAATCCCCTTCGTGTTCGATACCGTCGACACGGCGAAGATCACCGGCGACGATCCCGGCCGCTTCAAGCTCGCCGAGCGTATGAGCCGCGCCTGGATCGAGTTCGCGAAGACCGGCAATCCGGGCTGGACGCCTTATTCTCTGGCCGAACGCCCGACCATGGTCTTCGATGCGGAAAGCCGCGTGGAAAAGGATCCGTTCGGCGACGAGCGGCGCGTATGGGAGGACAAGCGATGAAGATCACTGATGTTTCGCTCACGCTCTTCGCCTGGGACGACATCCCACCGACACAGTACGGCCTGCACAGCAAATTCTCGGGCTCCAGCGCGCTCGGCCTGCTCCGCATCCGAACCGAGGAGGGCATCGAGGGCAATGCTTTCCTGGGCTCGGCTTCCAATTCGGCGACGACTGACGGGCAGGGGCTGATCACACATCTGAAGCCGGTGCTGATGGGCCGCAACGCCACGCATCGGGAGGCGATCGTCGCCGACCTCTGGCGCAAGCAGCGTGCCTGCGGCGTGCGGGCGATTGGTGCGGTCGACGTGGCGCTGTGGGATCTTCTGGGCAAGGCGATGGGCCAGCCGATCCATCGTCTGCTCGGTACCTATCGCGAAGCCGTGCCAGCCTATGCGAGCTCGGCCGTGCTGCCGTCGCCGCAGGCCTATGCCGAGCAGGCGCTCGAATTCAAGGAATATGGCTGGGCGGCCTACAAGATCCACCCGCCAACCCAGTGGCAGACCGACATCAAGGTCTGCGAGGCCGTGCGCAAGGCGGTCGGCGACTACACGATCATGCTCGATTCGACCTGGGCCTACGATTATCCCGCCGCCGTGAGAGTGGGGCGCGCCGTCGAGGAGATGGGCTACTACTGGTACGAGGATCCGCTGCACGACCAGGACGTCTACAGCTACGTGAAGCTGAAGCAGCATCTCTCGATCCCGATCCTTGCCACCGAATATCCGATTGCTGGCCTCGAATCTTATCAGCCGTGGATCATGCTGCAGGCGACGGACTATCTGCGTGGCGACGTGGCCGTGAAGGGCGGCATCACGACCCTGGTGAAGACCGCGCATCTCGCCGAGGCCTTCCGCATGACCTACGAGGTCCATCACGGCGGCAACTCGCTGAACAACGTCGCCAACCTGCATGTGATCGCGTCGCTGAAGAACACGACCTTCTTCGAGGTGCTGCTGCCCGACGGGGCACAGAAATACGGGCTGGAGCGCGACATCGTCGTCGGCCGCGACGGCATGGTGCATGTGCCGAACGGGCCGGGCCTCGGTGCCGACATCGACTTCAAGCTGATCGAGAAGAAGAAGATCGCGGTGCTGACCTGATCCAGCTCTACGTCGATGCGGATGCCTGCCCGGTGAAAAACGAGATTTACCGGGTGGCCGAGCGTTATGGGCTGAAGGTTCATGTCGTCAGCAATTCGTATCTGAACGTGCCGCGCGATCCCCGCATCGCACTGGTCGTGGTCAGCAACAGCTTCGATGCGGCGGACAACTGGATCGCGGAAAGGGTCGGGTCGGAGGATATTGTCGTCACCGCCGACATCCCGCTCGCCGACCGCTGCCTCAAGGCCGGCGCTTCCGTGATCGGCAATACGGGCGTGCCGTTCACCACGGCATCGATCGGCATGGCGATGGCCAATCGCGAGCTGCTGTCGAACCTTCGCGCCATGGGCGAGGTCACAGGCGGGCCGAAGCCCATGGCGCAGCGCGATCGCTCGCGCTTCCTGTCGGCGCTCGATGAGACGATCCAGAAGCTGAAACGGAGGGTCACTCCGCCGTGATGTGAGCCGCGTCGATGACCTTCTTCCAACGCGCGCGATCGGCCAGGATCTTCTGCTTCATCTCTTCCTGGGTGCCGCCGATCGGTTGGAAGCCCAGCGATATGAGCTTCTCGCGGAACGCCGGGTCCTTCAGGATCTTGTTCACCTCGGTATTGAGGCGATCGACGATGGGCTGCGGCGTGCCTGCAGGCGCGCCGAGGCCGAACCAGTTGTCGGCCGAATAGCCGGGCAGCGATTCGGCGACCGTTGGAACGCCGGGCAGCAGCGGCGACGGTGGCACGCTGGTGAAGGCGATCGGCCGGACCGCGCCCGACTGGATGTGAGGCAGGATCTCGGCAAGGTTGCCGAACATCATATCGACCCGGCCGGCGATGATCTCGGCGATGGCGGGCGGCCCGCCGCGAAACGGCACATGCAGCATGTCGATGCCCGCGAGATAGACGAACTCCGCGCCCCACAGATGATAGGAACCACCGATGCCCGAGGAGGCATAGGTGAGCTTGCCGGGATTCTTCTTGGCGTAGTCGATGATGTCCTTGACGGTTTTGAACGGCAGCTTCGGGTTGATGTAGAGCAAGTTGTCGAGGCCCGCGATGTTCACGATCGGCAGCAACTCCTTGTCGGGGTCGTAGCCGAGCTTGGTGCCCGGCATGACGACGGAAGAAGCGCCCATGTTCATCGTGTATTCGAGGAGGGTATAGCCATCCGGCGGCGCGGCGGCGACAGCCTGCGCGGCGATGGCACCGGCGGCACCCGTGCGGTTGTCGACGATGACCTGCTGGCCGAGCGCCGCTGTCAGCCGCTCGGCGACCAGGCGGGCCAGGATGTCGGCGCCGCCGCCCGGTGGATAGCCGTTGATGAGCATGATCGGCTTTGTCGGCCAGGTCTCGGCCGATGCCGGCGCGACGCCGGCCAGCGCCGCCACCAGGAGCAGGGCGGTCGAAATCAGAAAACGCATCGTTCCCTCAGTCTTGAGTGTCGGCGAGTAATCTCAAGGCGCTGTCGCGCGTGGCAAGCACAAGATCGCGCGCGAACCGCTCTGCAGCGGCAGGCTTGCCGTTGATCAGCGCGTCCACCAGGTCGCGCCACATCGCAATGGAATGCTTGCGGCGCTCCGCGGTCGAGAGGCTGAGCTTGGTGTAGCGCGCGGTCTGCCGACCGAACGACAGGATGAGATCGGCCAGGCGCTTGCTGCCGGCATGGCGGACGCAATACTCACTGATGGCGAGGCTTGCCCGCGCATAGGCCTCGCCGTCATCACGCGACGTGCGCAGCGTTTTGAGGAGTGTCTCGAGTCGCGCGGCGAGCGATGGCGTCACGGCCACGGCGAGCCGCCGGCACGCGAGCCCCATCAACTGGGCGCGGATCTCGAAGATGTCGCGCACCGCCTCCGCGCTGAGCGCCGTCACCTGCGCGCCACGCTGCGGCAGTATAGTGATCAGGCCCTCGCTCTCCAGCAGGCGCAGTGCTTCGCGCACCGAGGCGCGGCTGACGCCGAACGACTGGGCAAGATCGACCTCGCGCAGCTTCTGGCCGGGCTGGAAGGTGCCGTCGATGATGGCCTGGCCGATCCGCACTGCGATCTGCGGCGGCAGGGTGGCGTAGAGCTCGAAGGTCGACGAAGCGGGATCGGCCATGCCGTGACGATTTAGCGGCTATGCGCGGCGCCTTCCAGCTTGTTTGTCCGAATGTCGACATTTTATAGTCGGGCGGGAAAACGCTGGAGGACGCCGATGGACAGTCTGCATATCGAGCCATTCGTGACCCGCGCGGCCTGGCGCGGCCGTGAAATCCAGAACAACGGCGAATGGATCTACCAGCTCGATGCCGACGAGATCGCCGAGATCGACCAGGCGCTGCAGCATCTCAAGAGCACCGGCCGGCAGATCCCCGACATCGGCAAGGAGCATTTCCCGCTCAAGCGCTTCGCCCGCACCTTGCGCCTGTTGCAGACCGAGATCGAGAACGGGCTCGGCATCATGCTGATGCGCGGCCTGCCGCGCGACCGCTACTCGCTCGAGGAAATGGGCCTGATCTACTGGGGCATCGGCGCGCATTTCGGCCGCGCTGTGGCGCAAAATGCGCAGGGCGACGTGCTCGGCCATGTGCGCGATATGGGGCGCGACCAGTACAAGGACATGCATGCGCGTGGCTATCAGACCGCATCGCGCCTGCCATTCCACAACGATTCCTGCGACATCGTCGGCCTGTGCTGCCTGGAGACCGCCCGGAGCGGCGGCCTCAGCGCCGTGGCGAGCTCGGTTGCCGTCTATAACGAGCTTGCGGCGACGAGGCCGGATCTGGTCAAGGTGCTGAGCGAGCCGTTCTACGCCGACCGGCGCGGCGAGGAGTCGCCCGGCCAGAAGCCCTACTACATCACGCCGACCTTCATCTGGCATCAGGGCCGGATGTTCAACCGCTACAACCGCACCTTCATCAACTCGGCGCAGCGCTTCAACGAGGTGCCGCGGTTGACCGACTTGCAGGTCGAGGCGCTCGATTCGGTCGATCGCCTGTGTAACGACCCCGCCCTTCGGCTCGACATGAAGCTCGAGCGCGGCGACATGCAGTTCGTGAACAACTACGTCGTGCTGCATTCGCGCACCGCCTACGAGGATCACGCAGAGGACGCGCGCAAGCGCCACCTGCTGCGGCTGTGGCTGCGTACGCCGGCTTTCGCCGACTATCCTGACGCGCTGCGTGACCGCTATTCGGACATGGACAAGTGGCGTTCCAATCCGCGGCCGCCCTCTTATCACTTCGTGAACATGACCGAAGTGACGACGCACTGACACTCTCGACAAGAAGCAAGACAAGACGGAGGAAGCGATGGACACGACGCGGCGAGCGATGATCGCCGGCGGCCTGGCGGCATTTGCATCAGGCACGGCGCGGGCGGCGGAATATCCGGATCGGCCGATCAAGCTCGTCGTGCCGTTCCCGCCGGGCGGACCGACCGACGTGGTGGGCCGCATCGTCGCTGCCCAGCTCTCCGAAGTGCTTGGCCAGACGGTGGTCGTCGACAATAAGGCCGGGGCCGGAGGCAATGTCGGCACCACGGTCGTCGCCCAGTCGAAGCCCGACGGCTACACCCTGCTGCTGGGCACGGCAGCGACGCACGGCATCAACGTCTCGCTCTACCAGCATCTCGAATACGATCCGGTGAAGGATTTCGCGCCGATCGCGCTCACCGGTCAGAACCCGATGGTCCTGCTGGTCCCGCCGTCGATGCCGCACACGGTCAAGGACCTGATCGCCAAGCTCAAGGCCGAGCCCGGCAAGTGGAGCTACGCCTCGTCGGGCAACGGCACGACCAACCACCTGGCCGGCGAGCTGTTCAAGAAGCGGACCGGCATCGACGTGATGCACGTGCCCTATCGCGGCTCAGGCCCGGCGCTGCAGGACCTGCTCGCCGGCCGCGTCGCCTTCATGTTCGATTCATTCGGCACCAGCAGCGAATACATCAAGGCCGGCAAGCTGCAGGCGCTGGGCGTGATGGCCGAGAAGCGCAGCGCCGCCGATCCCGACGTGCCGACCATGGCCGAGGTCGGCATGCCCGACTTCATCGGCGCGACCTGGAACGTCGTGGTGGCGCCGGCCGGCACGCCTCAGCCGATCGTCGACAAGCTGAACGCGGCAGTGAACAAGGCGCTCAAGGATCCGGCGACCGCCAAGCGCATGGTGCAAGCCGGCATCGACACGGTCGACGATTCGACGCCTGCCAGCACGGCGGCGTTCATCAAGGCCGAGATCGCCAAGTGGCACGATCTGGTGAAGCTCGCCGGCGCCAAAGTCGACTGACATGCGCCGTCGCGATGCGCTGGCCGCGCTGCTGGTTCTGTTGGCGGGCCCGGCTCGCTCGGCCGGCTATCCCGACCGGCCGGTCCGCCTCGTCGTGCCGTTTCCGCCCGGCGGGCCGACCGACATCTTCGCCCGCCTGATCGCTGAGGCGCTGACCGCGAAGCTCGGCCAGCAAGTGGTCGTCGACAACAAGGGCGGGGCGGGCGGCAACCTCGGCACGGAGGCCGTCGCCCAATCGAAGCCCGACGGTTACACGCTGCTGTTCGGCACGGCGGCGACGCACGGCATCAACATCTCGCTCTATCGCAAGCTGCCCTACAATCCGGTGAAGGACTTCGAGGCGATCGCGCTGGTTGGCATCGTGCCGCAGGTGCTGCTCGCCGCACCCGACCAGCCGGACACGGTGAAGGGTCTGATCGCGCGGCTGAAGGCCGAGCCGGGTAAATGGGCCTACGGTTCGGCAGGCAACGGCACGACCAACCATCTCTCGGGCGAGCTGTTCAAGAAGCTGGCCGGCGTCGATGTCACGCACGTGCCCTATCGCGGCACGGGGCCGGCGATGCAGGACCTGATGGCCAGCCGGCTCGCCTTCATGTTCGGCTCCTTCGGGCCGGCGAGCGAGTACATCAAAACAGGCCGGATGCGCGCGCTCGCCGTCTGCGCCGCCAAGCGCAGCATCATCGCACCCGACGTGCCGACCATGGCGGAAACGGGTGTGCCGAACTTCGAAGCCTCGACCTGGAATGTCGTGGTCGCGCCGGCCGGCACCTCTCGCGAGATCGTCGACCGCCTGAACAAGGCGGTGAACGAGGTACTGAAGCGGCCCGACATGGCCGCCCGCCTGCGTCAGCTCAACATGGAACCGGCGGACGATCTCTCGCCCGCCGATACCAAGGCCTTCATCGAGGCCGAGATCAGGAAGTGGCGCGCCGTCGTCGAACTCTCCGGCGCTCACATCGATTGACGCCCGTATTTATTCTGGGCCGCGCGGGCTCTCGCGCTTGACTACAAGCGCTGCCGCCCGCCGATCGTTAGCTTGCGCTAACGATCCAACCACACATCCTCGAAACGGAACCCGTTGTAGACGCTGTTCACGTTCGCGACGAAGCCCTTCACGTAGGGTTGCATGCAGGTGGCGGCGCGGTTCCACATGATGATGGGCCGCGCATTGTCCTCGAGCAGCTTCTGGTCGATCTCCCACACGAGCTTCTTGCGGGCCGCGACGTCGGTCATGGACGACTGCTGCTCGATCATCTTGTCGATTTCGGGGTTGCAGTAGCCCGAGTAGTTGCGCTCGGACTTGCAGGAGAAGTTCTCGAAATAGTTCTGGTCCGGATCGTCGACGCCGTTGCCGGTCGTGTTGAGGCCGAGCTCGTAGTTCTTCTTGGCGATCTTGGGATACCATTGGGCCGTCTCGATGATATCGACGTCGCCGTCGATCCAGATCTCCTTGAGCTGGCCCGCCAGGATCACCGCCGGATCCTTGTAGAGCGAGATCCCGCGCGTCGCGATCTTGAGCTTGAGGTGCTTGTCGGGGCCATAGCCCGCCTTCTTCATCAGCTCGCGGGCTTTTTCGCGGTTGGCCGCCACATCAGGTCCGTAGCCCGGCACCTTGGTGAAGATCTCGGGCGGTAGGCCCCATACACCGTCGGTCGGCGGCTGCATGACGCCGCCCAGCTGTGCGTCGCCCTGGTTGATGATGTCGACGAACGCCTTGCGGTCGATTCCGAGATTGAGCGCCTGGCGGAGGTCAGGATCGTTGAACGGCGGAGCGTCGCGGTTCAGCAGGAGGTTGGTGCTGTTGTTCATCGACGTGACCTGGCACGACGCATTCGGCATCTGCTGCTTGACGTCCTTCAACAGCGGGATCGTCACCTCCCAGGGGAAGACGATGTCGAAGCGCCCCGAGGTGAAGGCCAGGATCGCCGTCGCCCGATTGGGCACGATGGTGAATTCGATGCCGTCGAGATAGGGCTTCCCCTTCTTCCAGTAGTCCGGATTGCGGGCGACCTTGATGCCTTCGTTGCGCTTGAAGTCGACGAACTTGAAGGGGCCGGTGCCGATCGGCTTGGTGCGCATCTGCGCTGCCGGCACGTGGCAGGGATAGACCGGCGAATAGCCCGACGCGAGCAGCGACAGCAGAGAAGGCTGTGGCCGGCCGAGATGCAGCGTGACCTCGTAGTCGCCGTTGGTCGTGACGTTCTGGACGTTGTCGTACCAGGTCTTGCGCGGGTTGGTGCGCAGCTTGTCTTCGCCCTTGCCCGTCAGCAGGTTCATCGTGCAGACGACGTCCTTGGACGTGAACGGTACGCCGTCGTGCCACTTCACGCCTTCCTGCAGCTTGAAGGTCAAGTCCTTGCCATCGGCGCTCCAGCTCCACGACTTCGCCAGGTCGGGTACGATGTCGTCCGGGCTGTTCTGTGGTTTCGACTGGTCGTAGATCACAAGGTTGTTGAACAGGCCCATGAACGGAATGACCGTCGAATTGGTCGCCTCCTCAAGAATCGAGGCGCTCGGCGGGTTGTCGCGGTGATACATCTTGAGGATGCCGCCGCTCTTCTGCGCCAACGCCGGAAACGCAAACAACGCGAACGCTACCACGCAAACGCCGACCCGGACTGCTAACCGCATCGTTCGTTCCCTTCCCGTAGCTTGAGATATTCTACATTGCCGATGAGATAGCGACAGGTTCAAATCGCGCGAGGCGGAACGGACCGAAGGAAAAGATATGAGGAGCAGGACAGGGATGCGCTGGATCGTGGCATTGTCGGCACTGCTGGCCGCCTGGGGAATTTCGGGAGCCGCCTGGGCGCAGAAGAAGCTGGTGGTCTATTCGGCCAACGAAAGCACCCTGAACGATCTGGTTTTTGGCGCCTTCAAGAAGGAGACGGGCATCGAGGTCGAGCCGGTCGTGGCGGGTTCGGGCGTGCTGGTGCGTCGCCTGCAAGCCGAGAAGGAACGGCCGCAAGGCGACATCATCTGGGGCGTGGCCCGTTCGATCCTGCAGACCAACAAGGCGCTGTTCCAGCCCTATGCGTCGCAGGCCAAGGCTGCGACTCCCGCGGAATATCGCGATCCGGACGATCTCTGGATCGGCAACAACATCCACCTGCTGGTGCTGCTGCAGAACACCAAGGCGCTGCCCGCTGCCGACGCACCCAAGAGCTGGACCGACCTGCTCGATCCCAAATGGAAGGGCAAGATCGCCTTCACCGATCCCGCCAACTCGGGCTCGGCCTATGCGACGGTCACCATGCTGGTCGACATGTGGGGCGGCGGCGACGCGGGCTGGAAGAAGGTGGGTGAGCTCTTCAAGAACCTGAAGGTGCTGAACCGCTCGTCGCTGGTCTTCCAGGGCGTCGGTAACGGCGAATATCCGCTGGGCATCTCGCTCGAATATGCCGGCCCCATGTGGGCCGCAGGCGGCGCGCCGGTGAAGGTGATCTATCCGGCCGACGGCACGACCTTCTCCATGGAAGGCGTCGCCATCATCAAGAACGGGCCGAACACCGAGTCCGCCAAGGCCTTCGAGGATTTCGTCAACCGCAAGGACGTGCTGGAGATGATCCTGAAGGCGACCTTCCGTCGTCCGACCCGCGGCGATGTCGACGTGACCAAGCTGCCGGGCAACATGCCGGCCATGTCGGACGTCAAACTCGTGAAGTACGACGAGGAAGGCTGGACGGCCAAGCGCACCAAGACGCTCGAGAAGATCAAGGACGTGATCCAGGACGCCCGCTAGCGTGGCCGGCATTCACGTCAAAGGCGCGAGCCGGACGTTCGGCAGCGTCCGCGCCGTCGACAACGTCGATCTCGAAGTGGGCGAGGGCGAGTTCTTCACGCTGCTCGGACCCTCAGGCTGCGGCAAGACCACCTTGCTGCGCATGATCGCGGGCTTCTGCGAGCTCGATGCCGGTGAGATCAGCTTCGGCGACAAGCGCATCGATAAGCTCTCCGCCTATCGCCGCGATGTCGGCATGGTGTTCCAGAACTATGCGGTGTTTCCCAACCTCACCGTGGCCGGCAACGTCGCCTATGGCCTGAAGGCACGCCGCGTGCCGGCGGCCGAGATCGGTGCCCAGGTCGAGGCGGCGCTGGGCATGGTCCAGCTCGCGGGCTACGGCGAGCGCTGGCCGCACCAGCTTTCGGGAGGCCAGCTGCAGCGTGTGGCGATCGCCCGCGCTCTTGTGATCCGCCCGCAGGTGCTGCTGTTCGACGAGCCGCTCAGCAACCTCGATGCGCGACTGCGCGTCAGCATGCGCGCCGAGATACGCCAGCTGCAGAAATCGCTCGGCATCACCGCCGTCTATGTCACGCACGACCAGGAAGAGGCGATGTCGGTATCGGACCGCATCGGCCTGATGAACCATGGCCGGCTGGAGCAGGTCGGCGTGCCGTCGGAGATCTACCGCCAGCCTGCCACGCGCTTCGCCGCCGAGTTCATGGGCACGACCAATCTTCTGGAGGCGCGCCAGCTTGGCCTCGCCGCGCCGGTGACGTTGTCGCTCCGGCCCGAGGCGCTGCGGCTCGCCGAGGACGCGCCGCCGGAATGGCCGCAGCTCGCCGGCACTCTCGCCACTGTCGAGATGCTGGGCCCGCTCACGCGCCTCGATGTCGCGCTTGCCAGCGGCACGGTGCTGCGGATCGCCCTGCTCGACGTGCCGCAACGGGCGCTGCAGGCGGGCGCCGCCGTCACTGTTGCCTACGATCCCGCGCGTCTGGTGATCGTGCCGTGACGCTCTCCATCCCCCATCAGCAGCGTCTGCCGCTCTTGATCGCCCTTCTGGGATTTCTGTTCCTGGGCGTCTTCCTGTTGTGGCCGCTGGCCCAGGTCTTCAGTGCCAGCCTGCTCGATTCCGAAGGCGCGCACCTCACTTTCGCCAACTACACCAGGATGCTCGGCCGCCCGTACTACCGGGACGCCATCGTGAACACGCTCAGCATCGGCGCTGGGGCGACCTTGCTCACGACGCTTCTGTCGGTGCCGTTCGCCTTCGCACTCGCCCGGCTCCCAGTGGCGGGCAAGCCGGCAGTGCAGGCACTGGCGTCCATGCCGCTGGTCCTGCCGTCCTTCGTGAGCGCCTATGCCATCGTCCTGCTGCTCGGCAATGCCGGCATCGTCACGCGCTGGCTGCACGACCATGGGCTGGCTTTCGGCTCGATCTACGGCGCGGGCGGCATCATCCTGGTCTATGCGCTGACGCTCTATCCCTACGTGCTGCTGCCGACGGTCGCCGCTTTCAAGGCGGTCGACGTATCGATGGAGGAGGCGGCGCAGGGCCTCGGTTCCTCGCCCGCCCGCGCGGTGTCGAGCGTGATCCTGCCGATCGTGCTGCCCGCCATCCTGGCCGGCGCGCTCCTTGTTTTTATCGAGACCCTCGAGAATTTCGGCGTGCCCTTCGTGCTTGCCGAGGACATGCCGATCTTCGCTGTCGAAGCCTTCAAGCTCTTCATCGGCGAGACCGCGGCCAATCCTGCCTCGGCCGGCGTGCTGGGCGTGCTCCTCATTCTGACCACGGTGCTGGTGCTGCTGGTGCAACGCCGCTTTCTCAGCCGCCGCCGCTTCGCCACCCATGCCCGCCGCACGCCGCCGCTCCTGCAAGCGGGCCTCGGCCTGCGCTTCGCCGCGACGCTCTACTGCTGGGCGATCGTGCTGGCCGCGCTGGTGCCGTTCTTCGCCATTGTCGTCCTGTCGTTCATGGAGTTCCGCGGCCCCGTGCTGCACGACCATTTCAGCTTCGGCAACTTCGCGGGCTTCTACGACAAGGCGATGAGGCCGCTGGCCAACACGCTGATCTTCGCAAGCCTCGCCGCGTTCTGCGTCACCCTGGTCGGCGTGCCCATCGGCTATGTCGTGACGCGCTGGCGCTCGGGCACGGCGACGGTCCTCGACGTCGTGGCGACTTTACCGTTCGCGGTGGCCGGCACCGTTCTGGCGATCGGCTTCGTGGTCTCCTTCAACTCGGGCTGGCTGATCCTGACCGGTGGGCCGCTGATCCTCGTGCTCGCCTACACCGTCCGCAAGGTGCCCTTCGCCGTGCGTTCCTCGAGCGCCATCGTGCACCAGATCGACGTGTCGCTGGAGGAGGCGTCGGTGAGCCTCGGCCGCTCGCCACTGCAGACCTTCCTCCGGATCGTCGTGCCCTTGATGGTGGGCGGCATCCTGAGCGGCGTGGTGCTGACCTGGGTGACCGTGGCCTCGGAACTGAGCGCCACGGTCGTGCTCTACAGCGGCAACTGGCGCACGCTCACGGTCGTGATGTTCCAGTCGCTGGAGGGCGGCGGGGCGGGGCTCGCCACGGCGGCGGCCACGGCACTGATCTTGGTCACCCTCTTGCCCATCGCACTGCTCTACCGGCTGGTTCGCCGATACGAGCTGGGTTGATCGGGACGGAACTCGCGACGCCGAAACGTCGTATATAGGGCCATGCGCCGGCGGCTGAAGAAGATCGGGCTGATCGTGGCCGCCATCCTGGCGCCGCTGGCGGCGGCCGTCTGGCTGCTGCCGCGCCTGATCGACATCGAGGCCTACAAGCCCGGCTTGATCGAGGCGGTGCGCGACGCCACCGGCCGCGAGCTGGTGATCGACGGGCCCATGAAGCTCACGCTCTTTCCCGTGCCGGGCATCGGCGCAGGCACGGTCCGTTTCTCCAACGCCGTCGGCGCCAGGGGTGCGCAGATGGTCGACGTACGCTGGGTCGCGGTGACGCCGTCCTGGAGCGCGCTTCTGCAGGGCAAGGTTGCCGTCGGGACGCTCACCCTCTATCGCCCGAGCATCGTCTTGGAGACCGACGAGAACGGCCGGCCGAACTGGGAGTTCGCGCCCGGCGGCAACGTCAACCAGCCGGACGATGCGCCCAGTCGCGGCCTGCATCTCGCCATGGGCACGGTCAGGATCGTCCACGGCACGATCAGCTACACGAATCCGGGCAGCAAGAAGACGATCACTGCCGACAACGTGAACGGTAGCGCCACTGTCAGATCCTTCGAGGGTCCTTTCGAGATCGATGGTGACGCCACCGTGAACGATGTCCCCTTGAAACTCGCCTTCGCCGTCGGCCCGAACAGCGACGCGGGCCACAAGGCTAGCCTCAGTTTCGAGGTGTCGAGCGGCAAGCTCGATTTCGAGGGCTTTCTCGCGACCGTCAGCCCCGACAGCAAGCTGCAGGGCCGTTTGACGTTGAAGACGGGCGTGCTGAGCGACTTCGTCTCATCGCTGCTGAGTGCCACGGGCCTGCCCAAGCCCGCCTTCGACACGTCGGGCGCCGGCCGCCTTGCTTTCGAAGGCGATGTCGATGTCGATTCGCAGCGCGTGGCGCTCAACAACTTCGAGATGACGATGGGCAAGGACGAGGCGAGGGGATCGGTGTCGCTCGCCTTCGCACCGAACATCTCGCTCAGCGGCGACGTTGCGCTGACTCATCTCGGCATCGGCAAGTGGCTCCGCGTTCTGTCCCGTCCGATCGATTTCGCGCCCGATCCGGTGAAGGCCGCGACCACGGCCTCCTCGGCGGAGGAGGCGGCGGCGAAAACGGCGCGCGCGGTGGTCGGCCCTTCACGCTGGTCGACGATGGATGCGCACGTGACCGCGACCATCGACGAGGCCGCCTACAACGGCGATACGATTCGCGGCCTGAAGACCACGCTCGACATGAGCAAGGGCGTGATGGTGATTCCGCGGCTCAAGGCCACGATGCCAGGCGGTCTGACGATCGATGCCGATGCCGCGGGGGGCGCCTTCAGCCTGTCGGCCCATCGCCTGCGCGATACACTGAAATGGCTGGGCTTCGATACGTCGGGCATTCCCGCGGGCAAGCTCGAGACCCTCACGGTCGAGGGCCAGCTCGCCCGAAAGGGCGACGGCCTCGATCTTTCCAGCGCCGCCTTCTCGCTCGACGGCGTGCCGGGCTCGGTGGAAGGCAAGCTGTTCCTCAAGGTCCCGATGGCGGCAGCCCTCAACGTGCGCATGGATCAGTTCGATCTCGACGCCTACATGCCGAAACCCGCGGACGAGCCCGTCCAGGCATCAACGGCACCGTCTCCGTCGTCACCGCCCTCGGCGCCGGCCAAGCCGCCAACCGCAGCGACGCCAGGCGATGCGCCGAGTCTCGCCCTCAAGCTCGATGTCGGAAAGCTCATCTATCGCGGCGAGACCCTGAACAAGGTCACCGGCTCAACGACCCTGCAGGGCAACCTCGTGAAGCTGGATGGCATCCAGGTCGCCGATCTGCTGGGCGCCAAGCTCGGCCTGAGCGGCCAGGTGACGGATTTCGCCACCCTCCCGCGCTTCGACCTCACCTTCAACGTCGCCGCGCCCGACACCGACAAGCTGCTTGACTATGCCGGCCTGCCGAAATTCCTGAACGGCAAGATCGGTGCCGGCACGGCAACGGGCTCTGTCGCCGGCACGCGCGACGCGGTGACTGTGCGCAGCGTCGCGGCCCACTTCCTCAACACTGATGCGAAGGTCGCGGGCACGCTCACCTTGAGCTCGCCGACGACCTTCGATTTGCCGACGTTCAGCCTGCAGTCACCGGAAGCGAGTGCGCTGGTCTCGACGGCGAGTGGCCACCAGATGGGTGGTCTGGGACCGATCGCGGCCGTCGGCAGCCTGAAAGGCTCGTCCGAACGCTCGGTCTTCACCGGCACGCTCGCGGTGCGCGGCAACGAGATGACGGGCACGCTCGATTCGACCCTGGGCAAACGACCCCGGCTCGCGGCCAACCTGAAAGTGGCAAAAACCCTCGACATCGACAGCCTGCTCGGCATCGAGGACGATTCGGCACCGCCGCCACCGCCGCCGACCAATGCGGCTCCTGCGCAGGTACCGGTCTCGGTGGCGCCTGCCGTCAAATCGCGTCAGGCGACGGCCAAGCCGATCAACCTCACGGCGCTGCGCTCCTTCGATGCCACGCTGACCGTTTCGGCCCAGGCGATGTCGCTGGCCGCGCTGAAGGTCGACTATGCCGATCTGCAGGCGAGCCTCACCAATGGCGTCCTCAAGATCGGCAAGCTCACCGGCCAGTTCTACAAGGGTGGCGTCGATTTCACCGGCGCGATCGATGCCTCGGGACAGGCGCTTGCCGTCGATGCCACCGGCAGCGTGCTCGGCCTCCACCTCGAGGATCTGCTGCAGGGCACGGTGGGCGGCAACGTCTTCGGCGGCTCGGATTTCCCGGTTGCCGTCTACGGCAAGCTCGATGCGCGAGGTATCCATCTCGCCGGCAGGGGTGCCTCGGCCGCCGATCTGCGCGAGAGCCTTGGTGGCACCGCCCAGATCAGCGGTTCGCTGCAGGCCGGCATGGCGAACGGCGCGCACTCGTTTGCCCGGTTCGCCACCGGCCTCGGCAGCATCTTCAGCGATCAGCTTGCCTTCGACTCGCTGGTCCTGAACGCCTTCATCAACCATCCCAACACGCTTGCGGGCGGCGCCGCGATCGGCAACGGCACGATCACGCTTCAGAACCTGACGGTGCAAGGGCAGGGCGCGACTGCCGTGATCTCCGGTCAGAGCCGCATGGCCGAAGGCACGACCAACACCACGATCCTGGTGACGAGCGGCAACCGCCAGTATTTCGCGACCGTGACGGGCAAACTCTCTTCACCTGACATCAAGGCCGGCAAGCCGCGATAACCGTTCCTCCCATTCAAATCGGGAGGAAACTAAGCCGCCTGTGTCTTCAGGACATTCCACGCATGGGCGAAGGCCTTCGCCATTTCCTCGGCCGGCTGCGCGCCGGAGAAGAGCACGTGGCCGTTCATGGCGAAGCTCGGCACGCCCTGGATGCCGGCGTTGCGCGCCATCTGGTCGCCCGCGAGAACCTCGCGCCGGCCCTCGTCGCTCGCCAGCATCTTCCAGGTCGCGTCCGGATCGAGCCCGCCCTTGCCGGCGATGCCGGTCAGGATCTCGGCGTCACCAATATCGGCGCCGTTGCAGAAGTAGCCCTGGAACAGCGCCTCGACGACCGCGTCCTGCACGCCCTGCTGGGCGGCGAAGCGGATCAGGCGGTGCGCGTTCACTGTGTTCGGCGTGCGCGTTAGCTTCTCGAGATGAAACTCGAGGCCGACCGTGGCCGCGGTTTCGGTGATGCGCCTGTCGATCTCCGCCGCGCGCTCGGGTCCGCCGAACTTGGCCTCGCGGTAGGCCTTGCGCTCGACGCCCTCGGCCGGCATCTCGGGATTGAGCTGATAGGGATGCCACAGCACGCTGAAGGCAAGGCTCTGCGCCGCCAGGAGCGGCACCGCGCGCTCGAACTGGCGCTTTCCGATGTAGCACCACGGGCAGATCGCGTCGGAAATGATGTCGATGCGGGCAACGACTTTCAGCTCGTTGGGCGCGATCGTGTCCATGGCGTTTCCTTTCCCGTGAGTTGGTTTAGCCTATACCCTTGACCCCACTCGAACAACGAGCCCGCCCCATGGAAAAGCCGAAGTACACCTCCGCCCTGATCGTCGGTACCGGTCCCGGCCTCAGCGCCTCGCTGGCGCGGCTGTTCGCCAAGAACGGCCTCAAGGTCGCGATCGCCGCGCGCCAGACCGACAAGCTCACGGACCTCGCCAAGGAAACCGGCGCAGCGGTTCACAAGTGCAACGCCGCCGACGCGACCGATGTTGCAGCGCTCTTCGGCGTGGTCGAGGCGGCGGGCGGCGCGCCCGACATCGTGGTCTACAACGCGAGCGCCCGTGCGCGCGGCGCGCTGGTCGACTTGTCCCCGGACGACGTGAAGCGCGCCATCGAGGTCAGCGCCTTCGGCGCCTTCCTGGTCTCGCAGCAGGCCGCCAGGCGCATGTTGCCCAAGGCGCATGGTGCGATCTTCCTCACCGGCGCGACGGCCGGCATGAAGGGCTTCGCGCTCTCCTCGACCTTCGCCATGGGCAAGTTTGCGCTCCGTGGCCTGGCGCAATCCATGGCGCGCGAGCTCTCGCCCAAGGGCATCCACGTCGCGCACTTCGTGATCGATGGCGGCATCCGGAGCGCATCGCGGCCGGTGCCGGACAATGCGCCCGACAGCCTGCTCGATCCCGACGCCATTGCCGACGTCTACTGGAGCACCCTCATGCAGCACCGCAGCGCCTGGAGTTGGGAAGTCGAGGTGCGGCCGTGGGTGGAGAAGTTCTAGGGGCGGCGATCCATTGATCGTAACGCCACCGAGAAAGGGCGTTGGTTTACAAGGGCCTCATGAAAGAGGCCGGCGCAGATGTTTCCACTTTTTTAAAAATAGGAACAAACCTACACATTTCTTGCGGGGGCGCGGTCGCACGGGACGGCGTCTTCCAGCAGCGTCCGCACGGTGTGCAGGCTTTCGGCAATGTGCAGGCACTTGGCGCGCAGGTCCTCGGTCGGCTGGAGGATGTCGGGCACCATGATCGTCGCCATGCCGGCGGCATGGGCTGCGGTGATGCCGACGGTGGAATCTTCCAGGGCCACGCAATGTTCCGGTGGCACGCCGAGGCGGCGGGCGGCTTCGAGGAAGAGATCGGGCGCGGGCTTGGCGTGCTCGACATCGTCGCGCGTAGCGAAGGCGTCGAAGCGCTGCAGCAGGCCCGCACGGCCGAGGCGGTGCTCGACGGTGGCCCGGCTCGCCGAGGTGGCGACGGCGCGCGGCAGGCCGAGACGGTCGAGGAAGTCGAGCAGCTCGACCACGCCGGTCTTGACCGGGATGCCGTCGGCCATCAGCCGGCCGACGATGCCGTCATAGATGCCGCGAAAGCCGTCCATATCGAAGTCGGGGCCGTAGAGACCCTGGATCATCTCGGTGCATTCGCGCCTCGGAATGCCGACCATCGAATGGCAGAAGGCGAGCGGCATCTCGAGGCCGAGGCTGCGCGCGGCTTCCTGCATGGCGGCGATCGCCAGTGCTTCGCTGTCGATCAGAGTGCCATCCATATCGAAAATGACGGCCGCGACGGGTTTCCCGAACATGGTTTCGTTCTAAGCTCCGCTCCGGAAACGACCAACGGCCAAGCGAAGGGCGGGAGAAAAATTCATGCGCATCCATAACCTATATGTCGACGACAAGGGCGAAACTCACTTCCGTGACATCGACGTCGAATGGAAGAACGAAGGGCCGGGCGGCAAGACGTCGGCGACCTTCAAGGCGACCGGAATCATCTTCCGCGAGACGCCGGGTTCTTATGACTATTCCTGGCACCCGGCGCCGCGCCGGCAGTACATCATCAATCTCGACGGCGCCGTCGAGATCACGGCAAGCGACGGCGAGAAGCGCATCATCGGCCCGGGCGAGGTGTTCCTCGTCGAGGACACCCACGGCAAGGGCCATTTCTCCAAGGCGGTCGAAGGCAAGCTGCGCCATTCGATCTTCGTCCCCATCGAGTAGGAGCTGATCATGTCCCAGACCGACACCACTGCCATCGACGCGCTCGTCGCCGACGCCAAGAAGGTCCTGCCCGGCGGCAGTTTCGGCAATATGCCGGCCGAGGTGATCCTGCGCGATGGCAAGGGCGGACGGATCTGGGACGAGTCGGGCCGCGAGTATGTCGACTTCCTGCTGGGCTCGGGGCCGATGTTCATCGGCCACGCCCATCCGGAGGTGACCGCCGCGATCCAGCAACAGGTGCCGCTCGGCACGACCTATTTCGGCAACAACCGTCACGGCATCGCGCTCGCCAAGGCGATCGTCGATGCCGTGCCGTGCGCCGAGCAGGTGCGTTTCGTCTGCTCGGGCACCGAGGCCGATCTCTATGCCATGCGCGCGGCGCGCGCCTTCAAGAAGCGCGACAAGATCCTGAAGTTCGAGGGTGGCTATCACGGCATGAGCGACTACGCGCTGATGTCGATGGCGCCCAAGAACCCCGGCAACTTCCCGCGCGCGACACCTGACTCCGCCGGCATCCCCAAGAGCGTCGCCGACGAAATGCTGGTCGCGGCCTTCAACGACCCCGCGATGGTCGAGAGCCTGATCAAGGAGCACAAGGACGAGCTCGCGGGCGTGATCGTCGAGCCGTTCCAGCGACTGCTGCCGCCGCAGCCCGGCTTCCTGCAGGCGCTGCGCCGCATCACCAAGGAATACGACATCCCGTTGATCTTTGACGAAGTCGTGACCGGCTTCCGCTTCGCCTACGGCGGGGCGCAGGAATACTACGGTGTGACGCCCGACCTCTGCACCCTGGGCAAGATCGTGGGCGGCGGTTTCGCGCTCGCGGCCATCGCCGGCCGCGCCGACATCATGGCGCATTTCGATCGCCTCGCCATGGCCGACGAGGATTTCCTGTTCCAGGTCGGCACACTCTCGGGCAATCCCGTCGCCTCCATCGCGGGTCTCGCCACGCTCGAGGTGCTGAAGCGGCCCGGCGCCTACGAGCAGGTCTTCAAGACTGGCCGCACGCTGATGGCCGCGCTCGACGAGATCCTTAAGAAGGCCGGCATCAAGGCGACCGTCGTCGGCGAGCCGCCGCTGTTCGATGTCCTCTTCACCGACCAGCCGATCAAGGACTATCGCGACACCTTGAAGGGCGACAAGGCGGTGCTCGGCCGCTTCAACAAGGCGTTGCGTGAACGCGGCATTATGAAGGGCGAGAGCAAGTACTATGTGAGCCTCGCCCACACCCAGGCCGACATCGACCAGACGATCAACGCCTGGCGCGAGGCGGCGCAGGAGCTGAAGAAGGGCTGAGAAGTCAGAAGACCGTAAGCCGCGATACTGCCCAAGAAGGCCACGTATAAGCCGGCATGGCCTTCAAGATTGATCCGCATACGGCGCTCAACAAGCTGGCCTTCGGGCCGAGCGAGCGCGATCTGCAGACCTTCCGCACCAAGGGCGCGGAAGGCTGGTTGGCCGAGCAGCTGCGGCCGCCGGCGGAGGACGATTGCGTCGAGCGCATCGCCACTGCCAGGCTGCATCTGAAGTACGTTTCCAAAGCTCCGGAACCGGAGGCGCAGGTCGACGAGGATCGGTCGATCGCCTTCATCGCCGAGCCCATCGAGCAGCACTGGAAGTCGATCGGCCACGGCCTGCAGACGGTGGCGCGGGTGATCCGCATGGACCTCGGCATCCGCGCCCTCGCCGTCGACATGAACGGCTGGGACACGCACGAGAACCAGCCGCCGAAGGTGGCGAACCTCGCCGGCCAGATGTCACGCGCGCTCGCGGCCTTCCACGCCGACCTGCATGACCGGCTCGATCGTGTCGTGTTGGTGGCGATGAGCGAGTTCGGCCGGCGGCTGCGCTCCAACAAGAGCAACGGCACCGATCACGGCCATGCCGGCGTGACCATGGTTTTCGCGCCCCGTATCGCCGGCGGTCGCATCCACGGAGCATGGCCGGGCCTCGCCTCGGATCAGCTCGACAATGCCGTCGATCTCGCGATGACGACCGACATCCGCAGCATCCTGGCCGAGTTGATGGCGGGGCCGCTCGCCACTCCGCATGCGGTCGCGGCGACCTTTCCTGAGTTCACGCCGAAGAAGGTCGGCCTCGTCTAACCGGAAACCACCCTAGGGCAGCTCGAGCCCACGGCGCTTCAGGACGGCCTCGGCCGAGGGATCGGTGAAGGCGGCCATCAGGGCGATCGCCGCGTCGCGCTCGCGGCTACTGGTGCTGATCGCGCCTTCGTAGGTCGTGAAGCTCTGCAGATTGTCCGGCATCATGCCGGCGAAGCGCACGCTCGCCACCTGGCGCAGCTCGCTTGCCTGATCGATGGCGATGTCGGCATCGTTGCGCGCCACCCGCTCGGCGACCAGCCCGCTCCGTACCTTGACGCTCTTACGCTCGATCTCCGAGGCGATGCCCATGATCTGGAACAGCTTCACGATGTAGGCGCCGGTCGGTCCGCCCAGGATCGGATCTGGATAGGCGATCGCATGGGCGTGCAGCAGCGTCTGCCGCACCGCCTCGGCGCTGTAGATGGCGGGGGGTGGGGCGCTGAGGCTCACGGCGATGCCGAAGCCTCCCCTGGCCAGTGGCACGACCGAATCGTCGATCAGCATGCCCGTGCCGCCCATCGATTCGATCGCGGCGTCGGGCAGCACGATGACGTCGAAGGTCTCGCCATTCTGCAGGCGGCGCATCAACGCACCCGTCGTATCGGTCTCGACGGCGACCCGATGGCCGGTGCTCTTCTCGAAGGCCGCGATCAGGTCGCGCGCCGCCGGCCGGAAGCCCGCTGCCGTGATCAGCTTCAAGTTCGCCGCGTCGGCATCGGCTGCCGCCAGCAGCGTCAGGCAGAGGCCGAGCAGCAGACGCCTCATCGATACTTTCACTGAGGCGTGCCCATCACGTAGGGCTTGAGCGCGGCATACATCAGAGCATGCACCGGCGTCGGCACACCGAGCGTACGGCCCATCTCGACCACCTTGCCGCCAAGCCACGGCAGCTCGATCCTGTTGCCGCGCACCAGGTCGACGGCCATCGACGCCATCAGATCGGCGGGAAGTCCCGCATTGGCGGCCTTGATGCGAT
>Ga0153954_1000530_pt1 | contig 29623 bp, 27 predicted proteins | sample TSFL038MetaG_FD_102277 | JGI IMG/M metagenome (GOLD analysis project Ga0153954, IMG submission 102277) | Attine ant fungus gardens microbial communities from Florida, USA - TSFL038 MetaG | ecosystem: Host-associated > Fungi > Mycelium > Unclassified | place: USA: Florida, Wekiwa Springs State... | reverse complement strand
CTGCCGCTCCAGACCGCATCGACCAGCAGGAATTTCAGCGCCGGCACCACCGTGAACCAGATCAGAAGCGCGCCGACGACGGTGAGCAGGATGTTGGTCGGCGAGTTGAGCAGGCGCGTACGCACGAAGCCGACGAAGCCCGTGGTCTTGACCGGCGCGGGTCGCTCCGCGACGAGGTCCTTGCGGACGAAATTGGGCAAAGCGACGTCGCTCATGTGCCAGACCTCATGCACCAAGACTCCGGCTCAGCCGCCAATTGTAGAAACTCATGATCGCGCTGGTGAAGAGCGAGAGCACGAGATAGACGCCCATCGTAATCGCGATGATCTCGATCGCCTGGCCGGTCTGGCTCAGCGTCGTGCCGGCGAACACCGAGACCAGATCGGGATAGCCGATCGCGACCGCGAGCGAGGAGTTCTTGGTGAGGTTGAGATACTGGTTGGTGAGCGGCGGCAGGATCACACGCATCGCCTGCGGGATCACGATCAACCGCAGCACCGAACCGCGGGAAAGCCCAAGGGACAATCCCGCTTCCATCTGCCCCTTGTGTACGGACAGGATTCCGGCGCGAACAATCTCGGCGATGAAGGCGGCCGTATAGGTTGAAAGCGCAACCGCGAGCGCCACCAGTTCGGGAATGACGCGCAGGCCGCCGGCGAAATTGAAGCCCCTCAGGACCGGCAATTCGACCTTGAACGGCACGCCGAAGACAAGCGCCGTCAACAGCGGCAGGCCGATCAAAAGGCCGAGCACGATGGGCCAGATCCTGATCGCGTTGCCCTTTTCGAACAATTGCCGCCGGGCGTAGCTCCGGAGGATGATCACGGCCACGATCGCCACGGCGATCGCGACGAAGAACGGCTCGAGGCCTGGCTCGCCGATCGGCCTCGGAACGATCAGGCCGCGATTATTGAGGAAGAGCACGCCAAACAACGAGATGCTTTGCCGCGGCCCGGGCAGCGCGGCGAGCACCGCGAGATACCAGAACAGCATCTGGAACAGCAGCGGCAGGTTGCGCACCAGCTCGACGTAGCCGCCGGCTACCCGCGACATCAACCAGTTCGGCGACAGCCGGCCGAGCGCCACGATGAAGCCGATCACGGTGGCGAAAAAGATGCCGATTACCGCAACCAGGATCGTGTTGAGCAGTCCGACCAGGAACACCCGTGTGTAAGTGTCGGAGCCCGAATAGGGGATCAGGTTCTGACTGACGTCAAAACCTGCGGTGTTGTTGAGGAAACCGAAGCCGGAGGCAATCCGCTGGTTTTCCAGATTGGCCTTGGCATTGACGAAGATCTCGTAGCCGATCCAGGTCAGGATCAGCACGAACGCGACCTGAAGAACAAAGCCGCCCCACCCGGCCCGGCCGCCAAGCGCGCGCTTCAGCCGAAACGCGAACTGCGGCGGGGGTGACCGGGATTCAATGCTCATCGCTAAGCGCCGCGGATCGGCGGGATCAGCGGATCGGCGGCGCGTACTGGATTCCGCCCTTGTTCCAGAGCTGGTTCAAGCCGCGGGCAATCTGCAGCTTCGAGCCGGCGCCGACATTGCGGTCAAAGGACTCGCCGTAATTGCCAACCGCCTTGATGATGCGGCTGAACCAATCCTTGGTGAGACCGAGCTGCTCGCCGAGATTGCCGTCGGTGCCGAAGGCGCGTTTGAGATCGGGCTTATCCGATTTCGCCATTTCGTCGACGTTCTTCTGGTTGACGCCGAGTTCCTCGGCATCGACCATGGCAAACAGCGTCCATTTCACGATGTCGAACCACTGGTCGTCGCCATGGCGCACCATCGGCCCGAGCGGCTCCTTCGAGATCACTTCCGGCAGGACGACGTGGTCAGCGGGATTGGCGAGCTTGAGGCGTTCGGCATAGAGCTGCGAGACGTCCGAGGTGAAAACGTCGCAGCGTCCGGCCTCATAGGCCTTCACCGTCTCGTCGGCAGAGGTGAACGCGATCACCTCGTACTTCATGTTGTTGCCCTTGAAGTAGTCGGCGAGGTTCTGCTCGGTCGTGGTGCCCGTCTGCACGCAGACCGAGGCGCTGGAGAGTTCGAGCGCCGAATTCACCTTCAGCGACTTCTTCACCAGGAAGCCCTGCCCGTCGTAATAGGTCACGCCGGTGAAATTGGCGCCGAGCGCGGTGTCGCGGGACAGCGTCCAGGTGGTGTTGCGCGACAGCACGTCGATTTCGCCCGACTGCAGCGCTGTGAAGCGGTCCTTCGCCGACAGCGGCACGAACTTGACCTTGCTCGGGTCGTCGAAAATGGCGGCCGCGAGGGCCCGGCAGACGTCGACGTCGAGCCCGGTCCAGTTGCCCTTGTCGTCAGGCGAGGAGAAGCCGGGCAGGCCCTGGCTGACCCCGCAGGACAGCTGCCCGCGGTCCTTGATTGCCTTCAGCGTTTGTGCGCCCGCAGGTTGTGCTGCGAAGCCGGCGGCGAGTGCGAGAGTGAGAACCAGGGATAGGCGTTTCATGGGTTTGGGCCTTTCAAGGAGTTCTTTGGAAGTCGGCGCTAAGGAGCGGCTCTAAAGTTCGGCTCTATCGTCTTCGGAACGTCCGCTTTTTGTCGCGCAGCGTCAGACGGGCCCACCCCTTAATGATCCTCGAAAGCAAGCGCCATGCCTCAAAAAGTAGCGCCTTCAGGCCAAGCGTGGATCGACGGTCGCGGCAAGCCCCTCAACGTGCGGCGACAGAATAGCTGTCGGGACATCACAGAACGACTGGCGAGCCGGGTCAAGGGGTTGACGAGCTACTTCGATGTCCTGTTATTAACGGCCCCGGCCCCAAGTAGCGGCAAACGCTGCGAACGGTCGCGGCAAAAAAACGGTTGATAGCGGCGCACGCATGGATTCCTCGCAACGGCCGGGAGCGCAAAACCCTAACAAGCCCGAAACCAGCCTCGTGACGGCAGGCCGCGATACCAAGGCGCAAAAGGGCTTCGTCAATCCGCCGGTGGTCCATGGTTCCACGGTGCTCTATCCGACGGCGGAAGACCTCCACGCCCATCGCGGCGAGTTCCAGTACGGCCGCCACGGCACCCCGACCACGAGAGCGCTGCAGGACGTGCTGATGGCCCTCGAGGGGCCGCAATGCGCCGGCGTTGGCCTGGCGCCATCCGGGCTTGCCGCGATTTCCACCACCCTGCTCGCGGTCGCCAAGGCGGGCGACCACATCCTGGTCTGCGACAACGCCTACCGTCCCACCCGCAATTTCTGCAACGGCGTGCTGGCGCGCTATGGCGTTGAGACGACCTATTTCGATCCCCTGATCGGCGCCGGCATCGAAAGGCTGATCAAGCCGAATACCCGTGCCGTCGTGGTCGAGGCGCCCGGCTCGCAATCCTTCGAAATGCCAGATATCCCGGCCATCGCTGCCGCGGCGCACGCCCGAGGCGCGCTCGTCATCGACGACAACACCTGGGCGACACCGCTCTATCACCGCTCGCTGGAGCTTGGCGTCGACATCAGCATGCAGGCCGGCACCAAATATATCGGCGGCCATTCCGACATCATGTTCGGCACGATTTCGGCCAATGCCACAGCCTGGCCGATCATCGTCGAGAACATCCGTCTACTCGGCGTCTGCGCCGGGCCCGACGACGTCTATCTTGCGCTGCGCGGCATGCGCACGCTGTCGGTGCGGCTGGCGCAACATTATCGCTCGGGCCTCGAAATGGCGCGCTGGCTCGCCGACCGCCCGGAGGTGCAGCGGGTGCTGCATCCGGCGCTCGAAAGCGATCCGGGGCATGCGATCTGGAAGCGCGATTTCACCGGCGCGTCCGGCCTGTTCAGCGTCGTCCTGCAGCCCAAGCCGCAAAAGGCGGTCGATGCCATGCTGGACAGTCTCAGACTGTTCGGCATGGGCTATTCCTGGGGTGGGTTTGAGAGCCTTGCCATCCCCTTCGACTGCGAAGGCTATCGCACCGCGACCAAATGGGCGCCGGGCGGGCCGACCTTGCGGCTGCATATCGGGCTCGAGAACGTCGAGGACCTGAAGGCCGATCTCGACCGCGGCTTTGCCGCCTTCAACGCGGCCTAATGCTGCTCAAGAACTGAAGCGCGCGCGAAAATCCTGCGGCGTGACGTACATCAGCCGCAGGAAACTGCGGCGCATGGTTTCCTCCGATCCAAAGCCGCAGCGCTGCGAGATGCGTTTGACCGGCAGGCGTGATTCCAGGAGCAGCCGGCGCGCCGCCTCGACCCGCAACTGCTCGACGGCGCGCGCCGGCGTCATGCCGGTCTCCTCCGCATAATGCCGGCTGAAACTGCGCTCGCTCATGCCGGCCTGACGGGCCAGCGCCGGCAGCGAGATGTCATCGGCCAGATGCCGATTGATCCACTCATGCAGCGCGCCGAACTTGTCGTCTGCCGTCTGCAACGAGAGTGTCGCGCTGAATTGCGCCTGACCGCCCGGCCGCTTGAGAAACACCACGAGATAGCGCGCGACGGCCAGCGCCGCCGTACGGCCGAGGTCTTCCTCGACCAGGGCCAAGGCCAGATCGATGCCAGAGGTCACGCCGGCGGACGTCCACACCGATCCGTCCCGCACGAAGATCGGATCGGACTCGACGCGCACTGCCGGAAAGCGCTTTGCCAACTCCGCAGCGACCGACCAATGCGTCACCGCACGCTTGCCGTCCAATAGCCCCGACGCCGCCAGCAGGAACGCGCCGGTGCACACGGACGCGACGCGGCGGGCGTCGTCGGCGCGTTGGCGAACCCAGCCGACCAGCGAGGCATTGGTCGAAGCTGCGCTTACGCCCCGGCCACCTGCGAGCATCAGCGTATCCACCGGTGATCCGATCGGCGGCAAAGGCACGGCGCCGAGCGCGACGCCCGCGGAAGCCGTGACCATGTCGGCATCCTGCGTCACGACCCGGACCTCATAGGGTGCAGTCTTTCCTGCTTCGACGGCGAAATCGTTGGCGGATGCGCACACCTGAACCGGACCAGTCACGTCGAGCAATTGCACCGACGGAAAGACCAGCATTTCGACGATCCGGGGACCGTCTGGCGAAGATCGAGGGTGTTCTCGCATATCGGCGCGGCGGCCGAGACGTCCGGACGCTGGATTGCCTTGGCGGAAAACGAGGGACATTTGGCGCTCCCGCAGACATTGCCTCGCCTAGATAGCTCTCACCGACACGAGACGAAGACGACGCTTCACCTAACCACAAAGTGGCTTCGTCATCACGTTCTGCGTCGTCAACCGATTTGGAGAACTGCCATGACTGCGAACGGAACCACGATGACTTTCACCAAGAAGCCGGCTCCCGAGTGGCTGCTGGCCTTCTGGAAGGACATCGACGACAAGACCTTCGGCACGGGTTTTGATTGCTTCGCCGAGGATGCCGTCTGCAACCTCGGCGTCGCCGACTGGCACGGACGGGAAACCATCCGCAACAATCTGCGTGCCTTCATCGATACCGGCTTCACCGCGCTCCACGACGTGGTGGAATACTGGGACGGCGGATCGCTAAAAGTCTTCCGCGGCACCGTCACAATGACGCCGGACGACAAGGGCAAGCCGCAGGTCAACCCGGTGATGACCCACTTTTTCTACATGGATGAGACGAACCCCGACAAGGTTCGCCGCTGGGTCGGGTCGGTCGGTCCGATCGCATTCTAAAGCGTGACTCACGCTTTAGACCAGACGCAAGTCGGCCCGCTGATCGTGGGCCGATTTCGTTCAGCGATCCAGCGTCTGCGAACTGCCGGCGCGGTTCTTCCAGATCAGCATGATGTTTCTGACATAGATGATGTTCGACAGGAGTTGCCCGAAGATGATGACGGGCTCGCGTTTGACGAGGCCGTAGATCAGCGTCATCGTGCCGCCCGCCACCGAGAAGAACCAGAACGCCATCGGCACGACGCTTTTTCCGGCGCGCTCGCTCATGATCCACTGCACCAGAAAGCGCGCCGCGAAGGCGAGCTGCGCCGCAAGGCCAAAGGCCAGCCAGAAATCGAACTTGGCGACGAAAATGTCGTAGAGGTAGTTGCCGAGCGCCTCGCCGTACTGGATCAACATTACTTCACCTCGGTCACCTCGGGCGTCGGCTTCTTGCGGCGGATCAGCCACCACACGCCAGCGAGGTCCATGATGCCGATCCATAGCCGGTCGAAAAAGCCGTAGTTGGACACGCCGGAATGGCGCGGCCGGTCGACCACGTCGACATAGGCGATCTCAAATCCTTCCCGCCGCATCAGCGCTGGCAGGAAGCGATGCAGCCCGTCGAAATAGGGCATCATCAAGAACACCTCGCGGCGGAACGCTTTCAGGCCGCAGCCGGTATCGCGGGTGCCGTCTTTCAGGATGGCACCGCGAACGCCGTTGGCGATGCGCGACTGAAACTTCTTGAAGCCGGTGTCCTTGCGCCCGACACGCTGGCCTGCGGCGAGGCCAACGCGCGTGCCGCCTTTTTCAATCGCCGCGATCAGATTGGGAAGGAATGCCGGATTGTTCTGTCCATCGCCGTCGAGCGTGGCGACGATCGCGCCCCGCGCGGCCCGCACGCCACTCCGCACCGCGGCCGACTGGCCCGACGACACCGCGTGGCGAAGCTGGCGCAGATTGGCGCGCTCGCGCATCGCGGCCTCCAGCCGATCCGCGGTCGCGTCCGTCGAGCCGTCATTGACATAGATGATCTCATAGGCCCAGCGGCCGTCGAGCGCTGCCGCGATTTCCGTGATCAGCGGGACGATGTTTTCCGCCTCGTTCCGCACGGGAACGACGATGGAAACCGCGACATCGGTGTCGGAGGGTGGCAAATTATCGCTCAGGCTCGTCAGGAAGCGAAAGAGAACGCCCGCGCGCTTATCGCGTCCGGACCGCCCCCGCAACCCTTTTGATGCTTAATCGATTGGTGGAAAACCGAATATTTCGGCGGGGTTTTCGACCAGAATCTGCCTTCGTTCCGCTTCGCCCGCGGTGATGCGCGGCAACAGGTCGAACAGGTCGGTATCGTCGGGCGGCAATTGTTCGTGGAAGGTGTGCGGCCAGTCGATCGCCCACAGCATCCGGTTGGGAGCCGCCTCGATGAAGGCCCGGGCCACCGGGATCACATCGTCCCAGGGATAGCCGGCCTTCGAGATCTTATAGCCGTTCGACATCAACAGCCAGAAATTGCCGCGCTTCAATAATTCGATGACCTTGATGACGGTCGGATCGCTCGCCCCCCTGGTGACGTCGGCGCGCGCCAGATGATCGATGATCACCGGCTGCTGCAAATTCTGGAACAGTTCCAGGCTCTCCATCGGCTCGTCATAGTCCGGCTGGATCTTGCAATACCAGCCGAGTTCGCGGGCGCGATCGATGCAGCGCTTCAGATCATCAGCCGACGGCATCCGGTTGAGCATCTTGAGGAGATTGAAGCGCACGCCGCGCACGCCGGCATCGTGCAGCGTCTGGATGTAGCTGTCCGGCTTTTCCAACAACACCGAATTGAGCGCGCAGGCGCGATAGTTCGGTCCTGCCTTTTTGAGCGCGTCCAGCACCACGGCATGATCGGAGCCGTTGGCGGTGGTGGCGACGATCACGCCGCGGCTGAAGCCAAGCTTTTTGTGCATGGCCATCGCGGCGTCGATGGTCGCCTCCGGCATATCGTGCTCGATGCCCGGCAGGACCGGATAGGTCGCGCGGTCGCCGAACACATGGAAATGCGTGTCGCAGGCGCCCGGTGGCACCGTAAAGGACGGCGCGCGGACGACAGGGCGGAAGGTGAAATAGCGGCGCACGAAGGTCTACCTGAGCGGGGAGAACAAGGCCGGACGGCAGATCGCCGATTCCTGCTTGACGAACAGTTTTGCCAGCGTTGCCGCATCGGTGTGCAGATTGGCGTCATATGTCCGCAGCGCCGCCTCGCGAGCTTCGAGCGACGGAAAACCCCAGATGTGAATCCACTGGTTCATCGGGCCGAGATCGGTGTGCCAAGCGCCGACGAAGCACTCCGGTATCTTGCCGTCGAACATCCTGGTCCAGAGTTTTGTGATCTCGCCAAGCTGCCCGGAATGATAGGTGTCGGTGCGGACCTCATAGACCGGCCCAATCTCGCGCGGCTGAAGCGGCGGCGAGAACGGCGCGGGATGCATGATTTTGGTCTCGGACGTATCCGTCCATTCGCCGGTCCGCGCCGGCCAGTTCTTCAATTCCTTGAAGCGCCCCCGCACCTGTTCGCGCTCGGCGAGCCCCGAGAACGGCCAGATGTGAATGATCTGATGCAGCCGGCCGAATTCGGTCTGCCAAAGCCCCGCCAAGGGCGACAATTGCGTGCGCTCATCGAGCCCCTTGGCGATGCGCTCCAGCGCCAGCGGCACCATCCCGGGCTGCAGGCTGTAGGTTCTCATTTCGACGATCATTAAGGCCTCGTGACGATGTTTAGAGCGCCGGCTTGCGCGCGGCGACTTCGGCCTGATCGAAATCATTGATCTTGTCGACCAGTTTCGGATCGAAATAGCGCTCCGGCGGCAGCGCGGCGTCGAGCGCACCGAATTCCTTCAGCACATCGCGAATGGCGATCACGGATTCCGGTTTCTCATAGCCGAACTTCTTCTGATCGACCCAGGCGTGGTTCTTCAGCGCGCTCTTGAGGATGGCGACATCATTGGCGAGTGCCTTTTCGTCGCTCATGCCCTGCGGCTTGGCGAGCGGATAAACCTTCCAGTGCATACGCACGGCATCCTCGGGATGCGCCTTCGCATAGACGATGCCCTTGGCGATGCCGCGCAGGATTTTCACCAGCAGATCCGGATCATTGTTGAAAGTGTCGAGCCGCACCACCATGCCGAAGGTGAAGGCGAGAGAATTGAAGGCCGGATCCTGGTCGAACCGCCTGAGCTTGGTGCCCGACAGCTCGATCTGGTCATAGGCGGCCTCGAACAGCTGCAGCACGTCGATCCGCCCGGAGGTCAGCGCCTGCAACGCCGCCGGCCCCGAGCCCACGCTCACCATGGTGATGTCCTTGTCGGGATCGAGCCCATGCTTTTGCAGCATCGACTTGACCCAATAGACGTTCGAGGAGGCGGCCGAGACGATGCCGATCTTGGCGCCCTTCATGTCCTCGATCGTCTTGATCGGCGAGGTCTCGAGCGCCACGGGATAATAAATATTGCGCGAATTGATGCTGGCGGCGGTGATGATCGGCGCGCCCTTGTTGATCAACGCCATCGCCGGCGGCACGCCGCCGACCGAGCCAACCACCTGCCCTGCGATGAGCTGCTGCATGGCGGTGCCCGCCCCATTGGCCAGTTGCACCTGAACGTCGAGGCCTTCTTCTTTCCAGAAGCCCATGGCCTGCGGCACCGAGAACACCGGACTGTTGCCGACCGGCACGTAGGTCAGCCCGAAATTGATCGCGACCTTGCGCAGATCGGCGGCCGATCCCGGCGTCATCAGGACAAGCCAGGCCAGCAGACCGAGTGCGGCACAGAATTTACCTCTCATAGGCGCTCCAATGGCTCCATCCGCAGATTGTCAACAATCACAATTTATCAGATTGTCTTTGTCAACATTTCGGACTAGCTTTTCAAGGCCCTAATTGGTCAAGAGGCAAGTCCCGAAACCGCATGCCGGTGAGCCAGAAAATTGCGTCCGAAACGCTGGCGGACCGCGCCTACAATGCGATTGCGGACGCGATCGTGCGCGGCGAGCTCGTGGCCGGCGCGCGCATCAGCGAGGTCGCGCTCGCCAAGCGCTTCCAGATCGGACGCGGACCACTGCGCGAGGCGTTGCGGCGGCTGGAGGGCCGCCGCCTTGTCGTCGTCAGGCCGAACGCCGGCGCGCGCGTGGTGTCGCTGTCGACCCGCGACGTGATCGAGCTGTTCGAGATCCGGGAAATTCTGGAGATCCGGGCCTGCCAGCTCGCCACCGAGCGCATGCTCGACAGCGAGATCGACGCACTGGAGGCCCTGCTCGATACCCACGACCGGGATCCTGAATCCGGCCGCGCCACCTCACGATCGGCAAAAGCGCCGGATTTCCACACCGTCCTGATCCGCGGCAGCAAGAGCAACCAGCTCATCAACCTGCTCTGCAGTGAGCTTTGGGACCTGCTTCGCATCTACCGCGTCAAATCCTCCGGAGAGGTCGGCCGCACCGAGGCGGCCTTTCGCGAGCACCGAGAGATCGTGCAGGCGATGCGGGCGCGCGATGCCGAGCGGGCGGCCTTCCTGATGGGCCGCCACATCCGCAAAGCGCGCAGCAACCTGCTGCGGCTCGAAGGCATCACCTCGCTGATCATGAGCGAGGCCGAAATGGACGATCAGGCGAAAGCCGAACCGCGGGCCCGCAAGAAGGCGCCGCGGTCAACTTGAGGGAAAGACGACAGGATGGTCTTGGCCGTGCAAAGCCGGAATGATGACGCGTCTGCGAGGCAGACGGGTTCCGAGAGGCCCGTGCTCGCTTCGATCACCAAGCTGCAGAAGCGCTATGCGAGCCGCGATGGCGGCGAGATCGTTGCGCTCTCGGAGGTGTCGCTGAACATCTATGAGGGCGAGTTCCTCTCGGTGGTCGGTCCCAGCGGTTGCGGCAAGAGCACGCTGCTGCACATCATGGCGGGCGTGCTTGAGCGTTCGTCGGGCGAGCTCCTGCTGCGCGGGCAGCCGATCGACGGGCCGCGGCGCGAGGTCGGCATCGTATTCCAGGAGCCTTTGCTGTTGCCCTGGCGCACCGTGCTCGACAATGTGCTGCTGCCGATCGAGGTTCATAAGCTGCCGATCGAGCAATTCAGGCCGCGCGCGTTGGAATTGCTCGAGCTGACCGGTCTTTCCGCGTTCGCCCAGAAATACCCGCAGGAGCTCTCGGGCGGCATGCAACAGCGCGTCTCGATCGCGCGCGCCCTGGTACATAACCCCACCATCATTCTGATGGACGAGCCGTTCGGCGCGCTGGATGCGATGACGCGGGAGCAGATGAACCTCGATCTCATGAAGATCTGGGCCGGCTCCGGCAAGACCATTCTGCTCATCACCCATTCGATCTCGGAAGCGGTGTTGCTCGGCGACCGCGTCGTGGTGATGTCGCCGCGGCCCGGCCGCATCTCCGAGGTGATCGACATCGACCTGCCCCGCCCGCGCGGGCTCAACATCACGGCGACGCCGGCGTTCGGCGCCTATGCGGAGCGCGTCCGCGATCTTCTGTTCGCGCGCACCTCGGACTGAGGAGAGAATTATGGCCAGCGATCTCGCAACTCCCACCGTCGCGAAGCCTGCTTCCCGCAGCCGCCGCGCTTCGAGCTGGCTCACGGATGCGGTGCTGTTGCCGCTTTCCTTCGTCGTCCTGCTTGCCCTCTGGGAGATCGCGGTACGCGTCTTCAACGTGCCGATCTTCATCGTGCCCGCGCCGTCCAGCGTCGTGGCCTCGCTATGGAGCATGGCGTCCAGCGGCCTGTTGCTCTCGCAATTCCTGGTCACGTTCACGGAAGCTGCGGCCGGCTTTGCCATCGCGCTCGTGGTCGCCGCCGTCTTTGCCGTCATCATGACCGAATGGCAGCGCGCGGAAAGACTGCTTTATCCCTATTTCACCGCATTGCAGTCGATGCCGAAGGTCGCGATCGCGCCGCTGATCGTGATCTGGTTCGGCTACGGCCTGCCCTCGAAGATCGTGGTCGCGGCACTGCTCTCCTTCTTCCCGATGCTGGTCTCTTTCACCGAAGGCCTGAAGGCGACGGATGAAGGACGGCTGAAATTGATGCGGGCGATGAGCGCGAGCCGCCTGCAGACGCTGCGCTATGTGCGCGTCCCCTACGCACTGCCCTTCGTGTTCGCCGGTATCGAGCTCGGCGGGCTCTACGCCATGCTGGGCGCGATCGTTGCTGAATTCGTCGGCGCCTCGGCCGGGGTCGGCAACTGGCTGATCGCGATGAACGTCAATCTCGACACGTCGAGCACCTTTGCGCTGCTGGTGGTGCTGGCGCTCTACGGCATCGTGTTCCAGAAGATCATTTCGATGGCGCGCACACGCGCCTTGTTCTGGGCCCGGCCCGGATCCCCGAGCGCTCCGGCCAACAAGCCTTAGAAAGCATTAGCGGGCGACGATCTCGCCCTTCTCGTCGATCGCAAAGCCGAACTCGCGTGCGGCGAACCAATGGCGCACGGCGAGCGCGCCGAGAAGGCCGACCACCGCGCCGCCGACCACATCGCTCGGATGATGCGCGAGCATCACGAGCCGGCTTCCGGCGATGGCGACCGCATAGATGAACGCCGGAATGCGCAGCCGCGGCCAGATCGCGGCAATCCCGAGCGCGAGCGCGAACGCGGTAACCGAATGCGAGGAAGGAAAGCTGAGATAGGGTTCAGCGCCGTGGAACGGGAGGAAATTGAACGGATTCGCCTTGCCGCCGACAAACGGCCGGCCGCGCCCGACGACATATTTGATGATCTCGGAGAACGCCACCGCCAACGCGACGGCGAAGAACAGATATTCGACACGGCCGGCGAAGCGGAGCAGCCGACTGCGCGCGGCGCCATGCAGCAGCGGAAACGCCAGTCCCATGACGATCAGCGCCGCCGCGAGCACACTCAGCACATAGGAGTCCTTGCCGAAATCGGTGATGACGCGCGCCGGCCAGACGCTGGGAGCGCGGCGCGGTGGCATCAGGCTGATCTCGGTCGCGTCAAACACGAACATCAGCGTCACGACCAGGATCGCGCCAATCCCGATCAGCCAAGTCGCCTGCCAGCGCAAACGCCGGGCCGCTTCGGCGCGATGCGGCCCGGTCGGTGAGCGCGTCAACTGCCAGGCCGAGCGTCCGATCAGCGCGAACAGTTGTGAGGGATAGCTTTGCGTCTCGCTGATGCCTGCGGGAATGCTCATCACTCCGTGCCCTCGGAGCGGAAGATCGAGATCGAAACTGCCCTGCCCTGCGAGATATTGTAGCCGTCGACCTTCGTGGCGACATTGTAGCGCAAGCCGATCGCCTCAGCGCGCTGCACGAAGGCGCGCTCGGACCGCTGCTCGACCAGCGCAAAGCGGCAGCTGCCCTGGCTCAGAAAGTCCGCCGCGCCGGAGCCGTCGGTCAGCACCGTGGACGTGCCGGTCATGAAGACGAGGCTCGGTTCCTGGAAACCCGCGGCCGCAGCCTTCGGCCCGACGCAGACCACGTTGCGCAGTGCATGCGCGATCTCGGCGCTCGGAAACAGCGTGTTCAGCGACGGCAGCACCACGCCATAGACGGCAAGGGCGAGGAAGACGGCTGCGGCGATCGCATTCAGGAAGGAGCGCTCGGCGTAGCTGTCTTCGTACAGCCACCACGCGAACAGGCCGAAGATCATCGCGGCCGCAAACAGCGGCCACGACAGGAACGCCGGCTGGCGTGTCAGGATGATCGCGCCGACGACCGCAAGGATGCCAGCAAGCGCCGGGATCGCAAACCACCAGGCCGCGCCCTTCGTCAGCCAGGAACGCGACAGCACGCGGCGCTCCAACGCGCCGACGGTCAGGATCGCGATCGCCGGATAGAGCGGCAGCACGTAATGCGGCAGCTTGGTCAGCACCAGTTCGAACACGATCCAGGACGGCACCAGCCAGGCCAGCAGAAATTGTGCGCCCGGCTCGCGCCGCGCCCGCCAGACCGCGGGCACCGCCATACCGGCGAGCGGCGCACCCGGCCAGAACGTGATCGCAAACAACAGCAGATAAACTCCGGGCGGCGCGCCGTGCGATTCCTGCGCGGCGAGCTTGCTCAGCATGTCGCCGCCGACGGAATCGGTGAAAAAGGTGTCGCCGGCGCGCCAGTAGATCGCAATGAACCACGGCAGCACCAGCACCAGCATCCACATCAGCCCCCAGACCGGCCGCAGCCGCCACAGCCAGGAGGCGCTCCGGTCGAGGATGCCGACGGTCAGGATGGTGAGCGCCGCGAACATCAGGATCAGCGGCCCTTTGATCAGGATGCCGCAGGCCAATGCGGTCCAGAAGATTGCGGGCCCGCTCCAGGGCGGATGAACGGGATCTTCGCCGCGCTGCCAGGAGAGATATATCCGAGCGAGCGCGCCCATCGCCGCCACAACCGTAAGCAGCAGCATGGCATCGGTCTTCGCGAGCCGCGCTTCTGCGGAGAGCAGCACGCACGAACACATCATCAGCGCGGCGAACACCGCCGCGCGCCGCGTCACGAAGGCTAGCGCCGCCCAATAGGTCAGGAGCACGGCGCCGACAGCGCCGATCAGCGACGGGATTCGATAGACCCAGATGCGAAGCTCCGCCTTGGGCAGGCCAAGCGCGGTCGCGGTTTCGACCGCGGCGGCCTGCATCCAGTAGATGCCGACCGGCTTCTTGTAGCGGACGTCGTCCTGGAAACGGATGTCGACGAAATCGCCGGTCTCGACCATCTGCTTGGTCGCCTGCGCAAAGCGCGCTTCATCGCGATCGACCGGCGGAATGTTGAAGAAGCCGGGCAGAAAAAAGAGTGCGCCGCACACCAGGAGGAAAGCGACCGCGCGCGTGTGGCTGGCGGTGACGAAATCGATCATCCCGACCAGCCGGCTGCCCGGATTGACCAGGTTTTTCGGCTCGCGCGGGGCGCCAAATCGGGGGCGGGGATAGGTCTCGACCATGGTTCCGCATACGCCGAAACCATCGTCGGGACAACCGCTTAGGGCCTCACTATTGAATTCTCACAACGACTGTGTCCGCCGCACCCGTAGCATCGATCACGGTAAGGCGGGTAAAGCCCGGACCGGGCGGATCGATCAGGCGCTGCCGACGGCCATCGATCTCGCCGACCGACCGGCCGTTGACCAGCACGGTCATCGGCAGTGCACCACCGGCGACACGGACCGGCATGGGGGTGGCGTCCGGACCGCCGGAACGGTCGACGTCGATCCTTGAGCCATTCAATGGGAACTGGATGTGCAGCGTCTGCTCGCCGCCGGTACGGACCAGTTCGCCCATGGCGCGGAACCGGCGGAGCGGCAGCGGTAGCTTGGTGTTGGTGGCAATCAGCGCGCCCTTCGGCGCCTTGGGCAGCGGAACCGGCTGCCTTCCGGTGCGGGCGAAAGCGTCGAACAGGATCGGCGCGGCAGCGCCGCGGCCAATCAGGCCCGGAACCGGTGTGCCATCAGGCCGGCCGACCCAGACGCCGATGGTCATGTGGCCGTCGAAACCGACCGACCAGGCATCGCGATAGCCGTAGCTGGTGCCGGTCTTGAAGGCGATGCGGCCGCCGACACCATTTTCGGGCGGCGGAGTTCCCATCAGGACGTTGGCAACCTGCCAGGCAGCGACCGGATCCATCAGCCGCCTGGTTTCGCGCTCGTCGGTCGCCGCATCCATGATCTCGCGCAGCGTTTTGGTCGTACCGAGCCGCGGCAGGCCGGCATAGAGCGTGACGAGATCCTGCAAGCTGACACCAACACCGCCGAGTCCCATTGCAAGGCCTGGCGCCTCGTCCTTTGGCAGCACCAGACTGGCCCCGGCCTGTCGCAAACGCGAAGACAGGCGGCTCGAGCCGACGCGGTCGAGCAACGCGATCGCAGGCACGTTCAAGGAGAGCTGCAGCGCGCGTTTCAGCGGCACCGTACCCTGATAGGTCATGTCAAAATTTTCCGGCGCGTAGGAGCCGAAGCGGATCGGCCGGTCATCGATCAGGCTTTCCGGATGCACGAAGCCGTCTTCGAAGGCGAGTCCATAGATGAAGGGTTTGAGCGTCGAGCCCGGCGAGCGAACCGCGCGCGTCATGTCGACCTGCCCTGCCCGGCTCGCGTCGAAATAGCCGGCGGAGCCGACTCGGGCCAGCACATCGCCGGTCGCGTTGTCGACGACGATGATGCCGACCGAAATGTTCTGACCCAGGGCAATCGCGCGGTCACGCGCCAACGGCTCCAGCACCTTCTGCAGGTTCGCGTCCAGCGTCAGCTTGATGACAGAGGAATCTTTCATGATCGCGATGGCCTGATCGGCCGAATGCGGCGCCAGGATCGGCATCGGCTTGCGCATCCTCGGCACCGGCGTGGTCTTGGCCTGCGCGGCATCTTCCACAGTGACGCGGTGTTCGGCGACCATGCGATCGAGCACGCGGTTTCGCGCGGCGCGCGCTGTTTCGGGATAGCGATCAAGCCGCCGCGTTTCCGGCGATTGCGGCAGCGCCACCAGCAACGCCGCTTCCGGCAGCGACAGCCGTTTCGGCTCCTTGCCGAAATAGGCGATCGATGCCGCGCGAATACCTTCGAGATTGCCGCCGAACGGCGCCAGCGCGAGATAGAGGTTGAGGATCTGGTCCTTGTCGAGCTGCCGTTCGATCTCGATCGCGCGCACGATCTGGTGCAGCTTCGCCGAGAACGAGCGATGATGGTTCGGCTCCTCCATCAGCCGCGCCAGCTGCATGGTGATGGTCGAGCCGCCGGAGACGATGTGGCCGCGGGTGACCAGTTGAAATGCCGCGCGCCCCAGCGCCAGCGGATCGACGCCAGCATGTTCGCGGAAGCGCTGGTCCTCATAAGCGAGCAGCAGGTTGAGGTAGGTCGGATCGACGTCCTTTTTCGCATCGACCGGCAGGCGCCAGCGGCCGTCGGCCATCGCGTAGGCACGGAGCAGCTTGCCGTTACGGTCGACGATCGTGGTCGAGACTTGTCGCGCCTGCGTCAGCGGCAGCGGTCCGAGCGAGACGACCCAGGCGGCGAAGGCGGCGGACACGATCAGGCCGGCGGCAACCGTGACGATCGCCACCTTTTTAAACCACCGCCGGCGCGGCGCTTTGACCGCAGCCGGCATTGTCACCGCGTCTTCACTCATTTTGCCGGACGCACCTCGATCCCGCCGGTGCCGGTACGGCCATAGCGCGAGGGATTGTACATGTCCTCGACATAGGCCTGCGGCAGCACGTATTTGCCCGGGGTCACCGCACGCACAATATAGGCGACGGTGAACACCGACTTCGAGTCGGTCGCGCGGTCCAGCGCCGCGGTGAAGCGGTCGTCGCGGAACTCGGTGTTGACCGGCTCCTGCCCGTCCTCGATCCAGTCCAGCGTTCCGCTGTCGCCCGACGACACCAGACGCGGGTTGTCGATCTCAAGCCCGGCCGGGAGATAATCCGACACCATGATGTGTCCATATTCCGGCTTGGGCTCGGTGACCTTCAACACCACAGCAAAACGATCGTTCTGCTTGGCGGTGGAAATATCGACCGGCTTGCCGTCAAGCGTGAAATAGCCGCGTTCGATCTTGAAACCGTTCGAGGCTGCAGGCTCGGGCACGACGGGCGAGCCGGAGACGGAAACCACCGCCTGCACCGGCGCATCGCCGGTGTTGGTGACCTTGAGCGGCTGAGCTGCCACCTCCTCCGCCTTGTAATTGCGGTAGAGCGCCGTCTTGATCGCCGCCCCATTGAGGTCGAGCGCCATCGTCTCCTTCGCCAGCGCTCGCGCCGCCAACACCATCCACGCATTTTCCTGCGTCGAGGTATAGGGCGTGAGCCCGCGCGCGGCTTCGACCCGGATCACTGCCTGGGTCAACGTCATGCGCGGCGCGTTGCCTTCAGAGGCGAGCGAGACCAGTGCGGCGGCGTCGCGCAGCGCCGAGCCGTAGTCGACGCGGCCGAACTGCAGCACCGGTTTTGGCGTGAGATCATCGAGGGCGGCGGCATAGACCCGCTCCGCGCGGTTGCGGTCGCCGACCAGCGCCAGCGCCGCGGCAAGCTGCGACTTGGCAATTGGCGTCGCCAGATCCTTCAGCTTGGTGTCAGCGAGGTAGCGGAGATCGCCGATGGGGGCTGCGCCGTTCCGCGCGAGCACATAGAGGCCGTAGGCGAGATCGCGCCCGCCGTCCTTTTCCGGCTCGCTCGCATTGACGACCGAATTCCTGATCCGGTCGAGCGCGTTCTTGAACAGCACGTCCGGCACCGCAAATCCCTTCTCGCGGGCGCGAGTGAGGAAGTCCGTGACATAAGCATCGAGCCAGGCATCGTCGCCGCCGGCCGACCACAGTCCGAACGAACCGTTCGATCCCTGGCGCGCGAGCAAGCGCTCGATCGCCTCCCTGATGCGCTGGTCGACGTTCTCGTCCTGCGCCAGATGCGCCCCGGCTGCGAGCTCGTTGACATAGAGCAGCGGCATGGCTCGGCTCGTGATCTGCTCGGAGCAGCCATGCGGATAGCGGTCAAGCGCCTGCAGGATGGTCGCCGCATCCAGCGCGCTGGAGAGCCCGACCGAGAGCGACACGGTGCCGGTACCCGGCACGAGATCGCTGAACATGTCCGGGGTCAGCGTCAGGCTTTCGCCCTTGGCCAGCGTGCGGATCGAGCGCCGCGCCAGCACCTGCGTCGCCGGCTTCACGTCGAGCGCATAATGGCGCGCCAGAGTGAGCCCGTTCGGTCCCTTGATCGAGACATCGAGCTCGGCCTTGCCGGCCCCGCCGGCATCCAGGCCGAGTGTGGTCGAGGCGCGCTGCTTGGCGTTGAGCTTCAGCGTGGTCGCGGCATTGCCGGCCACTTTCACCGTGCCCGTCGCATTGACATTGATGACGTAATCACCCGCGGTGCCTTCGACATTGTCGAGGTCCATGCTCATGGTGCCATGGTCGCCGGTGAGCAGGAAACGCGGCAAGGTCGCAGTCAGCACGAGCGGATCGCGTACCGTGACGTCCGTCGTCGCGCGGCCGAGCTTGGTGGCGCTCCACGCCACCGCCATCACGCGCGCGGTGCCCGCGAAGTTGGGAATGTCGAAATCGATCTCGGCGGTGCCGTCGGCGGCAACCGTGACAATACCGGAATAGAGCGCCAGCGGCTTCTGCGTCGGCGGCGAGCCTTGCAGTTCGGCGCCGGCATCGCCACCGGACTTGATCTGGCCGCGTGTGCCTTGCATGCCGTCGATCAACTGGCCGTAGAGGTCGCGGATTTCGGCGCTGAGCTGCCTTTGCCCGAGATAATATTCGTCCGGCGCCGGCGGCTTGTAGTTGGTCAGGTTGAGGATGCCGACGTCGACGGCCGCGACCACGACCTTGGCGTCTTCGCCGGGGTTGAGCCCGCCGATCTTCACCGGAATCTTCAGGCTCGAATTCGGGCGCACCAGCGGCGGCGGCGCCAGACTCACCTGCAGCGTCCGGGTCTGCTTGTCGATCCCGAACCATTTCAAGCCGATCGCCCGTCCCGGCATGCGCTGGGCGGCCGTGTCGAGCGGACGGCGCAAGGTCGTCATCACATAGGCGCCAGTGCCCCAGTCCTTGCCGACGGGAACCCTGACCTGCGAGGTGCCTTCCTTCACGTCGACGCTTTGCGTCGTCAACAGGCGGTCGCCGAGCACATTTACGGTCAACTTGCCCGCGGTGCGCGCGTTGACCGACACCACCATGGTGTCGCCCGACTGATATTGCGGCTTGTCGATCGAAGTCTCCAGCAGGTCCGGCGTGTCGGCGCTGCCGTCGGAATACCAGCCGACATCGAACTGCACCGAGGTGATCGGGCCGTTCGGATCGGAGGACTTGATGTCGAGCCGGTAGCGGCCTTCCTGCGGCGCGAAGGAAAGATGGGCCGGCTTGTCGGTCGCGATCGACAGTTCGCCGTCGGCGACGCGCTTGGTGGTCTTGACCGGCTCATAGTCCCAGGACGAATCCTGCCGATACCACTGGTAGCGCGACTCCAGCTTCAACAGCTCATAGCGCAGTCCGCTGCGCGCGAGCGTCGTGCCTTCGGGCGAGACGAACACGACATCGAACTCGGCCTTGTCGCCGGCCGCGACGTTCTTGTCGCCGAACAGCGGCTTGACGCCGATCAGATTGGTCGCGGGAGCAACCGGCAGGGTGATCTTGCGCTCCACGGCGCGGCCACCGGCCTCCGCCATACGGATGAAGATGCGCGCCTCCTGCGGCCGCGTCGAGGTCGGCGGCTTGGCGAGGCTGACCGGGAAGGTCGCAACGCCCTTGTCATCGGATTCCGGGAGATTTTCGATCGGCGTGCGCTCGTTCGAAGTGGTCTCCTCGTCGTCGACGCCGAACTGATAACCGGCGAAGCCCGGACGCTCCGCCGCGGGCGCGACCAGGACGTCGCCCTCGAGTTGCAGATTGGAAGCCGGCGCGCCGTAGAGGAAATGGCCGTCGACCTTAAGCTCTACGGGAGCTTCAGCCTTGATGACGCTGTCCTTTGAAGTGACGTCGAATTCCAGCCGCTCGGGGATGTAGTCCTCGACCATGAAAGTGGTCTCGCCGACCGCTTCCCGCTTAGGATCGGTGAACACCCGCGCCCTCCAGGTGCCGCTCGGCACCGCGGAATTGAGCGGCACCGCCAGCGAGCGGCCGCCCGCGCCCTGGTCGGGCAACACGGCGTGGCGGAACTCGACGCCATCGGGCCGCTCGACCACCATGGTCAGCGGCGTACCCACCATGGCATTGCCCTGGCCATCGCGCAGCAGCGCGGTGAGATAGACGGTTTCATTGGAACGATAGACCCCGCGCTCGGCATAGACGAAGGCGTCGGCGCCATCCGGCACCTCGCGCCCGGCGACGCCGCGGTCAGTCAGGTCGAAGGCGTTCGATTTCAGACTGAGGAAGGCGTAGTCGGTCTTCTCGCCCGTCACCGTCAGCATCGCCGGCGACAGTCCGCCCTCGCCGCGTGCAAGCCCCGCCTCGAACAGGACATGACCGGACTCGTCGGTCTTCTTGGTCGCCAAAATCTCGTTGTTGCGCGCCACCAGCCTCACTTCAGCGTGCGCCACGGCATCCGTCGTCGCCAGCGAGTTGACGAAGACATGGATGCCGTCATTGCCGGAAAAGGCGGAGATGCCGAGGTCGGAGACGATGAACCATTGGGTGGCGAGCTGGTAGTCGTCGTCGCTCCCCGGGTTCTTGGCCGCCGCGGTCATCACATAGACGCCGGGCTGCAGGTCGCCGAGGGCCTGGTCGACCGGAAACGCGGTGGTAACTTCCTGATTCAGCGTGGTGGCGGTGGCGACCTCGCCGGTCCAGACCTTGACGCCGCGCGAATTGCCGAGCTCGGAGAGCTGGTAACGGCTGAGCGGCTGCTGGAAATCGCTGTCGATCACCGTATTGATCAGATTGCGGTCGCCGATCCGAAACACGTTGATCGCGACCGCCGGCGTGTTGACGCTGACCACGGGAATGCCGCGCTGGCCGGTCCGCGGCAGCACGTAGGCGCGACCGGTGAAGCGCACGAACGGCTTCCGGTCACGGACATAGATATTGAACTCGGCCGATTTCGGCAGGCCCTCCTTCACCATCGACGGCAGGCCGGCGCGCAGATTGATGTTGTAGCGTTCGCCATGCTTCAGCCCATCGACGCAAAGCTGCCTGTCCTCGGAGGTGAGTGCCGGCTTGTCGGTGCCGGCCAGCATCACGAACGGGGTGAAATCGGTGCGCTTGGCGAGGTCCTCGGAGAACTGGAAGCAGACCCGGGGCGAGGCCGAATCGGAATCGACGTTGTAGTCGACGAGTTTGAAGCCGTGATCGTCGCGCAGCTTTTCATATTGGGCCCGGACGTCCGCAACCTCCTTCTGGTCGAGCGACAGCCGCAGCGAATCGAGCGCCGGCCGCCACATCTGCCTGTCAGAAAAGGCGCGTCCGAGCACCGCAAGCGCGTCCGCCTCGTCCTGCGGGTTGCCGGCGCGCTGGTAGGCGATATAGGCCGCGGTCGAGGCCCGCTCCAGAAAGAAAGTGTGCTCGCTGGTGGTTTGCGGCCATATCTGGAAGGTGGTGCGAGCTAGCCGCAGCCAGTTGCCGCCGTCTTCGGGCGTGGTAGCGGCTATCTGCCCCAGGATCCGCAGGCCGATGCGAAAATCGTTGCGCTTGAATGCGGCGTCGGCGTCGCTGCGCAGCGCCGCCGGTGATTTGGCAACCGGTCCCGCCTCACTCTTGATCTGCGCCTCCAGCTTGATTGCGGCATCGGCGAGATCGTCGCGCTTGAACGCCTTGTCGGCGGCCTGCGCCGAGACGAGGCCGAGCGCCAGCGTGGCGCAAAGTGCTGCGGCGCGAATCAAAGCGATCATGGGGAGGCTCCTTGCGCGGACGTGGAGGCCGCGTAGCGAATAAAAATGCGCGAAATGGTGACAGACTGATGGCGGAACTGGCGTAGCAAAAAGTCGCATACGGCACGGCCAAAGGCAAAATTCCAAACGCTTGCGCGTTCACCTAGATGAATGGCAACCCCCGGGATGACGTTGCAGGCTGACCGCTGCACAGTCCACCACGCCCCTTGGTCGCAGGCTGGTGAAAAACGGTTCGAGGGGTTTTCCCGGAAAGGCGGATTTTTTATACAAGCGATGCTATGAAGGGTGGCGGCGGTCACGCCGCCTCAAAGTATGGTCCGGAATCGGGGCACCCGTTTTCCGACAAGGGTCAGACCAGACAAACGGTCCCGTAGCTCAACTGGATAGAGTAGCGGATTTCTACTCCGCGGGTTGCAGGTTCGAGCCCTGCCGGGATCGCCATCAAAAATGCCCAAATGAACTTGGCGATGCACCTCCTTGAGGTGGACGATCGCCAACGCGCCCGGCGCGGGACGCGCTCAAGGTTAGCGATGCGTTAATTTGCTGTCCCGAATTGAATGCGAACGGCGCAACCCTCCGTCAATTCGCGGCTCGTACATTGGGGCATGGACCAAGACGAACCATCGGAATGGTTTTTGCCGGCGCTCAGGCGGAGCTATGCGCACCTTGCGGCGTGGATGGTGCGTGACAACCGGCGGCCGGAACCAAGTCGATTGATCGCGCCGCCCCGGATTGAGTTTCCGGGCCGATTGCCGACGCCGCCCCGTCTCTTGCTGCCCCCTCGCCCGTAAGTGCCGCGTAGTCTCGAAAATCTTGATCGACGCGAACGATGCCCAGGAAACCCGAAAAGCAACAAAGAAGGCCGCCGGATGGCTAACAGCATATGGACCACCGAACAATTCACTTGCCCCAGTTGCGGGATGAACTACGTCGCAACCCGCGAGGAACACCAGAGCAGGCGTTCCGGCCGTTTCAATTGCAGCGTGTGCGATACCGAGGTCCACGCCTGGTCCGGCTATCATGAGTTCTTCAACTGGGAGGCCGTGAGGATGAGGTCGCCCGTGTTTGGCAAAAAGCGGTGACAGGCCGGGCCGTCTGAGGCGCTGACGCGCTCGACGGACGAACTGCAATTGACAAATTCAATTTGAAATCACGAAACCGTTTCCCTTGAGCCGCGACACAGTCTTGAAACAATCGCCGCTCATGGTCACCGCAATGATACCGTCGAATCTTTTCATTCAAAGCCTGTTGGCCTCTCTGGTTGTTGCGGTCACGATCTGGTCGACCATCGGAGCACCGCCGCATCAGAACAGCAAGGCACTATTCTCCGTAGCCTCCCGTCGCTAAGGCGCGGCCTGTAGGCGGGATCGGCATCACATGCTTGTTCGGCCTGGTGGTCGAATTCCTCTCCGATGGTTGCCGCCCGGGGATCGCGCCGTAATGGCAGCCTCGACCTCGACGATCATGCCCAAAGAAAAAGCCCCGGAGTGCCGGGGCTTTTTCGAAGATTCCATCTGGATACGTGTGCCGCCGATCAATAACCGCAGGACCAGCAGCTGGGCGCGACCGGCGCGTAATAGCTGTAGCCGGGCGACACCATCTCGACGCGTTCGCGGGTCGCGTATTGCGGCGGGATCTGTTGATAGGCAACGCCGGGCGGCGCAACCATCACGGTCCGCGGCACCATCACCGTGCGATACTGCGCGGGCGTGCGATGCGCCACCACCGAGCCTGGAGAAACCATCACCGTCTCCTGCACCGTGCGATATTGCGGCGGAACATATTGCTGCTGATAGCAGGTCGCGCAGGGCTGGGGCGTGTAGCAATTGTAGCAGGCCGAGGCGGACGTCGGCAGAACGGCGGCGGCGACGATCGCGGCGAAAGACGCGGCAATAACGCGAGACATGAAGCACCTGATTGTTGAAACAGATCCGAAGACCGGAAGTGAGCTCGATGTAACGAGCGAGTGTGCAAATTTGCGTTGAGAAAGGTCGTTAACGAACGGTGAGTTGGTCGCGCATTGAGCAGCGTCGCGGGAAATTCGCGACAGCCGATCGGAAACGAAAAACGCGGGCTTTCGCCCGCGCTTCCTTCAAATCAGACGGCGATGGAACGCCGGCTCAGTAGCACCAGCGCGGATCGGCCTGCACATATTGTCCGCTGGGATAGCGGTAGTAGCAGTTGCCCTCCGCCATCCAGTAACCCGGCCTGGAGGCCGCGGTCGCGCCGGCGATCGCACCGGTTGCACCGCCGACGATGGCGCCGGCAGCCGCGCCGCTCGCCCGTCCGGTCAGGAGGCCACCGAGCACACCGCCCACGATCGCGCCGCCAACGGCGCTGGCGCCAGGATCCGGCGGAGGCGGCGGTGGTGGCGGATAAGCGCCAGGCGGAGGCGGCGGCGCATAGGCCGCAGCCGGCGGCGCGTAGACGACATCGTCGGCATAATCGTCGGAGATATAGGTCGGCGGTCCTTCCAGGCGCTCCGGATACCAGTACCAGACGCCGCCGACGTCCCACCACCAGCCGTCGCGGCCATCATGCATTTCATGCCGCCAGTGGCCGCCTTCCCAGGCGAGATGTCCGCGGTAGGCGTGGCCGCCGAAGGTGCGCGACGGGAGCGGTCCGTGAGCAAAATGCGCTCCTCCCGGACCGTGGGCAGCCGGTCCCGGATGCGCCGGCCCCGGATGCGGAACAGCCGGCCGGGCGGCCTGGACCGGCGGCCTGCCAGCCCCGGGCGGCGGCCCCCTGTGCTGCTGGTTCGGCTCCTCGGCATGCGCCGACAGCGCAAACATTGTGATCAGCGAAGCCAGTGGAAGGACGATCTTCGATCGGCTGAACGCGTTCATTCTCGCAAAACCCCTGTTGACCGTGCCGCTGATGGCGCCGGGACTCTCACCCCCATTGTCGCGCTGAAGCGTGACGCGGCCGCCATTGCTGACGGGCTTGTCGTACCTTGTCTTGTTACAAATCAGTAAGATCGCGACAATTTTGCGTCAGACTTCGGGCAGCCCGAATCGCGCTTGGCGGCAGTTCGGCCTTATCGCGCAGGCTCGATCACGTTGCAATTGGTCCGCCCCGACATCACGCAGTCCTGCATCTTGCTCGCTGCCGTGAGATCACGGGCAAGCCAGATGCCGACGGCAAGCAGAACGACGGCAATGATGAGGCCGGCGATAGCGCCGCGCCGGTTGTCGTCGGGCTCTTCCTGTTTTGGATCGGTCATCGCGCGGTCATTCGAAGGGTACGAAGCGTGCCGCTTCTATCACGACGGCGCGCTGCGTCACACGCCATGCATCACACCCGACGCGCGTCGGTCGGATGCGCGTGCGGGTGATGGACCGTGGGGTCGGCGTGGCTGACGCGCCGGCAGGTCGTCACGATCGCCGATTTATGGCAGTGCCATTCGGACCCGAGCATTGGGCTTTCCACCGGGGTCGGATAGACAAGGCCGATCGAAACCGCAACCGTCGCGCAGGCCAGCACCGACAGGATGAGCAGAAGAACTTTGCGATTCCAGGATGAGCCAGTCATAGCTGTCACTCCCTGTTGGATTGGGCAGGAGGTTAGGTCCGGCCGCCTGTTTCCGTTGTGATCGAAATCACATGCGACCAAATATGCACAGACCCCCTCTGGATCAGCAAAAACCACCCCGTCCAACAGCTTTTCGCTGATCTCAGAGGTGGTAGTCGCTGATAATGGCTGGCTTCCCGGCGCGCGACGCTGTACATCGCTCCCCACCGCGCGAGCGCTTTTTTCGAGCGCCGGTGTGACACCAGAAAAACCTGACAAGAAGAGATAGAAAGGCTCAAGACTCTTTCAATGAGTGGCTTTAGGGAACCCGGCTTCGCCGACCGGCAGAAAGCGGCACAGCAGGCGAAGCAGAATCTCATGAATAAATTCCGCTCCCAGCCGGGGCCGGACGATCCCGCCGTGGCCGCGCGCCGCGCGGAACGCGAAACGATCGCGGCCAACCGCGAGAAGGCACGGTTGGCGCGCGAAGCCGAGAAAGCCGAGGCCAAGCGGCTCGAGGACGAAGCGATCGCCGCCGAAGCCGCCCGCATCGCCCGCGAGAAGGAAGAAGAGGCCGAGCGCCAAGCCGCGCTCGAAGCCGAGCAGAAAGCCAAGCGCGATGCGCGTTACGCCGCGCGCAAGGAGCGCGGCAAGAAGAAGCGGTGATGGACTAGGCACATTCCGGCATTCCGGGGCGATGCGAACGCATCGAACCATGGTGCGCAGTTGCGCGCCTGATATCTCGAGATTCCGGGTATGGCGCTAACGCACCATCCCGGAATGACCTGACCTTCGGTGAGGTCAGTTCTTCTTCATCATCATGCCGTCGTCCTTCTTCATGCCATCCTTGGACATGGAATCCTTGGGCATGGAATCCTTCGACATCTTATCTTTCGACATCGTGTCCTTCTTCATGCTGTCCTTGGACATCGTGTCTTTCTTCATGGTGTCATCCTTGCCCATCTTGTCTTGAGCAAAGGCGGCCGGAGCCAGCACGAGGCCGAACGAGAGCACGGCTGCCGAAATTCCGAGAGCGGCGCGGGTACGAATGGTCATGATGAAGCATCCCTTCGAAGATTGGTTTTGAAAGCGACTGATGCCGCCTCAACTTTCGACGGATGCGGCCTCAAGGTTGTTACGAAGATTGGCAAATTTTTCCTGCGGACGGATTTTTGCCACCTTCGCCGGTGTTTTCCTCCGCAAGCCCGACACAATTTCGCCCGCGAAGAACGTGTTAGTTCGCCGCGCACATTCGTTGGATTGGGCTGGTGTGCGCCGCAGCAATCTCATTGGGACCGACTATCGGACTAGAGAAAATTCTTAACGGCGGCGGCACTATGCGCTCAACGCCGGCTAGAAGATCCAATCACAGGTCGATTTAGGGGAGTAACTATGCTTACACGTCGTCACGTCATCGCCAGCGCGCTTGCCGCGCCCGCCATTCTGAAGCTTGGAACCGGCACCGCCAACGCCGCCACCACGCTGAAAATCTCGCACCAGTTCCCGGGCGGCACCATCGACAAAGGCGATTTTCGTGACCGGCTTTGCCGCATGTTTGCCGCTGAAGTGGCGAAGCGCTCCAACGGCGACATTTCCGCCGAAGTCTACCCGAACTCGTCCCTCATCAAGACCAACGCCCAATTCTCGGCGATGCGCAAGGGCGCGCTCGACATCAGCCTTTATCCGATGCCCTATGCCGGCGGCGAATTGCCGGAAACCAATATCGGCCTGATGCCCGGCCTGGTTGCAACCTACGACCAGGGCCTGCGCTGGAAGAAGGAGCCGGTCGGCAAGGCGCTGACCGACTTCCTCGCTGACAAGGGCATCATCCTGCTCACCTGGGTCTGGCAGGCCGGCGGCGTCGCCAGCCGTTCACGTCCGATCGTCGCCCCCGAGGACTCCAAGGGGCTGAAGGTGCGTGGCGGCTCGCGCGAGATGGATATGGTGCTGCAGACCGCGGGCGCTTCCGTGCTGTCGGTGCCGTCGAACGAAATCTATGCGGCGATGCAGACCGGCGCCTGCGACGCCGGCATCACCTCCTCGACCAGCCTGATCTCGTTCCGTCTGGAGGAAGTCTCGAAGGCGCTGACCTCGGGTGCCGGAGCGTCCTATTGGTTCATGCTCGAGCCGCTGATGATGTCGAAGGCGATTTTCGACAAGCTGCCGAAGAACCACCAGGACATCATCCTTGCGGTCGGTACCGAGCTCGAGGCGTTTGGCAAGAAGGGCGCGCAGGACGACGACGCCGAGGTCGCCAAGGTCTACGAGAAGGCCGGCGCCAAGATCAGCCAGCTCGACATCGCGACCGTCGGCAAGTGGCGCAACATCGCCCGTGATACGGCGTGGAAGGATTATGGCGCCAAGACCGCAACCGCAGCCAATCTGTTGAAGCTCGCCTCCGACGTCGCTGCATGATGCATGGTCCGCTAGGGGATCGTGAAAACCTCACCGGGACGGCCACGGGCAATCCGCTCGTGGCCGTCTTTGAACGAGCGCTCTCCGTCATCAACAACGTCCTCCTCGTCCTCGCCGCGTTCGCGCTGATCGCGGCCTGCGTCGTCTTGAGCTACAGCGTGCTCGGGCGCGCGCTGTTCCATGCAGCTAATTACTGGCAGGACGAGGCGGCCGTATTCCTGCTCGTCGGCGCCACCTTCATGACATCAGCCTATGTGCAGGGACGGCGCGGCCATATCGGCATCGAGGCCTTTGTCGGCCTGCTCTCGCCGACTGCCAACCGCATCCGCCTATGGCTGGTCGATGTTGCGAGCCTTCTGTTCTGCGCCTTCTTCACCTGGAAATCCTGGACGCTGGCCTATGAAGCCTATGACGAAGGCCAGGTCTCCAATTCGATGTGGTCGCCGCCGCTGGCGATCCCCTATGGCCTGATGGCCTGCGGCATGACCCTGCTCTGCCTGCAGATCCTCCTGCAAATCATTGTACCGCTGACCGGAGCAAGGCGCCGATGACCGTGTTTGGGATCGGCGTCTCCTACGGGCTGGCGACGCTGTTTGTGATGTTCTCGGGAATGCCGATTGCATTTGCGCTCGGCGCCGTCGCGGTCGTGTTCATGGGCATCTACATGCCCACCGCTTCGCTCGATACCGTGACGCAGAACGTCTACGAGGAAATGGCCTCGATCACGCTGCTGTCGATTCCGCTCTTCATCCTGAAGGGCGCGGCGATCGGCAAGTCGCGCGCCGGCCAGGATCTTTATTCGGCCTTGCATGCCTGGTTGCACCGCGTGCCCGGCGGGCTTGGCGTCGCCAACGTCTTTGCCTGCGCGCTGTTTGCGGCGATGGCGGGCTCCTCGCCTGCGACGTGCTCGGCGATCGGCTCGGCCGGCATCCCCGAGATGCGCAAGCGCGGCTATTCCGGCGGCTTCGCGGCCGGCATCATCGCAGCCGGCGGCACGCTCGGCATCCTGCTGCCGCCCTCGATCACCATGATCCTGTTCGCTGTCGCCGCGGAGAAATCGTTGGGCCGACTGTTCCTCGCCGGCATCGGCCCGGGCCTGCTCCTGGTATCGCTCTTCGGCGCCTATGCGGTGATCCGCTTCCGCAGGGAATATGCCGCGGCGAGTTTGGCTTACGAAAAGAGCGGCACCGCCTCCGCGATCCTCGCCAGGGACGAATTCACGCTGGCCGAACGCTTCAGCGTGTTGCCGCGTGTCATTCCGTTCGTGCTGCTCCTGACCGGCGTGATGATCGCGCTCTATGGCGGCTACGCTACGCCGTCGGAAACGGCCGGCCTCGGCGGCTTGCTGGCGCTGGCGTTGATCGCGTTGATCTACAGCGTATGGCGGCCGAGTGACCTCGCGCCGATCCTGACCTCGACCATCCGCGAGTCGACCATGCTGATGATGATCATCGGCATGTCCCTGCTCTATTCCTATGTGATGAGCTATCTGCACATCTCGCAGTCGGCGGCGGAGTCGATCGTGGCGATGCACCTGCCGCGCTGGGAACTGCTGGCCGCTATCCTGGTGATGGTCGTGATGCTCGGCTTCTTCCTGCCGCCGGTTTCGATCATCCTGATGACCGCGCCGATCATCCTCCCACCGCTGCGCGCCGCAAATTTCGACATCATCTGGTTCGGCATCATCATGACCATCGTGATGGAGATGGGGCTGATCCATCCGCCGGTCGGATTGAACATCTTCGTCATCCGCAATGTCGCGCCCGACATTCCCTT
>Ga0153954_1000529_pt1 | contig 29639 bp, 24 predicted proteins | sample TSFL038MetaG_FD_102277 | JGI IMG/M metagenome (GOLD analysis project Ga0153954, IMG submission 102277) | Attine ant fungus gardens microbial communities from Florida, USA - TSFL038 MetaG | ecosystem: Host-associated > Fungi > Mycelium > Unclassified | place: USA: Florida, Wekiwa Springs State... | reverse complement strand
GAGGGTAAAAGCCCAAATTCAGGTGATAGATTTTTTACTGGATAGAACAATGAAATGGTATGTCGTAAAAGTATTCACGGCTCAAGAGAAAAAAGTTAAAAAAGCTCTTGAGGAATTTCGAGAGTCTGCAGGTGTTGCCGATTTGATCGAAGAAATTTTATTGCCAACAGAAAATGTCATGGAGGTCAAAAAAGGGGAGCAAAAAATCTCCGAAAAAAGGATTTGGCCTGGCTATGTTTTGATCAAAATGCAGCTGAGCGACGATTCGTGGCAATATGTTAAAAATACGACTGGGGTCATTGATTTTCTGGGCGGTGAAAAACCCACTTTTTTAAGCGATGCTGAAGTGAATAGCATTTTGAAAGAGCTTGAAGATAAAAAAGCTGGAGTGACACAAAAACATAAGTTTGAACCTGGCGATCGTGTCAAAATCAATGATGGTGTGTTTGTCAATTTTATTGGAATTGTCCAAGAGGTTTTCCAGGATAAAGGGCGTTTGAGCGTGATGGTCTCCATTTTTGGAAGGGATACACGTGTAGATGATCTAGAATTTTGGCAGGTAGAAGAAGTTGGCCCTGAAATCGAGGGATAAGGTTCGGGCACGGGCACAGGCACGTGATGGGCAGTTATGTTTTTTACTGACGTTAAATAGACCGAGTCATATAATAGCCGGCTACTGCCTCTATTATATCGCAATGTTCAAGGAAAGGTACCATGGCTAAAAAAGTCGTTAAAATAATCAAACTTCAAATTCCAGCGGGTAAGGCAAACCCAGCTCCCCCTATCGGTCCAGCTCTTGGTGCTGCCGGCGTGAATATCATGGCATTTTGCAAAGATTTTAATGCAAAAACTCAAGATAAAGCGGGAAGCATTCTTCCTGTTGAGATTACAGTCTATGGCGATAAAAGCATCACTTTTATTACTAAAGAGCCTCCTGTTCCTAATTTAATTAAAGAAGCTCTTAAAATTGAGTCGGGTTCTAAAGTCCCCAATCGCGACAAAGTAGGCAAGCTCACTAAAGCTCAAGCTGAGAAAATCGCGAAACAAAAATTGTCTGACATGGGTGTTCGATCGCTCGTGTCTGCCGTAAGAATGGTTGAAGGAACTGCTCGCAGCATGGGAATTGATGTCGAGCAGACAGAATAAAAAAGGAAAATATGGCACGAAAAAGTAAACGCATTCGGGAGATTGCTTCTAAGGTGGATACAACAAAAATGTATTCATTAAACGAAGCGGTCGCTATTTTGCAGCAGTGCCCTTCCGTTAAATTTGATCAGACGGTCGATATTTCAATTAAAATGGGAGTCGATCCTAAAAAAACTGATCAGCAGGTGCGAGGCACCGTTTCATTACCGAATGGAACTGGGAAATCGCAATCTATCCTTGTGTTTGCGTCTGGAGATAAAGTTCAGGAGGCCCTCAATGCGGGTGCTGACTTTGCCGGAAGTGATGATCTCTTTGAAAAAGTCAAAGGGGGATGGACAGGGTTCGATGTTGTGGTTGCAACGCCTGATATGATGCGGGAGGTCGGAAAACTCGGAAAGGTATTAGGGCCTAGAGGCCTGATGCCCACGCCAAAAGCGGGAACTGTCACGACCGATGTCGCATCGGCTATACGGGAAATCAAAAAAGGGAAGATCGAGTTTAAACTCGATAAGCACGGAGTTTGCAATAATGGTGTTGGAAAACTTTCGTTTTCCAAAGAAGCGCTAGTTGAAAACGTCCAGGCTCTTCTCCTTGCGCTGATGCGCGCAAAACCAGCCTCTGCTAAGGGACAGTACATTATGTCCATTGCGATCTCTTCGACAATGGGCCCAGGAATTAAGATCGATCGTTCGGAAATTCCAGCAACTTAGGGGGTAACATGAGAGAAGAAAAACAACTTCTCCTCGATGAAATCAAAGAAAAAATCGAGGATGCAAATGGATTTGTTGCCCTGGGCTACAAAGCTTTCTCTGCTGCGAAAGCGCGGGCATTCCGCGACCAAGTTGCAGATTTAGGTGGGGAATTTGAAGTTGTACGGAAACGTGTCTTTGTCAAAGCAACTGAGACTTTAGGAATTCCGTTCAATGTAAAAATGTTGTCTGGGCATGTCGGGATCGTTTTTGCTCGCCAAGATATGACTGCTTTGATCAAAGGAGTCGTCAAATATGGCGAAGATAATGACAACGCTGTGGCTGTATTAGGCGGACACATTGATGGTGCGCTCTGCAGCGCTGAAGATGTTGAGGTGATTGCGAAATTACCAAGCCTCAATGAAATGCGCGCGCAATTCGTTGGCCTTCTCGAAGCGCCAATGGCACAAAGCGCCCAAGTGTTCCATGCTGTTCTTGCTAGTGTGCTCTACTGTTTAGAAGAGAAAGGCAAGCAAGGTTAGATTTTTTTTAATATTCTAAGAATGAGGTAACAACCGTGACTACACAAAGTTTAGATGATATCGTCGAAACCCTTAGCAACCTCAAAGTTGCTGATCTGGCTAAATTGAAAAAAATGTTGGAAGATAAGTGGGACGTTACTGCTGCAGCGCCTGTTGCAATGGCAGCGATGGCAGCTCCTGCAGCTGCTACTGAAGCTGCAGCGGAGTCTACAGAGTTCCAAGTCACACTCGAAGCTGTGCCTGCTGATAAGAAAATCGGCGTGATTAAGGTCGTGCGTGAGGTGACAGGTTTAGGCTTAAAAGAGGCGAAAGATATCGTCGAAGCCGCACCTAAAGTCTTAAAGGAAACAGCTCCAAAGGCTGAAGCAGAAGAGATCGCGAAAAAGATTGAGGCTGCTGGCGCTAAGGCTACTTTAAAAGGCCTGTAAGCCATTATTTCGTTTGATTTTGCACAAGCTGCTTGTAGGGTGGCTTGTGCTCTTGTCATTTTTGCATAGCTAAGGAAGCTAAAATGAGTTTGCCTTAGCGTTTTGTAGAACTTTATTAGTAGGGAGCTTTTCACATGCTAAAGAGACGGCCGGATAGGGTCAGTTTTGTCAAGAAGGAAGAAATCATCGACCTTCCTAATTTGATCGAGATTCAAATCAAATCATATAATCAATTTCTGCAAGCCGATAAATTCCCTGAAGAGAGGGAAAATGAAGGACTTCAAGAAGTATTCACCGAGATTTTTCCGATCAAATCGTATGATGAAAAAACAGTTCTCGAATATCTTTCTTATAATCTAGGTGTTCCCAAATATACCCCTGAAGAGTGCATACGACGGGGAATCACCTATAATGTAACTCTTAAAGTGCGTTTCCGTCTGACCGATGAAACGGGGATTAAAGAGGAAGAGGTCTACATGGGGACCATCCCTGTGATGACAGAAAAAGGTACTTTTATCATCAATGGTGCCGAAAGAGTTGTGGTTTCTCAGCTCCACCGTTCTCCTGGGATAAATTACGAACAAGAGCGCCACCCAAAGGGAATGATGCTTTCAGCATTCCGCATGATCCCCTACCGCGGAAGTTGGCTAGAGGCCGCTTTTGACTCTAATGATTTAATCCACGTCTATATCGACCGTAAAAAAAGACGTCGTAAGATTCTTGCAACAACATTTATCCGCGCCTTAGGGTATTCCTCAGATGCTGATATCATTGAAGAATTTTTCACAACCGCCCACATGAAGGTAAAAAGTGAAAGCGAATTCAGCAAGCTTGTGGGTAAGATTTTAGCAGAAGACGTCACAGATACAACAAGTGGGCTTGTTTATGGGAAGGCTGGGGAGAAGCTCAGCACTGCCATGCTCAAACGTATTGTAGATGCTGGCATCCATTCTCTCAAAATTGCCCAAGAAGCAGATGAGAACCATCCGATCATCAAAATGTTGGCAAAAGATCCGACTGACTCATATGAAGCGGCTTTGAAAGACTTCTACCGCAAAATCCGACCCGGCGAGCCTGCAACTCTATCTAATGCCCGGTCAGTCATTATGCGTCTTTTCTTTGATCCCAAAAGATATAATCTCGGTCGCGTGGGACGCTACAAGTTAAACCGTAAATTAGGTTTTGGAAGCTCTGCTGAAGAGCTCGATGTCGTGACGTTGCGCAAAGAGGATGTGATCGGAGCGCTCAAGTATTTGATCCGTTTAAAAGCAGGTGATGAAAATGCGAATGTCGATGACATTGATCACTTAGCTAACCGACGTGTTCGTTCTGTCGGTGAATTAATACAAAACCAATGCCGTGTCGGTTTGGCACGGATGGAAAAAATCATCCGCGAACGGATGAATTTATTTGACTTTTCATCTGACACGTTGACGCCAGGCAAAATCGTATCTGCCAAAGGATTGGCTGGGGTTTTAAAAGACTTTTTTGGACGCTCGCAGCTTTCTCAATTTATGGACCAAACAAACCCTGTGGCAGAATTGACCCACAAGCGCCGTTTATCGGCTTTGGGCCCTGGCGGCTTAAACAGGGAACGGGCAGGTTTTGAAGTGCGCGACGTGCACTCAAGTCATTATGGACGTATTTGTCCTATTGAGACCCCAGAAGGTCCAAACATTGGTCTGATTACCTCTCTTTCAGCATTTGCCAAAATTAATGAATTTGGTTTCATCGAAACACCTTATCGCATTGTCCGTGATGGCGTCGTAACTGATGAGATCGAGTACATGACTGCAGACATGGAAGAACAGTGCATCATTGCACAAGCATCTGCTCCCTTAGATGAACATAATATGTTCAAAGAATCGATCTGTTGGGCACGCTACAAAGGAGATTCTCTCGAAATTGATTCGAGCCGTGCCACGCATATGGACGTCTCTCCAAAGCAGCTTGTCTCAATCGTTACAGGTTTGATTCCGTTCTTAGAACACGACGATGCAAACCGCGCTTTGATGGGATCTAACATGCAACGTCAAGCTGTTCCCTTATTGATTCCTGATGCCCCAATTGTTGGTACCGGATTAGAAGCGCGTTCAGCTCGCGACTCGGGTGCAGTTGTCATTGCAGAAGAAGATGGGATTGTCGAATTTGTTGATGGATTGAAGATAGTGATCGCTTCTAAACAAAACCCGTTGGAGAAGCGCACCTATGAGTTGAAGAAATTTATGCGTTCTAACGCGGGAACATGTATCAACCAGAAGCCTCTTTGTGAAGTGGGAGATGAAATCCGTGCAGGCGATGTGATTGCCGATGGTCCGGCCACTGATCGAGGAGAAATCGCTCTTGGTAAAAATGTGCTCGTCGCTTTTATGCCCTGGTGCGGCTACAATTTTGAAGATGCGATCATCATCTCTGAAAAACTTCTTCGAGAAGATGCTTACACATCCATCTATATTGAAGAATTTGAATTGACAGCGCGTGATACTAAACTAGGGAAGGAAGAAATCACCCGTGATATCCCTAATGTCTCTGAAGAGGCATTGGCTAATCTCGGCGAAGATGGAATTATCCGGATTGGTTCTGAGGTTAAGCCAGGCGATATCCTTGTAGGTAAAATCACACCTAAATCAGAAACAGAATTAGCACCAGAAGAAAGGCTTTTACGTGCCATTTTTGGTGAAAAAGCTGCTGATGTCAAAGACGCATCCTTAACAGTCCCACCAGGTACTGAAGGGGTCGTGATGGATGTGAAGGTCTTTAGCCGAAGAGATCGTCTGTCTAAAACAGATGACGAATTGGTCGAGGAAGCTTCCCACCTGAAAGATCTCCAAAAAGAATATAAGCAGCGCATGGCCATTTTGAAAATGGAACGGCATGAGAAGCTAGGAGCTCTGCTGCTGGGCGAAAAAGCCCCCTCTCCGATTATTCACCGCAGGACGGCGGAAGAGATTGTGGCTCAAGGAGTTGTCTTCACACAAGACATGCTCGAAACCTTTGAAAATGAAGATCCGATCGATTTGATCATGGAACACCATGACATTTATGAAATGCTCCGCTCGGTCTTGCGCGACTATGAAGTCCAGTTGCAGAAACTTGAGATGAAACACAAGACTGAGATTGAGCTCCTCAGAAAAGGGGATACAGATCTAGATCCTGGTGTCATCCGGCAGGTAAAAGTCTATATTGCTTCGAAGCGCAAGTTGCAAGTGGGTGATAAGATGGCCGGACGTCACGGAAATAAAGGTGTCGTGTCCAAGATTGTCAACGAAGCCGACATGCCCTACCTCCCAAATGGGCAAACCATTGAAATCATTCTAAACCCTCTTGGGGTGCCTTCTCGAATGAACATCGGGCAAGTTTTGGAAACACACCTTGGATTTGCCGCTAAAAAAGCAGGCATCTATGTCAAGAGCCCTGTTTTTGAAGGTTTCCCAGAAGAAAGAATTTGGCAGATGATGAAAGAGCAAGATCTTCCAGAGGATGGCAAGTCTTATCTCTACGATGGACGCACAGGGGAGCGTTTTGATAACAAGATCGTTTTGGGCTACATCTATATGCTCAAGCTAAGCCATCTTGTAGCTGATAAGATCCACGCCCGTTCGATTGGTCCTTACTCACTTGTGACTCAGCAACCATTGGGTGGTAAAGCTCAGATGGGTGGCCAGCGTTTTGGTGAGATGGAGGTTTGGGCGTTAGAAGCTTATGGAGCAGCACATGTTCTGCAAGAGATTTTAACTGTCAAATCGGATGACGTCACAGGGCGTACGCGCATCTATGAGTCAATTGTAAAAGGGGAAAACCTCTTGAAAGCAGGAACTCCTGAATCATTCAACGTTTTGATCAAGGAGATGCAAGGATTAGCGTTGGATGTGAGACCTTTAACAGTAGAAGAAGATTAAGGAGATTGTAATGTTTGAAGACGATTCACGTGAAAACCAGTTTGATAAGCTGAAAATCGGCATCGCTTCCGATACAGTCATCCGCGATAAGTGGTCACGCGGTGAGATCAAAAAACCTGAAACAATCAATTACCGCACTTTTAAGCCCGAGAAGGGCGGGCTTTTCTGCGAGAAGATTTTCGGTCCAACAAAAGACTGGGAATGTGCCTGCGGAAAATACAAGAAAATTAAGCATAAAGGGATTGTATGCGACCGTTGTGGTGTTGAGGTAACCCTTTCTAAGGTGCGACGAGAAAGGATGGCTCACATTGAACTTGCCGTACCTGTGGTGCATATTTGGTTTTTCAAGACCATGCCCTCTCGGATTGGAAATGTTCTCGGGATGTCGTCAGGCGACTTAGAAAGAGTGATTTACTACGAGGAATATGCGGTTACTGATCCAGGTCAGACCGAACTCGAGAAGAAACAACTCTTGAATGATAATGAATACCGCGAAGCTGTCGAAAAGTGGGGAAAAGAAGCCTTCACTGCGAAAATGGGTGGTGAAGCCATTTATGAATTGCTTCGCACAGAAGATCTCAATGCTCTTTTGATTGACTTGAAAGATAAACTCAAAAGAACGAAATCGCAGCAAGCCCGTATGAAGCTTGCCAAGCGTTTAAAAATCGTTGAAGGTTTTGTCACATCTCCCAATAAACCAGAATGGCTCGTTTTACGCTCTGTACCGGTTATCCCGCCCGATTTGCGTCCCCTAGTTCCCCTTGATGGAGGAAGATTTGCAACATCAGATCTGAACGATCTTTACCGCCGCGTCATCAACCGCAATAACCGTTTGAAGGCGATTTTACGCCTTAAAACTCCAGAAGTGATCGTCCGTAATGAAAAAAGAATGCTCCAAGAAGCTGTGGATGCTCTTTTTGATAACGGCCGTCATGGGCATCCAGTCATGGGTGCAGGAAACCGTCCTCTGAAATCACTTTCAGAAATGCTTAAAGGAAAGAATGGACGTTTCCGCCAAAACCTTTTAGGTAAACGGGTAGACTATTCGGGCCGCTCTGTCATTATCGTGGGGCCTGAGCTTAAATTTAATCAATGTGGGCTGCCAAAAGATATGGCCTTAGAGCTCTTTGAGCCTTTTATTGTTAAACGGCTGAAAGATTTAGGACATGTTTACACGATCCGTTCCGCAAAGAAAATGATCCAAAGGGGCGCCGAAGAGGTGTGGGATGTGCTGGAAGAAATCATCAAAGGACACCCCGTTCTTCTAAACCGTGCTCCAACCCTCCACCGTTTAGGTATTCAAGCGTTTGAGCCTGTTTTGATCGAAGGAAAAGCGATCCGGATCCACCCACTTGTTTGCGCAGCTTTCAACGCCGACTTTGACGGGGACCAAATGGCCGTTCATGTGCCCCTTTCTGTTGAAGCACAGCTGGAAGCAAAAATCTTGATGATGGCACCAGACAACATCTTCCTTCCATCCTCAGGAAAACCTGTTGCGATTCCATCTAAAGATATGACACTTGGGTTGTATTATCTGATGGCTGACCCCATTTACTTTCCAGAAGAGCACAAAAGAAAAACAAAAATATTTGCTAATGCAGATGAAGTTCTTTTAGCGATAAGCTCTTCAGAAGATTTCTCATTATTAGAAAAATCAGTGAGAAAAGATCACACAGGACGGGGGCTTCATCCGCACGAAAAAATCAAGGTGCGTATTGAAGGTCAGGTGATTGAAACAACCCCAGGGCGCGTTTTATTCAACACGATTGTTCCTAAAGAACTAGGATTCCAAAACTACAGTATGCCCAGCAAGCGGATGAGCGAGCTGATCTTAGAATGCTACAAAAAAGTTGGTCTGGAAGCGACCGTGAAATTTCTCGATGATCTAAAAGATCTTGGATTTTCTCAAGCAACCAAGGCTGCAATTTCAATGGGCGTTAAGGACGTACGTATCCCCGATAGCAAACAAAAAATCATTGAAGAAGCCCACGATAAAGTGGCGATCGTGCGCAAGCAGTATGAAGATGGTATCATCACAGACGGTGAGCGGGAATCTAAAACCATCAGTATTTGGACTGAAGTTTCAGATAACCTCTCTGATGCTCTTTTCAAAGAAATCAGTAAGGTTGATCATTCCCGGCATAATCCTTTATTCTTGATGATTGACTCTGGCGCCAGAGGTAACAAATCACAGCTCAAGCAGCTGGGTGCTTTGCGCGGATTGATGGCAAAACCGACCGGTGAAATTATTGAATCGCCGATCACTTCTAACTTCCGTGAAGGTTTGACAGTGCTTGAGTATTCCATTTCTTCGCACGGTGCGCGCAAAGGTTTGGCCGATACGGCGTTAAAAACTGCCGACTCAGGCTATCTGACACGGCGTCTCGTCGACGTGGCTCAAGATGTGATCGTCACTGAGCAAGATTGCGGTACGCTTAATTACATCGATGTTTCTGCAATTCGTCAGGGGCAAGAAGAGCTTTTGCCTTTAAAAGACCGTATTTTTGGACGCACCATTGCCTCTGATGTCTTCCAGCCTGGGGATAAGAGCAAGCTGCTCGCCAAAGCCGGGGACATTGTCAACGCACGGATGGCTGAAACCATCGATGATGCGGGGATCGAAACAGTGCGTATTCGCTCAGCACTGACTTGTGAAAGCAGAAGAGGTGTCTGTGCAAAATGCTATGGGCTTAACCTTGCCAATGGCCGCCCAGTTGGCTTAGGGGAAGCGGTCGGAATTATTGCTGCTCAATCGATCGGTGAGCCTGGAACGCAGTTAACCATGAGAACCTTCCACTTAGGGGGGATTGCTGCAGCCTCTTTCGTTCCTGAAATTGTCGCTGAGGAAACTGGACTTGCTATCTATCTTGATCTACGCACGGTTCAAGACCAAGAAGGAAACTGGCTTGTTTTGAACAAGAACGGTGCCCTTCATATTGTCAGAGATGAGGGACGTACCCTAGAAGACTACAAAAAATTGCTAAGCACCAAATCGATCGAGTCATTGCAGACTTATCCTTTGGAGCTTGGTGCTAAAATTCTCGTGGCAGATGGTGTGCAAGTGAAAAAAGGGGAGAAAATTGCAGAAATTGAGCTGCATAATATCCCTGTCATTTGTGACAGGCCAGGCTATGTGAAGTATGAAGACCTAGTTGAAGGGATCTCCACAGAAAAAGAAGTGAACAAGCAAACGGGACTTGTCGAGCTGATTGTGAAGCAACATCGAGGAGAGCTTCATCCTCAGATCGCGATCTATGCTGATCTTGAGTACAAGGATCTTGTCGGAACCTATGCGATCCCAGCTGGAGCTGTTCTTTCAGTTGAGGAAAAACAAAAAGTGTTAGCAGGTATGTTGCTTGCCAGACTTCCACGAGGCGCCATCAAAACAAAAGATATTACGGGAGGTCTTCCTCGTGTTGCTGAATTGGTGGAAGCTCGTAAACCCAAGGATGCTGCAGACATTGCAAGAATCGATGGAGATGTTGACTTCCGTGGTGTGCAGAAAAATAAGCGGATTGTTGTGGTGCGCGATGAAGTGACAGGGATGGAAGAAGAGCACTTGATCCCGCTCACAAAACACCTCATCGTCCAACGGGGCGACCATGTCATTAAAGGGCAACAACTGACAGATGGCCTTGTAGTGCCTCACGAGATTCTTGAAATCTGTGGTGTCAGGGAGCTGCAAAAATACCTCGTGAACGAAGTGCAAGAAGTTTACCGTCTTCAAGGGGTAGACATTAACGACAAACACATTGAGATCATTGTCCGTCAAATGCTCCAAAAAGTGCGTGTCATTGATCCAGGTGATACCACCCTTCTATATGGCGAAGAAGTGCATAAAAAGCAATTCTATGAAGAGAACCGCCGCACGATCGAAGAGGGTGGAAAACCAGCTCAAGCAGCTCCTGTTCTTCTAGGGATCACAAAAGCCTCCTTGGGGACAGAGTCCTTCATCTCAGCTGCTTCATTCCAAGACACCACTCGAGTCTTAACTGATGCAGCGTGCGCTGGTAAGACCGACTTCTTGATGGGCTTTAAGGAGAATGTCATTATGGGGCACATGATCCCAGGGGGCACAGGATTTGAAACTCATGGAAAGGTAAAAGATTACCTCGATAGAGAAGAAGAAGGGGAGCTTATCTTCGACTTTGCTTCATAAAAAGAAAATGAGAGCCAGCGATATGGCTGGCTCTCTTCAATCCTTAAAAAGCGTATTTCACGCCTACATTAACTGTCCCAATCCAATTATTTTTGAAGTCGGTGACCCCAACACGATTAACGCTACCATCAGCATTCGTTCTAAAACTTCCAGTGTGTACATTTCCAATGTAATAAGCATTGAAACCTACATCGAAAATCCAACAATTGAATATTTCCTTCAAAATTCCAACACCGAAACGGGCTGCAAATGTTCCCGTCGTCTTGGAATTAATTGGGGCTCTAGAGCCGTTTGTAAGTGAAATTTCGACAATGTCGTGCAAGCGGTTGAATGTAAACCCAAAGCCTGCATTGATATAAGGATCAAAAAAAGCGACAGGTAGAATTCCATTTAAATGAAAATACGCATTCGCGAGGATCACGTGTGCATCTAGTTTCGCTTTGAAAGGAATATTATTTTCAGCAGGAAGTCCAACAGGCGGCTGATCAATGAACCAATTATATTTGCGGGGATGCAAATAATTGTATGAAATATCTGTTCTCCAATAGCAATTCCAACGCCGACCTAAATTGACGCCAACGTTATACCCTGAGGTAGCCTTTGCATCATGAGCAATAGCTGTGAAAACACCTCCGACGCCAGAATGTTCATCGGGATGTCCAAGTCCTCGACACCAACCCCCTTCCACTCCAACGTACCAATAAGGACAGCAGCAATTGCCTTGCAAAGGTGTTGTGTTGTGAAGGGTAGCGAAAAAGCAAAAAAATAGAAGTAACTTTAATTTAGTCATATATGATTCCTAGTTGAAATTTCAATTTCAACTAGGAATCTAATGGTTTAATGAATAATCAGCTAATCATTTTTTTGAGAGATTATTTGACTGCACACGCTGAAGAATGAGCTTTTCCAGTTTGATGGTATCCGCTGCAAATTTGCGGATCCCCTCGGAGAGTTTTTCAATTGCCATGGCATTGTCACCCAATAAATAACGGAAAGTTTTTTCGTCAAGCTCCAGTTTCTTAATTTCCAGCGTTTTAGCTGTTGCTGGGTTGAGCTTCTGAGGCACATTCCCTTCCGTTTTAGATAGATCTTCTAAAAATTTAGGGGCGATTGTGAGAAGGTCACACCCTGCCAGCTCAAGGATTTCTCCCACATTACGGAAAGAAGCCCCCATCACCTGAGTTTTAAAACCAAATTTCTTATAGTAATTGTAAATTTCAGTGACAGAGATAACCCCGGGGTCTTTTTCAGCAGGATAGGAATCCACCTTTTCATGAGCAGTATACCAATCGAGGATTCGGCCGACAAAAGGGGAAACAAGAGTTGCTTTAGCTTCTGCACTTGCCACAGCTTGGACTAAGCTAAACATCAGGGTCATGTTACAATGGATCCCTTCTTTTTCTAACAGCTTGGCGGCTTGCACACCTTCCCAAGTGGAAGCGAGCTTAATCAATACGCGGTTGCGGTCAATGCCAGCGGCCTCATAAAGGCCAATGAGTGATGTGGCTTTATGGACGCTCCCTTCAATATCATATGAAAGGCGAGCATCTACTTCTGTTGAAACGCGGCCAGGAATAAATTTTAATATCTCAACGCCAAAGTTAACAAATAACTTATCCATAATTTGATGCAGCATCTGTACTTCATGAGAAGTTTTATGCATTCCCCAGCGGATAGCATCGTCAATCAAATATTGATATTGTTCTTCCTGAGCCGCTTGAAAAATGAGAGAAGGATTAGTTGTGGCATCTGTAGGTTCATATTGCTTGATGCTATTAATATCCCCAGTATCGCTGACCACAGTTGTGATTTTCTTAAGCTGATCCAACTTATTCATTTTTATGAGCCCTCTTTTTTCTCTATTTTTATCACAAAATGATAATAGGGGCAATTTTTTTAAGCTTAACGATTTTTTAATTTACCATAAATTAAAAATTGTATTTTCTTGTAAAACAAGCAATTTTATGATATAATTATTATATAATAATAAACTTATTAATAAGGGAATAATAAAATCATGAACTCATATGTTACTTTTGCTAATCAAGATACAAAGGATTGGCAAAACACTTTTAAAGAATTGACTGCTCAAGATGGGCGACAGAACATCATCATAACGGGAGCTGCTATAGCCAGTTTTTTAGCCTTCCTGACAATAACTGGTCTTAACTTGATGTATTGTGCAAACGGACACCCAGGTTTCTGGGATTTATCCTCAGCAGAATTGCTGCGCAGTGCGTCTATTATAGGGATCGTGGGTGCCGGAAGCGCTTTAATGACTGCTGTTGCAACATATGCTTTATGTAAATTTGGCCAAAAACATCATGAAAAATTCGGTTCAAAGCAGGAGATGAGTTCCAAAGAGATTGCCGAGTGGCGACCAAAATTGCAAAATTTCGACACCTACAAAGATAAAGAGCTAAGAGCTAAATTACAGTCTAAAATTCCAGATCTTTTGAAGTATCGCATGATTTCAACCGTACTCGCCCATGATATTCAAGAAATCATAAGTGTATTAGAAATAACTGAAAAAACTCGAAATGAAATAAACGAGATAGAAAAAGTTATCCCTCATCTTAACACCCCTGAAAAATCGCTACAAGAACAAAGATTTAAACAATTGAAACTCGATCTTGCATTTAGTGACCCGGAAAGGATCTGGCAGGATATGGAAGAGAACTTTAAAAAGCCAAGACATCTGGCTCCTTTAATATCTTAACACAGATAATTAATTTAAGATTCTATTAATCAAAGACTTATAATTACTAAAATTAAAAATTACTATATAATGATAGTAAGCATTGTAGTCTTTTTAAGGAGGTTTTATGAGTTTAATTCCACGTTGGCAAAATCGATTACCATCCAATCGTCAAGCAGGGGATTTGTTTAATTTAGGGCAATTATTCGAAAATCTTGAGCAAGAACTGCAGGCAATTAGTCCATCTCATACCGGCTTAAGCATTTCTTCCGATGAGCAATGTATTTATATCGAAGCAAACGTCCCGGGTTTAACAGCTAAAGATGTGGATGTTTCAATCGATAATAACTGTTTATGGATCAAAGGGGAGAAAAAAGCCAAGGAAAAAGATAAAAAGAAAAAATACTACCGGCAATCTCAACTTTCCTTTTCCTACTGCATCCCTCTCTGGGAGGAAATTGATAAGAATAGTGATCCCGAAGCTGTTTGTAAAGACGGTGTGATGAAGGTTACATTTCCTAAGGTAAAAGAAAAACAAACTGAAGCCAAGAAAATTCAAGTTAAATAACCTTTAAGGTAGGGGAATTTTCCCCTACCCATTTAAACCAATTTAAATATTAACTTGTAAATCAATTAAATATCTGTTATAATTTTTGTTTAAATAGGTTATTATGTCAGAATCGTTAGCAAATAATATATTAAATTGTGCCGATCAAGCTGATGCCCAGGCTATGATTAAGTTATACGCAAAGGCTAAAAATGGAAAAGGGAATATAAACAAAGTAGGTGCAACACTCGCTTTTGTATTTATTATTCTTGCCGGGGCAGGCATCGCTTTTATGTATTGCATGAACGGACATCAGGGATTTTGGGATTTATCCAAACCGGAATTACTTAGAAATGTGTATATTATAAGTTCTGTAGGACTTGGAAGTGCTTTCATTTCAGCTATTTCAACAATTGCTTTTAACAGATTCGGACAGCAATACCATGCCAATTTCGGCTTTGAACAAGATGTAATTGAGCTTGCTCAAATAGCCGAAGAGTTTCGCCAGAAGAAGGATTATCTTGGAGATAAACTTAATTACTTAGATAAAGAGAAGAGGCCCCAACGTCGTTTGGAAATACAAAAATGTGAAAAACAGGGTATACTTCCCAGCGAATTAGCAACAAAACTTCTAACATACATAGACTTACTTGAAAAAGAGGATGAACTGAGGAAAGAAATCAAGCGACTTAAGGAAAATATTAATAAAATTAAATCTGAAACTCTTCAGGTGCCTGCCAGTAGCGATTATTTAACGGGAGAGCCCCGAAATCAAACACCCGAGCAATATTTGGATCAGCAACAAATTTTACGTGAAAGCTTGGAAACAAATATAGCCCTGAATAAACAGAAACTTAATCAAAATAGTATACAAATTCTTAAGCTGTGGGGCGTACAGACAGATGCTCCAATTGCTGAGAAATGGGATTAACTTTCTCTACCCCCGATCATACCTTTAGATAGGAGCTCGACCCATTGTGTGCGGTCTTCATTAGTTAAAGGGCCTCGTTTGATGTAAGCCACGCGATGAAGTCCTGTTCTGGTTAAAATCATCCGGACAATTTCATGCTCGCCTGTGGGGAACTCTCTTTCGTAAAGCACATCGTGCGGGTTTTTGTAGTGGACCTTTGAGGTAACATTTTTGCTTTTAGAAGCCTCTTCCTTCATGGCCTCTTCTGCGCTTTTTGCAGTGACTAATTTTTTATCTTTAAATTGAATATTGACAAGCTCCGACCATTTGTCGATCGACTCTTTTTCGAGGATATAGCGGGTCACTGCTGTTCCTTTATCTTTGTCGGCTTTTTGAACGCCAAGTTTCCATTTATTTAAAATATTTTGAGGAAGTGACATGTGGATAGTTTCTTTAAAATGATACTTAGCTGTTTTGTCTTTTTTCGATTTTGTTTTTTTGGATGTGCTTGCGGTTTTTGATGCAGGGGCTTTTTCTGTATTGGATTTTTTATCTGGTGCGGCAAACAATCCCATTTGTGTAAACATGACTACCGAAAGAAAAATAGAACACCATTTTTTCATTTTAACCTCCTTAATAAAAATAGCATTATAATGAATTTAAAATTTTAAAAAAAGAAAAAGATTAGCCATCTTACGGTTAAGTGGAACTAAAAAATTTGCTTAGAATTTTGAGAGGCTAGATTTTTTGTCGCCTCATTTGATAAGCTGTCGGCAGGTTTTTAACTGAGGCTGAGAATGCAACAATTTGGTCATAAGCTACAATTCCATTGTCAAGAATGTGAAACACCGATCCTGTTTTCGGTTTTAGATCGGGAACATTTCAATAAAATCCTTGAGTGTGAATCATGTGGCTGCAAGTATGCCTTTCAAGACGAAGTTTTGCTGAGGCATTTGACTCAGTTTGAGGCCCTATGCCAACAAATTTATGCCTCTCAGGAAATTCTGGGAGATACGGCAATCGCGATCGATGTAGGTTCTCATCATGTTCAGGTCCCGTTCAATATTTTACTTACCAGATTGAGTTCGGTGATTGAGTTGAATATTAACGGTAAGAAATCAACTTTTTTTTTCAGAGTTGAACCCCTTAAGGATATCCCAGCTCTGAAATAGATCATTTTGCTTGCTCGTGCCACTGTCCAACAAAGGCATGAGGTGCATCCTCTTGAGAAATTTCTGTATAGTAGCCAGGGAGAGTGGCTATGATGTGACGTCCTGATTGCAGGGAATCGATGATGTCACGGGTAATCGCAGGAGGTAGGGCTAAGCGCTGTTTGCCTTCCAGTAAAGTGCCTTTAAAGTATATTGGGGAATGATCGATCCATAAAATTCCCTCTGCGGAACTGATCTTTCCAGAATAGATATTGAAAAATCCTTGGGTCTTTTCACCTTTCAAAATTTCAATTCCAATTCCTGTGGAGAGATTTTCAGGGGTATAGTTCAATTTTGCATAGTTGTATGCAGGAGTACAAGAAGACATGTTTTGGTATTGCCATTGCGACGAGTGGGTACATCCAGCTTGTAAAAATAAGCAGATGCAAATGAGCGTTAAATAGTTATGGCCTTGGTCTTCTGCCATTATTTGAGCTCACTAAGATGGCACCTGCAGTTGCAGTGCCAGCCAACACAAGTCCAACTATCCAAAGCCTAATGCCGCAATTTTCGGGGCAAATGGGCTTGGGCTGATTGCAGGCATCAGGCTTGACAGGCTCAGGTGCCGCCGGAGGCGTAGCCGCAGCAGCTGGTGTAGCAGCAGTTGCGGGTGTAATCCCTAATTCAGCACATCGGCAAGGATAACAATTGCAATCAGGACAATAGCCGTGATTAAAATTTTGATAATCTACAAAGGTGTCGCTGGCTCCTTTTAGAGGGGAAGCTGCCATTAGCAAGGCGCATAAAATAGAAATAAATGCTCTCATAAACCGCTCAGAGGTTAAAGTTAGAGGATGTCTACAAAGTCATAATGACTTATATTTGTGATTATTTTTCCGTTGGCTGCGTTGGCATGAAGGGGGACAGTATAAATTAATACGGCCCCCTTCATGCCAACGCAGCCAGCGAAAAAAGAACACGAATCTAAGCCATTAGCACTTTGCAGACACCCTCTTAGTGAGATGTACTGCTGCCATTTCCGGACGAGATAATGATTGCCGCAGCGGCTGCCACAGCCAAAATGGCGACACCGATGGCGCAGATCGATACTCCACAATCCATTCCGCAAACAGGCGCACATGGGTCACAGGGCGCACAAGGGCCGCAGGAAGGGCATGGCCCAGGACCTTTAGGTGCAGCCACACAGGGGCCCATACCTACGCCACCTGGAACAGGTGCTGGAGGTGCATTTCCGGGTGGTGCATACGGAGGTGGGTTATATCCGGGGGGAGCATAGCCTTGTGGCCCAGGTCCCGGAGGCGGCGTTCCTGGAGGTTGTGCCCCTGGAGGAACAGGATAACCCGGTGGCGGTGGAGGAGGGGTTTGAGGTTGAGATGGGCAAGCACAAGGGTAACATCTGCAGACCGGACAGTAACCATGATTATAGTTTTGGTAATCGACGAAGGTGCTGTTTGCAGCTGAGAGAGTAGCTCCAAATGAAAAGCAAACGAGTGTCAAAAGAGAGATCAATTTTTTCATACGCAAACCAAATGCTCATATTGAATGATTAGATGCATAACAAAAAATCACTTTGCTTGCAACGTCAATGATTGAATCGTTTTGAAAATCTGGGACGAAAGATTACTAAATTCGCTTTTAAGACACGTAGCAGTTACAACAAACGCTTCCCCTTCATGTAAGTACATAGCCTGTACAAAGCGGATGTCCCCCCATTGTGAAGGACGATCAATCTGTAGCAATTGCGCCTGACCTGCAGCTGTCTGAATCATGCCTAGGATGTGGCAGCGAGTCCCTGCTCTGCTTTCATGATAAGTTTTAGCTTGCATCACATAGTCCCTTAAAGAAAGTGTGGTCGTTTCTGTGGCTAAGTTGATAGAAGGTGTGAAAGGATTTGCACCTTGTCCTTGACCGATGTAGATCACGCGCACTTTTTGAGGCAATTGTTGGGGATCATTAATGCATTCCCACCCTCTTGGAGGAGATGTTATAGAGATTCCAGACTGTCCCCAGGTTAGGGCACAAACTCCTATGCATACGACTAAAAAAATGGATTTTAAAAACATTAAAACCTCTTGATCTTTAAACGCTCTTTTGCAAACCTATCGCTCTACTCACGTTGGATTTGCATAGTCTAGTTTAAAACAAATGCACGATTTGAGATAAAGCAAAAAGGCATAGGGTTATTACAACTTTCTAGGGGCTGAGAATAATGGAGAATTTAGATACTGGCAAAGACAAAATCAAAAAGATCTGCGAAGTGTTGAAAAATGAAACTTTGCAACCTGCAAAAGAAGAAGCTCAAAATATCATCGAGGCTGCCCAGCAAGAGGCCCGCAATATCGTACGTGCAGCTCACAATGAAGCGGACGAGATCGTTTCTTCTGGCAAAATTAAGTTAAATAAAGAAAAAGAACTTTTTGATAACTCGATCAAGCAGGCGTGCAGCCAAACGCTAGAATCTTTACGCCAAGAAATTGAAAATCATTTATTTAACAAAGGTTTATCTGATTGGCTAAAGGGACAATCGGCCGATCCTACACTTGTGGCTAAGCTGATTAATGTGATTGTCCAGGCAATTGAAAAAGAGGGAACCAGTGCAAAGCTTTCTGCGTTGATACCGGAGCAAATTTCAGCTGAAAAAGTAAACGCTTTGTTAATAAAAGATGTTCTGGAAAAGTTGCGCGAACATTCTGTCGTGCTCGGAAAATTCGCAGGGGGTGTGCAGATCAAACTGCATGATAAACATCTTACCCTAGATCTCAGCAATGAGTCTTTGAAGGAATTAATAGGGCAATATATTCGAAAAGACTTTCGGGATCTTCTTTTTCAAACTCCAGGAAAAGGATGAATGAGTATTATTTTCTTGCCAGCTTGCTTCCTTCGCTAGAAATAGGCCACGTTCCTACTTTAGGCTTTTCTGAATTGAAAACGCTGATGGATACCAATTTAAGTAGAACAGATCGTCAGAAGGTGCGTGACTTTTTAAATGTCATTGATTTTGAAAATATGAGAGCTCTTTGGGCAAATGAGCCTTTTGAACCTAGAGGAAATTGCAACCCTGCTCAATTAGAACAGGCACTACAAGACCACCAATGGCCTTTTCCAAAACCATTTCCAACTTTCCTGATCGATTTTTTAGAAAAATATCGCACTCCTCAAGAGAAGTTGAACCATTTTTCTTTGTTGATGTCTCAGTTTTTTGCTGCTGAAATCTCGCATGAGACGGGATTTGTACGCGATTATTTTGCTTTTCAAAGAGAGCTGCGCTTAGTGCTTTTAGGATTTCGAGCTAAAAAATGGGGTAAAAATGTGGCAGCAGAGTTGCAATATGAGGACGGCTCAGATCCTATCGTAGCTCAAATTTTGGCACAAAGTGACGCAAAAGTTTATGAACCCCCTTTCGAATATAAAGAGCTTAAACCTATTTTTGAAACGTATGCCAATTCCCCATTGGAAATGCATAAAGCTCTTTATGAATATCAATTCAACCATATCATTGAATTGTGGGGGAACGAGCCATTTACAGTAGATCGTATTCTCAATTACCTTGCTCGGTTAATACTTGTAGAACGTTGGCTCGAGCTGGATGTCCAAAAGGGAATTCAAATAGTAGACAGGATTGAAAAGGAAATCACATGAGCACACAGCTTCAAAACCCTATTCGGGCCAAAGGGAAAGTGGTAAAAGCCTTTGGGAATCTTTTGCAAGTTAAATTTGAAGGTGATCTACGGCAAGGAGAGGTTGGCTATGTCGATGTGGAAGGCAACCACTTGAAAGCCGAAGTCATCGAAATTGTAGGGGACGAGGTTAAACTGCAAGTTTATGAAGATACGCGGGGAGTAAAACTCAATACTGATGTCTCATTTACTGGAGATTTGCTAGAAGCAGAACTTGGCCCTGGCTTATTAAAATCTGTATTCGATGGTTTGCAAAACCGTTTAGAAGTGATCGCTGAAAAAACTGGCTATTTTTTGCCACGCGGTATCTATGTGCTTCCTCTTGATCGTGATGTTCAGTGGGATTATTTGCCCCATGCTAAAGTGGGTGATCTACTTGAAAGAGGCGATACGCTAGGGACAACGATGGAAGGGCGTTTTGAGCACCATATTATGGTCCCTTTTTCTTTTTTTGGAAAAGTGACACTCACTTGGACTATCTCTCCTGGTAAATACACAGTTGATACAGTTGTCGCACGAGGCAAAAACGAACGCGGTGAGGATGTAGAATTTTCCATGGTCCAAAAGTGGCCTATCAAAATGGGGCTGTTCCAAGGGAATAAAATTAAGCCCTCCAAAACCATGGATACGGGTTTAAGAACACTAGACACTCAAAACCCGATCATGAAAGGGGGGACTTTTTGCACGCCGGGCCCATTTGGAGCGGGCAAAACTGTGATCCAGCACCACCTTTCCAAATATGCAGCAATCGATATTGTAATTGTTTGCGCCTGCGGGGAACGTGCTGGGGAAGTGGTGGAGGTTCTGCGAGAATTCCCCACCTTAATTGATCCCCACACGCATGAGCCTTTAATGAATCGCACCTGCATTATATGCAACACCTCATCCATGCCTGTTGCTGCACGGGAATCTTCCATTTACATGGGTGTCACTATAGCGGAATATTACCGACAAATGGGTTTGGATGTCCTTTTGTTGGCCGACTCTACCTCAAGGTGGGCTCAGGCTTTGAGAGAAATGTCGGGTAGATTAGAAGAAATTCCGGGTGAAGAAGCTTTTCCAGCTTATTTAGCTTCCCGTATCGCGTCATTTTATGAGCGGGGAGGTTGTGTGAGTTTGAAAGATGGTAGGCAAGGATCTGTGACCATCTGTGGAGCAGTATCCCCAGCGGGCGGAAGCTTTGAAGAACCTGTCACGCAAGCGACGTTGGCGGTGGTAGGAGCTTTCTGCGCTCTATCAAGAGCACGTTCTGATGCACGTCGCTACCCTGCTATCGATCAACTCATTTCTTGGTCTAAGTATGTGGATGATGTAGCCCTTCAACTTGAGCATTTGGTGCCAGGTTGGGGTGAAATGGTAAGAAAGGCGGACTGGTATTTGCGGGAAGGGGATGTGATTGGTAAAAGAATGGAGGTCGTTGGTGAAGAAGGGATTTCATTAGAAGATTTAGTGGTCCATTTGAAAGCAGAGCTTTATGACTTTTGCTATTTACAACAAAATGCTTTTGATAAAGAAGATGCTTACTGTCCGCTAGAAAGACAAATTCCCCTTTTCCAGTTAATTAGTGATATTTTTGAAACCCAATTTGATTTTACCTCGCGTGATAAAGCAAGGGAATTTTTCCTTACCTTACAAGGTAAAATCAAATCGCTCAATTCCACACCCTTTGAAAGTGAGGAATACAAGCATTTATGGGCAAAGATAAAGGAAATGATCGCAACAGCACGAAAAGTTTAGATATGAAGAAAGTTCACGATAAAATTAACGACATGCGCGGAAACCTGATTACCGTCACTGCAGAGGGGGTAAGTTTAGGTGAGCTCGCCCGGATCGATAGAAAAGATGGATCTTCAACCTACGCATCCGTTTTGCGTTTCGATGGAGATCAGGTCACTTTGCAGGTGTTTGGGGGCACGCGGGGGATTTCAACGGGTGACAGGGTGACCTTTTTGCATCATGAGATGGAGGCGACTTATGGTGAAGCTCTCCTAGGCAGAAGGTTAAGCGCGACTGGAAAGCCTATCGATGGAGGACCTGAAATTTTGGGTGAATCGATACCCATAGGACAATCCTCTTTCAATCCTGTCAGGCGAATTATTCCTCGAGAAATGGTACGCACCAATATTCCAATGATCGATGTGTTCAATTGCCTTGTGAAGTCTCAAAAGATCCCCATTTTTTCCGTTGCTGGCGAGCCATACAATCAGGTGTTGATGCGTATTGCGAATCAAACGGATGCCGATGTTGTCATCATTGCTGGAATGGGGCTCACCTTTGCTGACTACCAAGCTTTTATCGATAATGCAGAAAATGCCGGCTCTGCCCAAAAAACGGTGATGTTTATCCATAGAGCTACAGATCCAGCTGTAGAATGTCTATTGGCTCCCGATCTTGCTCTGGCATGTGCTGAAAAATTCGCTACAGCGGGCAAAGATGTTTTGGTTTTGTTAACAGACATGACAGCTTTTGCTGATGCAATTAAAGAAATTTCCATCACGATGGACCAGATCCCTTCTAACCGAGGGTATCCCGGTTCTTTGTATTCAGATCTCGCTTCCCGTTATGAAAAGGCTGTCGATATTGAAGGAAGTGGATCGATCACTTTAATCAGTGTCACGACGATGCCAGGTGATGATGTCACCCATCCCATCCCAGATAACACAGGCTATATTACAGAAGGGCAGTTCTATTTGCATGGGGGATACATCGATCCTTTCGGATCCCTTTCAAGACTGAAACAACAGGTCATCGGTAAAGTTACTCGTGAAGACCATGGCGATATTGCTAACGGTTTGATCCGTCTTTATTCTGATTCTAAAAAAGCTAAAGAAAGACAGTCTATGGGCTTTAAGCTCTCTCGCTGGGATGAGAAGCTTCTCAATTTTTCAGAAGCTTTTGAAAAAAATATGATGAATCTTTCTGTGAATATGCAACTTGAGGAAGCCTTAGATTTGGGGTGGAAGCTGCTTGCAGACTGCTTTCAAAGGCATGAAGTGGGATTAAAACAATCGATGATCGATAAATACTGGCCAGGTTAATGGTAAGCACTGTAAGACTGACAAAAAACGAATTGCGCAATCAGCAAGTACGGTTGAATCAACTTAAAAAGTACTTGCCAACGCTTCAGCTTAAAAAAGCGATGCTGCAAGTGCAGGTGAATGAGGTGAGAGCGGAGATTTTAGAACTTGAAGAAGCTTTTCATGGCTCACGTTTGACCGTCTCTCATAGCAGTAGATTATTAAGTCAACATTTAGGGTTTGATTTAACCGATGCAGCGAGAGTTGGTGAGGTCCGTAAAACATATGAGAACATCGCAGGGGTAGACATTCCCTTTTTTGAAGACGTTGTTTTTAAACCTTTTGAATACCCTTTATTCACGACTCCTGTATGGCTTGACGCAGCAGTCCAGGATCTACGAACGATGGCTATTGCCAAAGCGCGTTGCCAAGTGGCAGAAGAAAAAAAAAGAGCTTTAGAGAAAGAACTAAGAGAAGTATCCATCCGTGTGAACCTTTTTGAAAAAAATCTTATCCCTAAAGCAAACGATAATATCAAAAGGATCAAAGTCTTTTTGGGCGACCAGCAATTAGCAGCCGTGGGACAAGCAAAAGTGGCAAAAGCGAAGATTGAAGCCAAACGGAAATAAAAATGCGTATCGATGTTAAAAAATATTTAATCCTAGGCCCTATGTCATCTCGGGACGCCTTTTTTGAACGGATTCAAGAAAAAGGGATTATCGAATTCATTCATAAAACCCAAGCGCCACTTGAGACTTCACCAGAAATCCAAAATTACATCGATGCCCTTCATGTCTTGCGACAAATGGTTCCTGTGAAGCAAGAGCCAACAGACGATTACCGGTCTGCGAATGTTTTGGCGCAGCATGTTGTAGAAAGGGAAATGGAGCTAGAAAGGCTACATGAAAAAGTACGCGTTCTTACAAAAGAAATTGAGCGGATCGAGGTATTTGGTGAATTTTCCCTCTCTGAGCTAAACGATATTGAGCGGGATTCCCAAAGGGTGATCCAATTTTTCTTCTGCAAAATGAATACAGAAACAGAAGCTGTAAAGCGCCCTGAGGTGATTTTTATCCAGCAAGCTCATGGGATCGATTATTTCATGACGATCAATCGAGAGCGCACCACTTATGAAGGTTTGACCGAAATCATCATCCAACGCTCTTTGAGCGATTTGAGACAGGAACTTGCTGAAGCTAACTTATCGATCGATATATTCAGTACTGAACTGGCTTCTTTGGCACATAAAAAAAACCTTCTCAAACAAGGTTTATATCATGAGCTCAATCAATACCATCTCGAGAATGCAAAAGGAAATATTGATGCCCTACTTGATGGAGACGTTTTTGCTATTGAAGGATGGATTCCTAAGAATAAGATTGCAGATCTGATAAAACTGGCAGAAGAGCTAAAATTATTGGCATCTCCTGTTGCTGTGGAAACAAAAGATCGGATTCCCACACATCTAGAAAACAAAGGCTTAGGCAGGTTAGGGGAAGACCTCATCGGTATTTATGATACCCCCTCCACTTCAGATCGGGATCCTTCCCTCTGGGTCTTTTTTGCCTTTGCTCTTTTTTTCTCTATGATCATTGCTGATGCCGGTTATGGTTTGATCATGCTAGGCATTTCCTTATGGCTATACTTTAAATTTGGGAGAAAAAAGGGGGGCTTTGTCCGCCGTTTTACCCTTTTGTCGACTTATCTTTCGATCGGGTGTATCATTTGGGGAACTCTAATCGTCTCTTTTTTTGGAATTGAGTTTGCCCCTGAAAGCAAAATCAGGAAAGTTTCGATCATTAACTGGATGATTGAGCGCAAAGCCGCTTACTTCTTGCAAGAGAAACCTGCAGCTTATACCGCACTTTTGCAAGAATATCCTCAGCTCAAACAAGCTCAGACACCCGATCAATTGCTCAAAGGGGTCACGCGTAAGCAAGAAGGGATGGCGAAATATACGATCTACAGTAACTTTCAAAGTAATGTGCTGTTGGAGCTTGCGATCTTTGTAGGCGCTGTTCATATTTTTCTCGCTTTTTTAAGATATGCCCCGATCAATTGGTCTGGTATCGGGTGGGCAATTTTCATCGTAGGAGCGTACCTTTTTTTCCCCTCAATTTTAGGTTCCGTTTCACTGATTCATTATGTTTTCAAAGTGCCTTATGTGGAAGGGGCTTTGATTGGAAAATATTTGGTTTATAGCGGGCTTGCCATTGCCTTTGTCCTATCGGTGATTCAAAACAAGCTTAAGGGGATTGCAGAAATCATGCATGTTGTGCAAGTCTTTGCAGATGTCATGTCTTACTTGCGGATATATGCCCTCTCGCTCGCTGGCATGATCATGGCCTCTACCTTTAACAACATTGCTGGAAAACTCCCTTGGATCTTAGGAATTTTGATCATCCTTGTTGGCCACACCCTCAATTTTACCTTGGCTCTCATGGGAGGTGTGATTCACGGCTTGCGTCTTAATTTTATTGAATGGTATCACTATAGCTTTACAGGTGGTGGTAAGCATTTTAAACCGCTTTCGTTATTGAAATTGGAGTAGAAAAATGAATATTGATGTTGTAGGTCCCGCAATTGTTTTGGGTTTAGCCATGATTGGAAGTTCCTTTGGCTGTGGAATCGCAGGGATGGCTTCTCATGCCGTGATGGCACGCATCGATGAAGGGCACGGCAAGATGATTGGGATGTCTGCGATGCCCTCTTCACAAGCGATTTATGGATTTATTTTAATGTTGTTGATGAATGGCGCCATTAAAGATGGAACGCTCTCTGCAGTAGGCGGGATTGCTATCGGCACTTCTGTGGGGCTTGCTCTTCTTTTCTCTTCATATATGCAGGGTAAGTGTTGTGCAACAGGAATCCAAGCTTCTGCAAAACAGCCTGCTATTTATGGTAAATGTTTCGCGGCCATTGGAATTGTAGAATCCTTTTCACTTTTTGCATTCGTATTCGCCCTGCTTTTATTTTAAAATCCTTAGGTGTGCTGGCTTGCTTGCTAACAAGTTGCCAAAGGCCTTGTATTACGTGTCGCTCCGAATACTTATACCCTCAATATCTCGCTTCGGAGCGCACCAATACTCCCGATCCCTTCCGCCTCTGCTTCTACGGGCAGCAGATCATCATACGCTGGAATCTACCCAGCCCCTTTGTCCCCACAACCTTACGCCTTCATGTTCGCTTTGGGAACCGAGAGATCGAAACCTTTATCATGCCCCTAAATAAGCAATGTGGTTGGGCGATCAAACCTTTTGTGAATCAAGATTATTGGTGCCATGGAGGGCTTATTTCATTTAAAGCCGAATTGCTCCAAAATGACAAAGTAATCGACGATTGGACCCACTTCCTCTGGGCCGACATCATCAACATCCAAAATCCAACACCTAACGAGCCCGTACCCAAATAGGGAAAGATTTAAAATTGAAGATTATTTTATTTATCCGGACAAGGTCAACCCCTTGTCATTACCCAAATTTTTATTAATTCCATTAATTTTACCTCCCTGACTTTGCTCCTAAAAAGTCGATCTCATTACTTAATATCTTTTTTGCTTCCTCATATGTTTCTTTATGGACTTTTAGGTAAGGCATTATTTTCCCAGTCGGATCATCAGTGTTGTACGAGACTTTTCCTTTTATTACACTTACAGACCTAATATAATCGCATCCATTATCAGGTGCTTGACCAATGATAGATATCATTATAATATCAACTTGAGCAGGAAAATTTTCAAAAAATTGTGCATTAGAAACATCAGAATTGATTAGATCCAGTAACGTTTCGGTACTTTCCACAATCAATCTTCTAGAAGTATCGATGTCTAATACAAAGGGGTAATCAAAGGTTACATCTAAGAGATTGGTTTTTTCATCTGTTGTACAACCCCCACCTAATCCAGCTGCATATAAATTTTTGTTATTCATTTGTTTTAAAAACTGCACAAAAATTTTATCGCGCACTTTTTCTCGTTCACTTCTCGGATCGCTACACCCGTATAAAAAACACATTGTTATAAAAAATAATAATTGTCGAATTAACATTATTTGTGGCCCATTAACTCATAGTAACGAAATATTTCTTCTTTGATATAAGGCTCAAAGGTTGGACTTGCAAAAGAATGGTCGTGCAATGGAGCCTTGGGATGAGAAGGCACAACTTCTATCGTATGTCGATTTTTATATCTACTAAACCATTCTAATTGAGGAATTAGATCCCTATGCCATTTTGCTTCATAATTCCTGACGCTATGGCATTTCTTTTCTGAGATGTAGGCAGCAGGTGCAACACCTGTGACCCGAATTCTTTTGCCACGATCTTCGGGATAAGTTTTTAGGGTATTTTTGAGATGGAGAGCTCCTTGGCTCGTCGCAAAAATCTGGTAAATTCCATCTGCAGGGGCATTATCGAAGAAGTTATCAAACATTTGCTTGAGTACATATGAAGGATTCGTGGCAAGACCCACAAAATTCATGCCACACTCGGTAAAATCAAAACCTATTCCGTGGGTGGCATTGTAAGCGTAATCAACATTAACACCTCCTCCCAACCTGGATATTGTTGATACATGCTCAAGAGCTTCGTCTCGATCGTTATTCATTCCATTAATGAAGCCCATTCTCATATTTGAGGGCAAATCAATTAAATCATTGAATTGGCAAGATTTTAGATCGCTGGTAAGCGATTTGGTATAAAAAGAGCTTTCGAAGTTGTGATATTCTCTTTGTGTACTGAAGTAGCTTAAAAAGGCTCCTGAAATACCTCTAAGACCATACCTTAGGAAGTTAAAGGCATCTTGTGCAGTGAGTCCGTACAGGTCAATGCAGTTTGGCGGACAATTGTTGAGATAAGCATAAAGATTAGGCCCATCATCATACCCTTCAGGATCTTGAGTGATCCAGCGGCCAAGGGCTGGGTGATAGTATCTTCTGCCGAAGAAGACCAGGTTTGTTTCGGGATCTGTTCTTTTGGAAGAAAAGCGCCAGGGGGAGAGTTTGTTGGTGGTGAGCTCCTCTCCAAAGGCTGTGTAGCGGTAGGTTTCTGTGACTGTTTGGTATTTAGGATCTAAAAGGACAACTAGATTTCCTCTGTGGTCATGAATAGGGATGTAGGTTTTAAAATTGAGCTCAAAGAGGACTGCAGCTCCAATCTCAGCTCCAAGTCCTTCCCCTAGAATACGCAGTTCGAGTAGATAATCCCCACGGTTAGCAAGTCCTATTTCATGATCCCCATCCCAAAGGTATTTGATAAAGTTTGAGCTCCATCCATAATCGTATGTGGTTTTGGTAAGACGGCGATGGAAGGGATCGTAGGTGTATTCAATGCAGTATCTGTTGTTCTCGAGGGTGATGAGTCTGTCTTGGGTATCGTAGGCGTAGCGCCACTGTCCATCCGAAGTTTGGTTCCCATTGAGATCGTAGGTGTAAGTTTGATGACCATCATTGAGGATTTGATTGAGGTGGTTGATGTCGTAGTTAGAATCGTCTTTTTGAAGACGGTTATGGATCGAGTCATATTGGTAACTGTGCTCATTTTCTGAGGTGAGCTGGTTAAGATCATCGTAGGTGTAAGCGTGAGTGACGTGACCTAAAGGATCTTGTGTTTCATAAGAGAGCAAATTGCCTACGGGATCATATGTGTAGTGATTGGTACTATAGTGGGAAGAGACGGTGCTTGAGATACGGGAAAGTGGATCACGTGTGTGGGTGATGGTGCCGAGTTTAGAGGGAAGCTCGTGGGTTAAAATTTGACCATCTAGATCTCTTGTTGGGTAAATGTGGGTGTAACCATTTCTTTGTACGCTGTAGAGATAAGGACCATGATAGGAATAATAGACATCCGATCGATCAGGGAGTGTGAGTTTGACTCTACGGTTTTGGGTGTCGTAGGTGTTGATGAGGTGTAAGCCATTGGCGAGGGTTTCTTGGGTGATGTTCCCAAGAGAGTCATATGTTCTGGTGGTGGTGGTTTTGGTTATGGCATCGTGGACTGAGATGGGTCTGTCATTGTGATCATAGGTGTAGTGATAGTCAAAGTCAGAAGAGTAATAACGAGAGAGCCTGCCTAAAGCATCATAAGTATGATGGATTTGGTGTCCACTGGGTTTAATGATGGTAGCTAAACGCCCTTGAGAATCGTAGAGGTAATGGGTTTGTTTGTCTTCTGCTTCAATGAATTTCTCTACTCGTCCGAGCGGTCCATATTCCCAATGGTGGATGACTGTGCGGATCGGTTTTTTAGCGTGATAGATGGTGTAAGTTTGGGTAGTGAGATTGCCAGCTAGATCATATTGGTTTTCACATTTGGACAGGGTGTCTCCAAGGGAGTTTTGTTTGTAGGTGGTGGCTGGTCGTCCTCGGTTGTCATGGATATGGATGGTTTGGATCTGGTTGGGATCAGTGGTGATGGTTGTGTAGTGAGTGTCAAAGTGGTAGCTATGGTGTGTGGTATTTCCTAAGGGGTCGGTTTCTTTAAGGGGTTTTCCATAGGTGTTGTACTCTGTGATGTAGGCGCCGTGGGAGGTGATGCGATGGGTTAGGTTTGAGACTTCGTCATAAGCATAACTTTCTTGATGGTGAAGTTGATCTGAGGAAAGGTTTTTTTCAATGAGCTGACCTTTGAGATCGTAGCGATGCACTTGACGGTAGTACTGATAATCAGTTGTTTCTAGTTGTCCTTGGGGGTTGTAGGTATAGGTGGTTTTTTGGTGGGCTGTTTGCTCTGCTATTTTTCTACCGATAAAGTCATAGGTG
>Ga0153954_1000528_pt1 | contig 29703 bp, 29 predicted proteins | sample TSFL038MetaG_FD_102277 | JGI IMG/M metagenome (GOLD analysis project Ga0153954, IMG submission 102277) | Attine ant fungus gardens microbial communities from Florida, USA - TSFL038 MetaG | ecosystem: Host-associated > Fungi > Mycelium > Unclassified | place: USA: Florida, Wekiwa Springs State... | reverse complement strand
CGGCGCCCCGTTCCGGGACCGCGCGAAGGAAGCGAGGACAAAGCGGGCCGGAATCAGCGACGCCGCGCGCCGCCGGATTCGCGCCGAGAAAGGCAATCCCAAAGTCGCCACCTCGTCGGCTCCCGCTCAGTCATGGTCGCCAAAGCATTGCGGCCGGCGATCGTGCGGCGCCCCGTTCCGGGACCGCGCGAAGGAAGCGAGGACAAAGCGGGCCGGAATCAGCGACGCCGCGCGCCGCCGGATTCGCGCCGAGAAAGGCAATCCCGATCTGCCTCGCGCGCGCCGAAACACAAATCATGGCGCCCAACGCGTTAATTCTGCAGGAGTGAAGCCGGTTTAACCTTGGAGAACCCGCGCCTCACTCCATTGCCGCCGCCTTGAGAATACGGACCATAGCCGCGTGCGCCGTCCTTTCGCTCGAATTGCGGATGCGATGAGGCATATCGGTATCGATAGCGCAGCCTCTCTACAAGAACCTGCGCCTCTTGAAGGAGATATGTCGGAGCATCCGCGAACCGCTCGGTTCGGCTGACGTCAGTCCATCACCGCCGCCTTGAGAATGCAGACCATCGTCGCATGCGCCGGCTTTCCGTTCAAATTGCGGATGCGATGCGGCATGTCGCAGCGATAGCGCAGCGTCTCGCCGGCGCGGGCCGTCGCCGTCGTGTCGCCGACATCGACCTCGAGTTCGCCGTCCAAAACCGATAGGCACTCGACCGAGCCGCGCAGATGCGCCGCCGATTCGAGGACGCCGCCGGGATCGGCCTGAAAATCGTACCACTGCAGCCAGTCGACCGTTTTCAGCCAGCCGATCACGGCAAGACGGCAGAGCCCGTCGTCGGAGACGAAGATCGGGGTGCCGCCCCGGCTCAGATGCTCGATGAAAGGCCCCTCGTCCGTCCCTCTCAACATCGATTCGATGGACACATCGAGCGCGTGGGCGAGGCGCCAGATCGTCGTCAATGTCGGATTGGTCTCGTTGCGCTCGATCTGCGAGATGATCGACTTGGCGACGCCCGAATGCTGCGAGAGGTCGGCCAGCGACAGCCCATAGCCCTTCCGCAGCTTGAGCACCGCCTGCCCGAGCTGGTTGGACAGCGCTGTGGCGCCAGCTTCGAGAACTTTCGCCCGATCCTTGCCTTCAACGCCCATAGGCGGCTCCGCTTTTCGCGTCGGTTGGAGACGAATTCGTTCGAAATATCGAACGAATTCGTTCGATACAAGGCGCCCTTGGCGACGTCTCGATGAGAAAAGATCGAATAGCTCTCGAGCGGCCCGGACGATTGAATTGGCCAAGAACCCCCGATCCCTCCGACCGTCGAGACCCCTCCTCCCGGCTCACCTCTCCGCCAATTGATCGAGACCAGGAGCCATGCAAAATTCGTGGGATAGAGTCCCATAAACGAGGGAATGTTTCGCCGCCATCTCGGGATATTCGCGTTGACATAACCGGTTCCCGCGCCAAGAGTGCGCGCCGGAATTTCCCGGACTTCACCCCCCGGTCCGGGAGCAATTCTTAACGGGGGGAAGAGGGAACTCTCCATGAGAGGACAAGCGAAAATTCTCCTGATGACGGTCGCCGCCGCTGCGGGCGCGCTCATGTGCGCCGCGCCAGCGCTTGCGCAACCGGTTGACACCGCCCGGATCGCCGGCGCCGACGCCAACGATTGGCTGGCCTATCACCACTCCTATAACGGCTGGAGCTATAGCCCGCTCGATCAGATCAACACCAACAACGTCAAGGATCTCGAAGTCGCCTGGATTCATGTTCCCGGGCACTCAACGCGCGGCTTGCAGTCCATGCCGCTCGTCGCTGACGGCGTGCTCTATTACACCGGCTCCTACAGCCGCGTCTTCGCGCTCGACGGCGCGACCGGCAAGCAGCTCTGGTCGTACACGCCGGAACTCGACGACACGCTGGTCGCTCGGCAGACCCACTCGCCGTACAACCGCGGCGGCGCGATCGGCGACGGAAAGTTTTACGTCGGCACCGTCGATGGCCGCTTGATTGCGCTCGACATGAAGACCGGCAAGGTGGTTTGGGACACCAAGCTCCAGGATTCCCAGAAGCTGACCGTCGGGTTCACTGGCGCGCCGCTCTACGCCAAAGGCACGGTCGTCATTGGCAGCCAGGGCGGCGAATGGCCCGGCCAAGGCCCGCTCTATGGCGTCGACGCCGCGACCGGAAAGGTGAAGTGGAAGTTCAACACCGTGGGCGGCGACGAAGCCTCCAAGAAGAGCTATGGCAACGATTCCTGGCGCACCGGCGGCGGCGGCGGCTGGATGCCGGGCACCTTCGAGCCGGAGACCAACACCGTTTATTGGGGCGTAGCAAACCCGGCGCCTCTGTACGACTGGTCTGGCGATCAGTGGAAAACTGAAGGCCCGCGTCCCGGCGACAACCTCTACACCTCGTCGGTGCTCGCCCTCGACATCGATACCGGCGAATTGAAGAACTACCATCAGGAACTGCCGCACGATGGCTGGGACTTCGACAGCGCGATCGGCGAGTTTGTGAAGATTGATCGCGACGGCAAGCACTACATCGTGCACCCGAACAAGAGCGGCTTCATCTTCGTCTATGACCGCGATCTGAAGGTGCAGAACGTCTGGCCGCTCATCAAGAACTATAATTTCGTCAAGAGCATCGATCCGAAGACGGGAGAATTGATCGGCCGGCGAAACTTCACAGCCGGAAAGCAGGCCGAGCCGCTGTGCCCGGCGATCGACGGCGGCGTGAGCTGGAATTCGGGCAGCTACAGCCCGCAGACCGGCCTCTATTATAAGGTAGGCAACGAGTGGTGCATCGCGCTCGATGTGAAGAAGACCACGCCAGTGACTGAGCCGGTGACGCAGCTCAACATCGGCGCGGACTTCCACGAGGTTCCGCCCCCGGGTGATGTGATCTACGGGCATCTCGATGCGCGCGATCCGATCACCGGCGCGAAGAAGTGGGAGGTGCGCTTCCCGCAGCCGCCGTTGTCGAGCGTGCTCTCCACCGGCGGGAATCTCGTGTTTCTGCCCGACGCGCAAGGCATCGTCCATGCCTACAACGCGGAAACCGGCGCGGAGCTCTGGAACCACTCGGATGGGCTCGGCCATGTCGGCGGCATCGTCAGCTATTCGGCCGGCGGCAAGCAGTATATCGCGGTCACTGTCGGCTTCGGCAGCCTCGTTGGCGACGGTTACGGGACGATGTTCGGCGAGCCTTTCAAGAGCATGCCGCGAGATGAGGGCTTGCTCGTGGTGTATAGCCTGAAGTAAGCAACGAGAAAGGGGGCGGAGCGCCGACGAGCGCCCGCCCCCACTCTTCAAGTCCCAGCCGGAGTTTATCCCCTTTGAGCAAAAGAGCATGGCTTCCGTTGTTGGTGGGAGCGCTAACTATTCTTGCGCCCAATCTGGCGCTGGCGGAAGAAACGACCCAGCCCGCGGCCGCATCGGCCTCCACGCTGGATGTCCCGCAGCTCTTCTCGACCACGTGCGGCTGGTGCCACACGGATGGCGGCCGCATAGCGGGCAAAGGCCCGCAGCTCATGGACACCGCTCGCAGCGACGATTTTATCCGCAACCGCATCAAGAACGGTAAGGAGGGAGCGATGCCGGCGTTCGGCAAGAGCTTCTCTGACGCGGACATCGATAAGATCATCGCCTATATCCGCACTCTGAAACCGGACTGAGGAGCGACCTCGCGATGATGCGCGTGCTCTCAGCGGTGGCTCTCTGCTGCCTGTCCGCGGCGGCTGACGGCCGCACGCTCGCCCAGATCAAAGAGAGCGGCGTGCTTGGAATTTGCGCGCATCCGAATTCGCTGCCGTTTGCGAGCAGGACCGCCGACCCGCCGGGATTTCAGATCGAGCTCGGGCGCGCGTTGGCGCGCGAGCTCGGCGTGTCGATGACCCCCGACTGGATCTTGACCGCGGGGCAGATCTCTCGCGCCGACTGCGACATCATGCTGGACGCCATCGCGGACCCCGAGGCGCAGGAAGAGGCGAGACTCAAGCTATCCCAACCCTATTACCACTCCGGGGTGTCGCTGGCGGTGCCGAAAGACAGCCGGATCAGTTCATTTGCGAGTCTCGATGGCACGACCAAAGTGGGCGTGCAGGTCGGATCGCTCGCCGCCATGACGCTCGGTCAGCGGCACGTCCGCATTTCCATCTTCGGTTTTGAAGAGGACATGCTGGACGCGATCGCCTCGCACGAGGTCGACGCCGCGGCGGTCACCGCGACGTCCGCCGGATATTACAACACGCTTCACCCCGGGCACGAAGTCGTGATCCTGCCGCCGGACGACACCGCGCCGGCGCTATCGTGGAACGTCGCCGTGGGCATGCGGAAGCCCGACGACGCCCTCAAGGACGCTATCGACGCGGCGCTCGTGCGGCTGACCAAGGACGGGACGATCGCCGCGATCTACGCGCGCTACGGGGTGACGTTGCAGCCGCCGAAGTAAGCCTTTGACCTGTCTTGCTCGGGATTGAACTCCGAGCGAAGGTCGACCCGCGAAGGCCATCGGCGCTTCGATTGGTCACGATCGCCTTCGCGGGGAGGAAGAACGATGAACGGCCTCGCACGTCTGATCGGCGCGTTGCTTTTGCTGTCGTCGCCGCTCGCAGCGCAAACGCTCGAGGCGCCTGCCCAGCGTTACGCGGAAGGCGATCTCAAGCTCGAGAGCGGGGAGGCGATCAAGGACTTCTCGATCTCCTATGTGACCTTTGGCGCGCTCAACGCCAAGAAGTCGAACGCGATTCTGATGGTGACGGCGCTTGGAGGGAATCACCACCGCCTCGACTTCATGATCGGACCTGGCAAGGCGCTCAACCCGGACAAGTACTTCATCATCTGCACCGATGCGATCGGCAATGGGCTCACGACGTCGCCGAGCAATTCGAAGCTGCAACCCCGTATGCAGTTTCCGCACTTCGTCATCCGCGACATGATCGAATCGCAATATCGGCTGCTCAAAGAAAAATTCGGCCTCGATCATGTCCTCGCGGTCATCGGTCCGTCGATGGGGGGCATGCAGGCCCTGCAATGGGGCGTAAGCCATCCTGACTACATGGACTCCCTCATCGCCATCGTGCCGCTGGCGAAAACGCCGGCCTGGGGCGCGGCGGTGGTCGAAACCTCGCGCAAGGCGATCATGGAGGATCCGGCGTGGAAGGATGGGAACTACGATGCGCCGCCCGAGAAAGGGGTGCGGGTCTGGCGCGACATCGTCAATCTTCTCGCGGCTCGCACCCCGGAGATGTACGCCGCGCAATTCAAGAATCCGCTCGAGGCTCTCTCATGGATGACCGAGCAGGAAGACGCCATGATGAAGGCCTTCGACGCCAATGATTGGCTCTATCAGGGCTGGGCCTATGAGCGCCACGACGTCGGCACGACGCCTGGCTTCGACGGCGACACCGACAAGGCGCTTGCCGCCATCAAGGCGAGAACCCTGATCCTGACGGGAACGAAGGACCTGCTCAATCCCGACTTCGAACCGAAGGAAGCGGCGAAGAATATCGCCGACGTCAAGGTCGTCGCCATCAGTCCGGGCACGGTCAGAGGGCACGCGTCGGCCGGGGGGTTCTTCCCGGAAGATGTCGCTTTTCTCAACCGCGAGACGAGCCTCTTCCTGGACCAGGTGACCGAGGGCGGAAAGAAGCTGCAATAGGCGCGCTTCGTTTCTACGCCCTCGCTATCCTCGGCGCCGGCAAAGGCGACGCAACCCGCGCTCACGAAAAAGGCGGCGTCTCTCAGATCGGGCGGGGTAAGTTCTCACGGCGCGCCGGCTTGATCGCTTCAGCCCTGCAGCGCTGGACTCGCGATGATCGACGAAGCCCCAAAAAAAAACGGCGGCTGCCGCCGCCAAAAAAATTGACGCCGCCTGCTAGGCGGGCGGCGTCAGATGATCACATTTCCGCCGACAGATAGCTCGTGACTTCCATGCCAACGCAAACTTCGCAAACTTCAGGTGTCGACCATGCCATGGCGATTATCCCTTCCCTTGGTCTTTGGGCTCCGTTCTGTTGCAGCCCAGAGCCTCATATAGCGCTACCACAGCACGCCAACAACCGTCAAACTCAACGATTTCCAACGGGTCGCGTTGCGCGCGGCGCCGCCTTCTCACGCAGCGGAACTCTGATGATCGCTCTTTTGTGACAAGCGCGGCGCCCACATCTCAAAACGCCCCCGGAAACGCGCCGCCATCGACGAGAATGTTCTGACCGGTGATGAATCCGGCGTGCACGCTGGCGAGGAAAGCGCACAAAGCGCCGAACTCGTCCGGGTCGCCGAATCGCCCGGCCGGGATTCGCCCCTTCGAATCAGCGCGCGCCGTATCCACGCTGACGCCGCGCTGCGCCGCCGTCCGCGCGAGGCCGGATTTCTGCCGGTCGGTTTCAAACGCTCCGGGCTGAATGGAGTTGATGGTCACGTTGTCGCGCGCAAACAACCTCGCCGCCGAGGCCAGAAACGCGGTGAGCCCGGCGCGCGCGCCCGACGAAACGTCAAGTCCGGCGATCGGCGCCCTGACCGAACCCGAGGTGATGTTGACGATCCGGCCAAACTTGCGCTCGCGCATGCCCGGCGCCAGCGCTTGCACGAGGGCGATCGGGGTGAGCATGTTGGACTCCACCCCTCTGAGGATGTTCTCGCGGGTGATCTCACCAAAAGACTGATAGGGAGGTCCGCCGTTGTTGTTGACGAGAATGTCCGCGTCCGGGCAAGCGGCGATCAACTCGGAGCGCGTGGCGGGGTCGTCGAGATCCCCCAGAACCTCGCGGACCTCGACGCCGGTCGCCTGCCGAAGGTCGTGAGCGGTTCGACCCAAGGCGTCCTTATCGCGTCCGTTGAGCACGACGGCGCATCCGGCCTCAGCCAAAGCCCGCGCGCAGGCGCGCCCCAAGCCCTTGCTCGACGCGCAAACGATGGCCTTCCTGCCTGCGATTCCCAAGTCCATTTACCCGCCCCTGTTCTGCTCTCGACACTGTTCTGGTTGGCAACTATAACCGCTTCGAGTGCGTCGCGTCATCGAAGCGACATGAGAATCTGCGCAGTCAATTCTCACCTGTTCGCCCTCTCGCGAGGAGCCCCCTTGGCCAAGTCCCATACGACTTATCGATATAGGACGCTCTTCCTGTCGGACCTGCACCTCGGGACGCGCGGCTGCCAGGCGCACCTTATCCTCGACATGTTGCGCCATGTCCAAGCCGACACGATCTACCTCGTCGGCGACATCATCGATGGCTGGCGGCTCCGATCGGGGTGGTATTGGCCGCAGGCGCATAACGACGTCGTCCAGAAATTGCTGCGCAAGGTTCGACGCGGCGCGCGCATGGTCTTCGTTCCGGGCAATCACGATGAGTTCGCCCGTCAGTTCTTCGGCCTGACCTTCGGCGGCATCGAGATCAAGCGGCAGGCGGTCCACACGGCGGCCGACGGCAAGCGCTACCTGATTATCCATGGGGACGAGTTCGACGTGGTCGTGCGTCACTCGAAGTGGCTCGCCTTTTTCGGCGACTGGGCCTACGATTTCGCTCTCTTCGTCAACACGCATTTCAACGCGGCGCGCCGGTGGCTCGGCCTGCCCTATTGGTCGTTCTCGGCCTGGGCCAAGCTCAAGGTCAAGAATGCCGTCAACTTCATCGGCTCGTTCGAGCAAGAATTGGCCAACGAGGCCAAGAAGCGCGGGGTCGACGGCGTCGTCTGCGGCCATATCCATCATCCGGTCATCCGCGAGATGGAGGGCGTCATCTACGTCAATACCGGCGACTTCGTCGAATCCTGCTCGCTCGTGGTCGAGCATTACGACGGCCGCTTCGAAGTCCTGCGTTGGAAAGATCCCTTGCGCATCGCCGCGCGCGTCGATGACGGCCCAGCGTGGGAAGAGGACGCGGCGGACGGTGGAGCCGAAGAGGCGCAAGCGGAAGCTGCGTAATGCGCATCCTGATCGCGACCGACGCTTGGCGCCCGCAGGTCAATGGGGTGGTGTCGACGCTCGAGCGCATGAGCCAGGCGGCGACGGAATTGGGCGCAGCGTTCGAGTTTCTGACCCCGCAGGGCATGTGGACCGCGCCCCTGCCTTCCTATCCTGAAATCCGCCTCGCGATCCCACCTTTGCGGCATCTTGGGCGGCGGATCGAGGAGGCCAAGCCGGACCACGTCCATATCGCGACCGAAGGCCCGATCGGCTGGTTCACGCGGCGCTATTGCCTCCGACACAAACTCGTCTTCACCACGAGTTACCACACCCGCTTTCCCGAATATGTGTCAGCGAGGACCCGCGTTCCCGAATGGCTGACATATGCGGGATTGCGCTACTTCCATGCGCCGTCGGCCGCGGTGATGGCGCCGACGCCGACCATCGCCAACGACCTCACGCGCCGGGGATTTTCTCGGGTCAGGCTGTGGACCCGGGGCGTCAATCATGCCGTTTATCGCCCGAGGTCAAAGCGCGCGCTCGATCTGCCACGGCCGATCTTCCTGTCGGTCGGACGGGTCGCGGTGGAAAAGAACCTGGAGGCGCTGCTCAGCCTCGATCTGCCAGGCTCGACGGTGATCGTCGGCGATGGGCCTGCGCGTGGGCGCCTTGAACGGCGCTACAGCCATGCGCATTTTCTCGGCGCTCAGGTCGGCGACGCCCTCGCCGACATCTATGCGAGCGCCGACGTTTTCGTTTTCCCCTCGCGCACCGACACATTCGGCATCGTCATCGTCGAAGCCATGGCCAGCGGGCTCCCGGTCGCGGCTTTCCCCGTTCCTGGGCCGATCGATATCGTCACGCCCACTTCCGGCGTGCTCGACGAGGATCTCAAAGCGGCCTGTCTCAAGGCCTTGACGATTCCGCGCGAACAAGCGCGTGAGCATTCCTTGCGCTTCACCTGGAAGGAGAGCGCGCGGCAGTTCCTCGAAAATATCGAGGCGAGCCGGTCGGACCTCAAACTGGGGCTCGCTTCATCGCTTGGCTCCGGCGGCGACGGTTTGCCGATCGGAAGCGACAGGCGCCCGAGCCGGGCCTCCTGCCCGGTCTAACCAGCGCCCGCTCGTCAGCCCGCCAGGTTCAAAGCGATCGCCGCCGCCACCGTGCCAATGACGACGAGCAGCGGCGGAGCGCGCCAGACGACCAGGGCGACGAAGCCCGCGGCCGCGGCAGCAAAATCCGGCGCCCCCCGGACGGCGCTCGTCCACACGGGATCGTAGAGCGCGGAAGTGAGCAGGCCGACGACGGCGGCGTTGACGCCGGCCATCGCGGCGCGCGCTCTGCGGCGCGCCCGCAAGCGCGGCCAGAACACCAAGGCCGTCATCAGGAGCAGCAGTCCAGGCGCAAAGATTGCAACCAGCGCTAAGGCGGCCCCGAGGAAGCCGCCAGGCGGCGCGCTCGCGACCGCACCGAGATAGGCCGCAAAGGTGAACAACGGCCCCGGCAGCGCCTGGGCCGCGCCGTAGCCGGCCAGAAACGCGCTGTCAGAAACCCAGCCCGGATCGACGACCGCGACGCGGAGCAACGGCAAGACCACATGCCCTCCGCCGAACACCAGCGCGCCCGAGCGATAAAAAGCGCCTGCGAGGGCCGCAGCCCGCGCGCCGACCGGCGCGAACGACAGCGCGAGCAAGGCGACATAGAGAGCGGCGAACACGATCCCCATGCGCCGGCTGACCGGGGCCTCGGTTTCGGCCCCGGTCTTATCCGCCTCCTGCGGGCAGACGAGAAGTCCAGCGAGGGCGCCGAGAAGGATCACGACGATCTGGGTCCACGCGCCCGGCGCAAGCGCGGCCAAGATCAGCGCGAGGACGGCGATCGTCGCGCGAGGACGGTCGGGACACAAAGTCCGCGCCATTCCCATGACGGCCTGCGCGACGATCGCGACTGCGACCAGCTTGAGGCCGTGCATGAGGCCATTGCCGAGGGGGCCCGCGAGCGCCCCCGCGCCATAGGCGAACAGCGTCATGGCCGCGGCCGAAGGCAGAGTGAAGCCGGCCCATGCGGCGAGACCGCCAAGATATCCGGCGCGCATGAGCCCGACGGCGAAGCCGGTCTGACTGCTGGCGGGTCCCGGCAGGAATTGGCAAAGCCCGACCAGCTCGGCGTAGGCGCGCTCGTCGAGCCACGCGCGCTCGACGACGAACTCGCGCCGGAAATAGCCGAGATGCGCGACGGGACCGCCGAAGCTGGTCAGGCCGAGCTTGAGAAAAACCCGCAGGACCTCGAGGGCCGAGCCTGAGTTGCGTCGCTGCGCGCTGACGCCTCCGATCGCCGAAGTCATCGACCGCGGCGAGCCGCTATAGCCAGACGTCCAGACCTTCGCAGGCTCGCCTCAGCTCGTCGTTCAGGCGGCTTTCGCGAGCCGCTGCTGCACCATGTTTCTCAGCTTGTTGAGGTCGGCTGCGAACAGGCGGATGCCGTCGGACAGCTTCTCCGTCGCCATCTGGTCTTCATTCAGCATCCAACGGAAGGTTTTTTCGTCCATCGCGATCTTGGCTGGCGCGGGACCGGGCTTGGCCGGATCAAGCTGCCGCTTGAGCTCGCCCTCCTCCTTCGACAGCGCATCGAGAAGCTGGGGCGAGATCGTCAGCCGGTCGCAACCCGCGAGAGCTTCGATCTCGGCGGTGTTGCGGAATGACGCGCCCATCACGACGGTCTTCACGCCATGCGTCTTGTAATAGGCGTAGATGGCGCGCACCGAGTGCACCCCGGGATCGGTTTCGGCCGTATACGGCCCGCCGCCCGCCTTCACGTGCCAATCCAGGATGCGCCCGACGAAGGGCGACAGCAGGAACGCCTTCGCGTCGCCCGCCGCAACCGCTTGCGCCAGCGAGAAGGCGAGCGTCATGTTGCAGTCGATTCCATCGGCCTGCAGGCGCCGCGCCGCTTGCACGCCTTCCCAGGTCGAAGCGAGCTTGATCAGGATGTGCTCGTGGCCGATGCCGCGCTCCTTGTAGGCGGCGATGAGCGACTTCGCCTTGGCGACCATCGCGTCCGTGTCGAAGGAGAGATCGGCGTCGACCTCGGTCGACACGCGGCCCGGAACGATCTTCGTCAATTCGGAGCCGAAGTTGATCGCGATGCGATCCGTCACCTGGCCAACGGAAGCTTTTTGCTTGCCCCCCCAGGCAATCGCCTCGTCGACAAGGCGGGCGTAAGCCGGCATCTCCGCAGCCTTCAGAATCAGCGATGGATTCGTGGTGGCGTCGGTCGGCTTGTAGACGCGGATCGCCTCCATGTCGCCCGTGTCCGAGACGACGGTGGTCATGGCGCGCAACTGCTCGAGCTTACTGGTCATGGGCGAGCCTCCTTCAGCGGCTTCCAGCCGAACGATTTCCCTCAGTCCAGATTGTCGCGTGTCGCCGCGTCATACGCAAGCATGAAACCAAAGCGCCGCCGGAACCTAATGAATGGACGCCAGTTCATGCCGCAAGCCACAGTCATCGCCAAGGAGGGCGCCCATGCCGAACCGCAAGAATTTAGAAGACCTCTTCTCCGAAACCCTTAAGGATATCTACTACGCCGAGAAGCAGATTCTACGCGCTCTGCCGAAAATGGCCAGGGAAGCGTCCTCGCCCGAACTCAAAAAGGCGTTCGAAACCCATCGCGACCAGACCGAGGGCCACGTTGAGCGCCTAAATGAGGTGTTCGAGCAACTGGGCAAGCCGGCGCGCGGCAAAACCTGTGAGGCGATCCTCGGCATCATCGAGGAGGCCAAGGAAATCATGGAAGATTTCAGAGGCGCCGAGGCTCTGGACGCCGGCCTCGCCTCCTCGGCTCAGGCGGTCGAGCACTATGAGATCGCTCGCTATGGGACGCTCAAGACCTGGGCCCAGGAGCTTGGGCACAAGGAAGCGGCGAAGCTCCTCGACCAGACCTTGCAGGAAGAGATCAAGACGGACCAGCTTCTGACGCAGATCGCGACATCGACGATCAACATGAAAGCGGCCTGAGCGCGCTCGCCTCATGGGCTGGCGCGGTTGCGAGTGCGTGGGGTTCGCCAATCAGGTGATCCACCGGCACTCGCCCTTCTCGAATGAGAGCGCCCGGCCTTGTGCGATCGGCGCGTCAGCGGCCTTGGCTGGCGCGAGGCCCGCGATCAGCACCATTAGAGCCCGCGCGACGCCGCCGTGAGACACCACGAGCGCGTCTTGGGTCAGGCCATCGAGCCAGGAACGCATACGCTTGGCGAGCATCGCGTAGCTCTCTCCGCTCGGCGGGACAAAAATCCATTTGTCGTCTCTGCGCATCCGCACGCCCTTGGGGTCGCGCGCCTCGACTTCCCGCCAGGTCAAGCCCTCCCACGCGCCGAAGCTGATTTCCTTGAGGATCGGGTCGAGGCGGTAGCCCTCCGGCGGCAGGCTCATCGCGCGCCGCGCGATTTCCATCGTGTCGCGCGCGCGCTCAAGGGGCGAAGCGAAAAACGCCCGCGCCTCGTTGAGCCGATCGAGCTCGGCTCCAAGCGCGCTTCGCAGGGTTGCGCCGACCGCGCGGGCCTGCTCACGCCCACGCGCATTGAGGGGCGTGTCGCGCTGTCCCTGCAAACGGTTCTCTGCGTTGTAGGCCGTCTCGCCGTGGCGCACGAAGATCAGGCGATGCGGAAATTCCGTCACGGGAAGACCACCCTTTGAGACAAGCAATCACGTATCGAAGCGCTCAGGCGGCAAGCTCGAGCGGCCGGAATCCCCATTCTTTCGCGAGCGCCAGGCACTCGGCGACGGTCTGAACGCCGGCCGTCGTCGAGACCGCCCGCATCGACGAGGCGGCGCATGCGTGCGCGAGGCGCAGACACTCGGCGATCGGCCATCGCTCATGCAGCCCGTAGAGCATGCCGGCGGCGAAAGCGTCGCCGGCGCCGTTCGCGCCGACAATGGCGCTCGCCGGCAAGGCGACAGAACCCAGCGCGAGCTTCGATCCATCGCGCCCGCCCACGACCGCCCCTTCCGGAAAGTGAGCCGCAGCCCAAACCATAGGCCCGAGCGCCAGCACATCGTCGATCGCGCGCGCGACTGCAGCGACATCGGTCGAGCCGTCTTCGCGCCGCGTCTCGCGTCCCGCGAGCGCGCCGATCTCGTAATCATTGACGATGAGCGTGTCGAGATGCGGCAGACACGGCCGGCCAAGCTCGGCGAGCCGTTCGGCGCCGGTCGTCATCAATTCGAGGTTGGCCTCGAGGCCGACCGAGCGGGCCTTGCGCAGCGCCGCGGCCCAGCCGTTCGCTTCGCCGCGCCATGGGCCATCCATCGCCTTGTGCGCGCCGGGCAATCCAAGATGCAGAATTCTCGCCCGCGTCGATGAGAAATCGAAGTGTTCGGGCGTCATCTCGGCGGCGACGCCCTGATGATAGAAATGGGTGCGCCTGCCGTTGGCCTCGACATTGAACGCATCGACGCTCATCGTCGCGCCTCCGGGCAGCGCGCGCAGCGCCGCGCGGTCTATGCCGCGCGCATCGCATTCATCGAATAGAAAGCGCCCGAGGTCGTCGTCGCCGACCACCCCCATCGCCTCGACCCGAAAATCGGGATCGAGACGCTTGAGGTCGAACGCCATGTTCGAGCCCGATCCGCCATTCTGGCGATCGATCGCCAGAACCTCGTTGGACGTATCCTCGTCCGGCCAGCGCGCGATCGACTTGTTGAAATCGACGCACCAGGTGCCCGCCGACAAGACGCCGCGCCGCTCGCTCATCGGTCAGGCCATCTTGAGGACGGCCTCGGTGATTGTGCTGTCCACCGCAAGCTCGCGGATCGGCTTCAGACCCTGCTTCTCAAGCGCCCCATGATAGTCCTTGACCGCTTCGAGCGGCGCGACGTCGCCGTCGGCGACCGCGCGCATGAGGCGGACGACGTCGAGAGGGGACTCTGCGAGGTTGATCTTGCGCCCGAACAGCGCGACGCGCGCGCCGTGTTTCTCCGCCTGATGAATGAGCTCGAAACAGTCCCGGGTCGTGCCCGCGCCGCCGCCCAGCACGCCAACGACCAGATCCGGGTCAAACGACGCCAGCTCCTCCAGCGCTCGCGGGCCATTGTAGGCGATCTTGAGGAATCTCGGTCTCTCCGCCTCGGTGAGGCCGGCGAGGCAGCGGATGATCGCGTCGTTGACGAATTGAGGCATCGTCTCCGGCGTCAGGCCGCGCTCGACGTTCGGATTGAACACTTCGAGGAAATAGGAGAAGCCGTTCGCTTCGGCGTCGGCGCGGAAATCCTTGAACGCCTCGAGCGAGGCATGGTCGGCCTCGATGGCGTTGGTGAAGGTGATCGAATAGAGCCCGAGGTCGGTGAGAGGCCGCACATGCTTGAGCGAAGCGGTGCGGAACGGCCGCGACGGCTGATGATGAAAGGAGGCCCCGCGATGGCGCCACACGTCGGTCGTGTCGTTGGCTCGAATGACCGGCTTGACCGCGGACCCGTCGAAAACCTTGCGCTTGACGAGCTGCTCGAGATTCGAGACCGAGGTCAGCATGATGTCGACCACGTCCTGCTTGACGATGGCCTCGATCGAGTCGAGGAATTCCGCCCGCGTGCGCAATCGCGCCGCGGCGCCGCCCGCGGCCGGCGCGGCGCCGGCGGCGTGGAGTCCTGGCCCCATGTCAGGGTCCTTGGCGTCGGCGATGATGAAATCCGACCGCTTGTAGGCGCCGCCGCGAATGCGCGCGAGCTTGTCGTCGAGTCTGAACATCAGCGCCTCTCCAGTTTGGCCGCCCCTTTACAATTCGCCCTCCACCGATGGCAACCGGGCCGCTGGCGCTCGTCGCCCGATGCCGCTAGTTTGCCGCCCCCCGGCGGCGCCGGTTTTGGCGAGTGGAGTCTCGATGGCGAAAGGTTTACGCGCCCGGCGCGACCTTAAGGCTCCCCGCGGCTCGCTGATCGCTGCGGCCGGAATAGCGTCCGTTCTCGCGGGCGCCGCCGGGCCTGCGCGCGCCGCGGACAGCGATCCCTACGCGCGGCCCGAAGCCTGGCTGTGCCGCCCGGGCGCGTCCGACGCCTGCGCCTCCCCGGTCGCCGCAACAATCGTCCGCAGCGACGGCTCGCGCGCGCATCGGGTCTTCAAGCCGAACCCGGCGGCCCCGATCGACTGCTTCTACGTCTATCCGACCGTCTCCGAAGACCCGGCGGGCAACAGCGGCATGATTGCGGGACAAGGCGAGGAGCGGGCGGTCGAGCAGCAATTCGCGGCCTTCGCTTCGGTCTGCCGGCCGTTCGCGCCGATCTACCGCCAGGTGACGATCGCAGGCGTCGAGGCCGTCCTTCGACACGAGCCGCTTCCAGTCGATTTCACGCGTCCATACGAAGACGTGCTCGCGGCGTGGCGACATTATCTCGCGCACGACAACGACGGCCGTGGCGTGGTGCTGATCGGCCATTCGCAGGGCGCGCGAATCCTCGCGCGGCTCATCGCCCATGAGATCGAGGGCAAGCCTGAGCAGCGCCTCCTCGCCGGCGCGCTTATCCTCGGATTCGACGTCGAGGTCCCGCCGGGCAGAGACGTCGGGGGCACGTTCAAGACGATCCCGCTCTGCCGCGCGGCCGGGCAAACCGGCTGCGTCGTCGCCTACGAGACCTTCCCGGCGTCCGATCCCCCGCCCGAGGATTCGCGCTTCACCCATCCCGAAACACAAGGCGTGGAGATCGCGTGCACCGATCCCGCCGCGCTCGCCGGCGGCAAGCTCGATCCCATTCTCGCCACCCAGACGAACCTCCTTGGCGGGGCCCCGCCCGACTCGGGTTGGGCCGCATTCGTCAAGCCGCTCGATGCGCCCTTCGTGTCGCTGCCCGGAATCGCCTCGGGACATTGCGTCGAGGGTCCGAACGCCTCCTATCTTTCGGTCTCGATCCATGCGCCTTCGGCGCCTGACGCCTGGCCGGCCACCCTCCCCGGCGCGCTCGTGGTGCACGGACGGCTTCTCAAGAGCTGGGGCTGGCACATCATCGACGTCAACGTCGCCCTGGGCAATCTCGTCGACTTTGTCTCAACGCTGCGAAAGCCGAGCCCGTGACCGGACGCATCGCGCGGTCTGAACGCCGCACATGAACAAAGCTCTCTTGATCTACGTGGCGCTCACGGCGCTGACGCTCATTGTTTTCGCGATCTGGCCCGGGATCGACCTCACGGGCGCGCGCTATTTCTTCCATCAGGGGGGGTTCTTCGGCCGCAACGACCTCGGGCGCTTGGGTCGCGACTTCTTCCGCGTCACGCCGTTCGTCGTGCTCGCGGCCTATGCGGCGCTCTGGCTCGCCAGACGCATGGGCCGCAGGGTGCGTTGGGCGCCGAGCGGCCGCGCCGTGATCTTTCTGATCGTCACGATGATCGTCGGGCCGGGATTGATCGTCAATCTCGGCCTCAAGGATCATTGGCACCGTCCGCGCCCGATCCAGACGCAGGACTTCAACGGGCCGAACCCTTTCACGCCATGGTACGACACGCACGGCGGCTGCCAAAAGAATTGTTCGTTCGTCTCAGGCGAAGCGTCGACCGGTTTTTGGATGGTCGCGCCGGCGAGCGTCCTGCCCCCGCCCTGGCGCGGCCCCGCGCTCCTGGCCGCCTTCGCCTTCGGGTTCGGCGCGAGCCTGCTCAGGCTGGCGTTCGGCGGGCATTATCTCAGCGATGTGCTGCTTGGCGGCCTCCTCACGCTCCTTGTGATCGAAATCGTGCGGCGAATCGTCTGGCCGCTCGGCGGCGCGGAGCCGGAGGCGCTCCGGGGGACGCGGCTCCGACGCGCGCCGCCCGACGAGGCGCCGCGGCGCGCCGCGCGCGTGAACTCATGAACCGCGCCGCGGACAATCGCCCGCGTCGATAGCGACGGAAACGTGGAGGGGAACGTCATGGCGGAGAAACCGGTCGTCAGCGAGCCCCCGCGCGCCCTCATCGTCATGGGGGTGTCGGGCAGCGGCAAGACGACGGTCGCCGAGCGGTTCGCGCAGCAGCTTGGCTGGTCCTTCATGGAGGGCGACCGTCTGCACCCTCCGGCCAATGTCGAGAAAATGCGCCAGGGAATTCCGCTGACCGACGCCGATCGCTGGCCCTGGCTTGATCTAATAGGCCAGGAACTGAAACGCTGGGCGGCCGAGGAAAAATCTGGCGTCATGACCTGCTCGGCGCTCAAGCGCGCCTATCGCGACCGCATCCGCGCGGCCCGCCCCGACGTGCGTTTCGTCTATCTGAAAGGCTCGGAGGCGCTGATCAGGGGCCGCGTCACGACGCGCCAGCACGAATACATGCCGGCCTCGCTGCTGCGCAGCCAGTTCGACACCCTCGAGGAGCCGACGCGGGACGAGCCCGGCGTGATCGCCATCGACGCGGGCGGTTCGGTGGAAGAGGAAGTGGCCGGCGTCATCGCCGCGCTCGGCCTTGCGGGCGGAAAGCAGCCGTAGAGGCCCAGTTGCATCCGGCTCTCGCGATCGTATAAGTCCGCTCGACGTTTTTTGGGGCCGACCGCCTCTCGACCGTCCTGGCCGGGCTTGACCCGGCCATCCACGCCTCTCCATCCGCGCGATCGTGGCCAAGCGGGCTCAATGCAACCTTCGGCCCTCTCGACGGACGAGTTTCGACTCGCTTTCGAAGCAGAGCGGAGTGGATGGCCGGGTCAAGCCCGGCCATGACGAGCCCCTTCCTTGAAGAAAGCACCGCCAGAGCCATGTCGAGCCCAAAGAAGCCGCAAGTCAAGCGCGTCGTCCTCGCCTATTCAGGCGGGCTCGATACGTCGATCATCCTCAAATGGCTCCAGACGGAATATGGCGCCGAGGTCGTCACCTTCACCGCCGACCTCGGCCAGGGCGAGGAGCTCGAGCCGGCGCGCAAGAAGGCGGAGCTGCTCGGCGTCAAGGCTCAGAACATCTTTATCGAGGACCTGCGCGAGGAATTCGTGCGCGACTACGTCTTCCCGATGTTTCGCGCCAACGCGCAATACGAAGGCCAATATCTCTTAGGCACGTCGATCGCGCGGCCGCTGATCGCCAAGCGCCTTGTCGAGATCGCGCACAAAATGGGCGCCGACGCGGTCGCTCATGGCGCGACCGGCAAGGGCAACGACCAGGTGCGCTTCGAACTGTCGGCCTACGCGCTCGATCCCGACATCAAGATCATCGCGCCCTGGCGCGAATGGAGCTTCGCCTCCCGCAATGCGCTCATCGCCTTCGCCGAACAGCACCAGATCCCGATCGCCAAGGACAAGCGCGGCGAAGCGCCCTTCTCCGTCGACGCCAATCTTTTGCACGCGTCTTCCGAAGGCAAGGTGCTCGAAGACCCGGCTCAGGAAACGCCGGCTTACGTCTACTCACGCACCGTTCATCCCGAGGACGCGCCCGACAAGCCGACCGTTATCGAGATCGCGTTCGAGAAGGGCGATCCGGTCGCGATCGACGGCAAGCCCATGAGCCCCGCGACGCTGCTCGCCGCTCTGAACAAGCTCGGCCACGACAACGGAATCGGCCGGCTCGATCTGGTCGAGAACCGCTTCGTCGGCATGAAGTCGCGCGGCATGTACGAGACGCCCGGCGGCACGATCCTGCTCGCGGCGCACCGCGCGATCGAATCGATCACGCTCGACCGCGGCGCCGCGCATCTCAAGGATGAGCTCATGCCGAAATATTCCGAGCTCATCTATAACGGCTTTTGGTTCTCGCCCGAGCGCGAGCTCCTGCAGGTCCTCATCGACAAGAGCCAGGAGATGGTCACTGGGTCCGTTCGCCTCAAGCTCTACAAGGGCGGCGTGCATGTGATCGGCCGCGACTCGCCCCATTCGCTCTACGATCAGGACCTCGTGACCTTCGAGGAAGGCGCCGTCGCCTACGACCACAATGACGCCGCCGGCTTCATCAAGCTGAACGCGCTGCGCTTGCGCACGCTGGCGAAGCGGAGGAAGAAGGCCGAAGCGAAACGATAAGGCTCCGAGGCGGGACGCTTGCCGCCGGCGCTTGACCGAGAGATTCAGGTAATAACAATATAGATATGTTATATAATCTTGAATCCCCCACGTTGAGCAGACTTTTGAGCGCGGAACTAAACGGGGTCCTAACCCGCTGAAAAGATTGTGGGGCGCCGGTGAAATTGCGGCTACGTGGCGATCCGGCCCATCGCGCCAGTGGCGACCTCGCCGTTAAACCGAATCACCCGGACATGTCCTGCGCAAGGCGCGGTCAGCGTGCTCATCCGCGCGATCCTAAGGTTTCCCATAGCGCATCGCTTGCCAGGGCGCTGGCGATGGAGCCGCGATCAGATCGCGCTCCCCTCCGCCTTCGCGAGCACGCAGCCCGATATTAGCCAATCGCCGTTGGCGGTGCGCCGAAAGCTGTACAACGCCGTCCAGACGACGTTGTCGTTGTCGACGAGAGTCGCCTCCAGGCTCGCATCGTCGCCCGACTGCTCGAAGGCGCCGAATTCGACGCTGCGATGCCGGTAGACCGGCGCGTAATGATCGCGCACCATCGCCATGAAGCGATCGGAATCGCTGAACATCTCTTTGATCGTCGGAGCGGCGAGCGCATAAGCCGCGTCCGCATCATCCCGCTCGAAAGCGTCGAACTGCCGCTCGACGATCGCGCGCGAACGAGCGGCGGTCAGTTCCTCCGCGAACGCGCCTGCGACAGAGACCGACAGCGCGACGGCGACGGCTGCGATTGTCTTGCCTAGCGCTCCCATCGTCTTCTCGCTTTCGAACCCCACCCTCGTTACGCGCACGGCCGCGCGACGGTTTCAAATTAGCGCGGGATCGGGCCGCGTTCCCTCGACATAACATCACGCTCCCGGGGCTAGGGACAGCGCAAATCTGTTCGCTCTTTGTTGCACAGGCGTCACAATTGCGCGTCAAAGACCGCCTGGGCGGGAAAATGCGCAGCGCCCGCCGACGTTTCGCTCATTGCGCGGCCCTCCCATGGCTGGAAAATTCGGACACGACCTGGAAGAACTCCGCGCCCTTCTCGCCGAGGTGAAGGGGCTGCGTGAGGACGTCGAGATCAAGGCCGCTCGATACCGAAAGGCGTGGGGCCTCGCCGCGGACGCGTCCAAGATCGCGCCCGGGTTTCTCAATCTGTCGCACTATATCGCGCTGCGCACGGACGACCTGACGGACCTCCAATACCGTCTGGCGGCGCGAGGCCTCTCGTCGCTCGGCCGCAGCGAAAGCCATGTCGCGCAGGCGCTCGACGCCGTGATCGCAACCCTCAAGCGGCTCACCGGCGATTCGAACGCGCCCTATCCCACGCCCTCGGCGCGGGCGGGCGCGGCGGAGCTGGAGGCCGAGGCCGATCGCCTGTTCGGCCGCCGGCGAGAGGGCGGCCCGCGCGCCAGAGTGATGGCCACGCTGCCGACGGAGGCGGCGACCGATCGCCAAATCGTCGACAATCTCGTGGCCGCGGGAATGGATTGCGCGCGCATCAATTGCGCCCACGACGACCCCGAAGCGTGGGGACAAATGGTCGAGCATGTGCGAACGGCCGCGGCGCGGCTCGAGCGTCCGTGCGGGGTCATGATGGACATCGCCGGCCCCAAGTGCCGCATCCTCAAAGTGAAGGCGCCGCCGAAGACGCGCCTGTTGCGGGGCGACCGGCTCGTCCTGATCGACGAATTGCGCGAGAAGACCAGAGAGCCGATCGCCTTCTCGCTCAATTTTCCCGAACTCGTCGACCAGCTCCTCGTCGGCTCGGAAATGTTCATCGACGACGGCAAGGCGGCCGCCCGCGTCGTGTCAAAGTCCCCCGGCCGGGCCGAGATCGAGGTCTACGCCGCACGTGAGAAGGGGGTGCGGCTCAAGCCCGGCAAGGGCGTCAATTTCCCCTCGACCGAGCTCGACCTGCCGCCTCTAACCTCCAAGGACTTCCGCGACCTCGACTTCATCGCCGCGCACGCCGACTTGATCGGCTATTCCTTCGTGCAACGGGTCGATGACGTCGAACTCTTGCAGGATCATCTCGTGGCGCGCGCGCCCAAGCGCGAGCCGCCTGGGCTTGTGCTGAAGATCGAGACTCCGCTCGCCGTGCGCAACCTCCCGCCGCTCATCCTGCAATCAGCGACGCACAATCCGACGGCGGTGATGATCGCTCGCGGCGATCTTGCGGTCGAGCTCGGATTCGCGCGGTTGACGGAGATGCAGGAGGAAATTCTGTGGCTGTGCGAGGCCGCCCACACCCCGGTCGTGTGGGCGACTCAGGTGCTCGACAATTTCGTCCGCGACGGCGTGGCGAGCAGAGCCGAGATGACCGATGCGGCCATGGCGCAAGGCGCCGAATGCGTGATGCTCAACAAAGGTCCGTATCTGGTCGAGGGGGTCGCCTTCCTGCGCGATGTGCTGGGCCGCATGGACCGTCACCGCGTCAAGAAATTCGCCCGCTTCGACCAGCTCAAGGCGTGGGCGTAAGCGAAGTCGCGAGACCGCGCGAAGGCTCGCCGCTCAGGCCTGATACAACTCTCCGAACTGCTCCCAGCTCTCGCCGTTGAACGCGGCCAGCGCCTCCTGGCGGATCGGGCTGAAATTGGTGGGCGAGGTGTTGATCTTGATGCCGGGCAGCAGCATCGGCAATTCCAGATCCTTCAGGTTCGCCGCCTGTCTCATCACATTGGCTCGCGACAGGTCGGAGCCACATTGCTTGAGCACTTGAACCATCGTCGCCGCCGCCCCGAACCCGTAAACGGCAAAGGCGTCGATCAGATCTTTCGGCGTCATATATTTCGCGATGAACGCCGAATATTCCTTGAAGCCGGGGTCGTCCTTCCAGCGCACGTCGGTCGGATCCTTGCCATAGATCGCGGTGATCACGCCCTTCGACTTCTCCAAGCCGGCCGGCTTCATGACGCTGGCGATCGATTGCGAGACGTCGGTCATATAGCGCACCGGCGTCCAACCGACGTCGAACGTCTTGCGGATCGCCTGGGCGGCGAATTTCGGCGTCGCGGCGATCAGGAGCACGTCGGCGCCCGAGCCTTGAAGCGTCACGATTTGCGAATCCACCGTCGGCTCCGACGTCTCATAGGACGCTTCCTTGATGACCATGGCGGCATGGTCGGCGCCGAGGCCCTCCTTGAGCCCAATCAGGTAGTCCTTGCCGAACCCGTCGTTCTGATAGAGCACCGCGATCTTCGCGTCGGGCTTGCTCTTCAGGATGTGTTTGCCGAAGATTTTCGACTCGGTCTGGTAGTTCGGCTGGTAGCCCATCGTCCAAGGGAAATGCTCGGGATCGGCGAATGTGGCGGCGCCGGTGGCGACGAACAATTGCGGGACCTTGTTGTCGTTGAGATATTGGCGGATCGCGATGTTCGGCGGAGTGCCGAGCGTGTTGAACAAAAATGCGACCTTTTCGTCCTCGACGAGGCGGCGCACCTGCTCGACCGTTTTCGGCGGGCTATAGGCGTCGTCGAGGCTCACGAGATTGATCTTGCGTCCGTTGACGCCGCCTTGCTCGTTGATCATCTTGAAATAGGCGGTTTCGCTGCGGCCGATCACGCCATAGGCGGAAGCCGGGCCGCTATACGGCATCGTTTGGCCGATCTTGATCTCCGTATCGGTGACGCCGGGCGCGTTCTCAGCGAGAGCGGAGCCTGCCTTGGCGGCGAACGCCGCCGCGGCGCTCGATTGCAGAAACCTCCGTCGGTTGATCATGGCGATTCTCCCTTTCCTACGTATTGGACGGCGATCTTAGCGCCGGCGCCCTCTTCAGCCCTCGTTCCTCAGGAACGAGGCGAGCGCTCGCGCCGCGCCCGCGACGCCCGTCGGCATCGCAGCCATTACCAGAATCAACAATACGCCGTAAATTGCGCCCGGCAGCGCCTTGGCGCCCTCCCCGAAACTGACCGTGAGCTGGTCGGCGATATTGGGCACGAACTCGATGAACAGAGCGCCGAACAGCGCTCCGCCCAGGGACGCGAGGCCGCCAACGACGACGCCGACCAGAAAGGCGAGCGAGAGCGGCAAGCCAAAGCTCTCAGGCGAGACGAAGCCAACCGCAATCGCGCTCAAGCCGCCGGCCACGCCGGCGTAAAGGGCGCTGACGCCGAAGCATGTGGTCTTGTAGAGCGGCGCATCGACCCCCATGGTCTCGGCGGCGATCGGCTGATCGCGAATGGCCACCAGCGCCCGCCCAATCCGACCATTCACCAAGTTCCGCGCCGCCCAATAGAGCGCGGCGGCGCAGGCGAGACACACGAGGTAAAGCCACTGATCGGCGGTCAGGCCCAAGCCGGACGGCGGTTGCGGCTTCGCGAGCGTCAGGCCCTGTGAGCCGCCGGTAAAGGCGTCAAATCCTTTGTAGCTCAGGATCTGCGGGGTTGCGACGGCAAGGGCGAAGGTGGCGAGGGCGAGATAGAGCCCGCCGAACCTGAGCGCCGGAAAGCCAAACAGGAAGCCGGCGATGAAGCAGAGCACGCTGGCGAGCGGGATGGCCGCCCAGTAAGGCGCGCCGAACTTCACCATCAAGATCGCCGTCCCATACCCACCGATGGCGAAAAAGGCGCCGTGGCCGAGCGAGATCTGCCCGTTGAAGCCGGTCAAGAGATTGAGCCCGAGCAGCGCGACGGCGAAGATGAGGACCTGCGCGCCCTGATAGAGGTGGTAGCCTGAAGCGACGAAGGGGAACGCCAGCGCGATGATCCCGACTGCGATCGCGACGAGAGCGTTCAGCGCGCCGTCGGCGTCAGCCATGAGTCAGACCCTCGCCACGAGACGCCGTCCGAAGAGTCCGGACGGCCGCCAGACCAGCACGGCTATGATGATTGCGAGCGCAACCGAGAGCTTGACCTCGTCGCCCACCACATAGGCGCCGATGAGATTGCCGAGCACGCCGACCGCAACGCCGCCAAAGACCGCGCCGAAGGGGCTGTCGATGCCGCCGAGCACCGCGCCGGCGAAGGCGTAGAGCAGGACGCCGCCCATCATATTGGGATCGAGATAGACGATCGGCGCCGCCATCATGCCGGCGACGGAGCCGATCGCCGCCGCCAGACCCCAGCCGATCGCCAGCATCCAGCCGACCCGAATGCCAACGAGCCGGCTCGATTCCGGATTCTGCGCGGCCGCGCGCATGGCGAGGCCCAGCGGGGTGAAGCGGAAAAACGCGTAGACCAGCGCAAGCACGCACAAGGTCACGAGAACGGCGCCCGCTTCATGCGCCGACATATACCCCGCCCCGAACCACGGGCGGCCGGTGAATGGGGAATCGAACGAGGTCACCGAATAGCCGTAGAGCCAGCCGGCGAGCGAATTGAAGATCAGGCTCAGCCCAATGAACACGATCACGGAGGCGAGAACGGGCGCCTTGGCGAACGGCCTCACGATCAGACGCTCAATGACGATTCCGCCGATGAAAGATGCGATGACCGTGGCGAAGAAGGCGAACCAGTACGGCTCGCCAAGATCCATCAGCTTCCACGCGAAATAGGTCGAAAACATCGCCATTTCGCCTTGCGCGAAATTGATCAGCTGCGTCGCCTGGTAGATCATGACCAGCGCCAGCGCCATGATCGCGTAGACGCCGCCGAGCGCGAGGCCGGACGCGACTTGATGCAGAAACGCTCCCAAGGGTATTCGCGCTCCCCTTCGCTAGTAGCCGAGGTAAGCGCGGCGCACCGCATCGTCGGCGCGGATCGTCTGCGACGGACCCGCGAGCGCCACCCGTCCGGTTTCGATCAGCACCGCGCGACCGGCGAGATCGAGCGCGAGCGAGGCGTTCTGTTCGACGAGCAGCAGGCTCACGCCTTCGTCGCGATTGATCTCGGCAAGGGCGCGAAAGATTTCCGCCACCACAAGCGGAGCCAAACCGAACGACGGCTCGTCGAGCATCAAGAGAGCAGGCCGCATCAGCAGCGCGCGGGCGATCGCCAGCATCTGCTGCTCGCCGCCCGACAGCGTTCCCGCCTGCTGTCGCCGTCGCTCCGCGAGGCGAGGAAAGAGGGCGAACATCCGATCGAAATCCGCACGGACGCCTTGCCGATCGGCGCGCACATAGGCGCCGAGACGCAGGTTCTCTTCGACCGTCAGATCGACGAATGTGCCGCGCCCGTCGGGCACGTGCGCCACTCCAAGACGCGCGATATCCTCCGTCGCCAGCCCGCTCATGGAGTGGCCGCGAAAGCGGATCTCGCCGGAGCGGCGGATGAGACCGCTCAGCGCCCGCAAGATCGTCGTCTTGCCGGCGCCATTGGCGCCGAGGAGCGCCGTGACGCCGCCGTTCTCGACCTCAAAATCGACGCCGTGCACCGCCCGGACTGGGCCGTACCAGGCTTCCAGCCCCTTGGCTTCCAGAATGGCCATGCTCAATTCGCGCTCCCGAGATAGGCGCGCACCACTTCGCGATTGGCCCTGACCTCGTCGGGCTTGCCGTTGGCGATCACCCGACCGAAGTCGAGCGCGACGACCTGGTCGCTGACCCGCATGACGAGATTCATGTGATGTTCGACCAAGAGCACCGCGACGCCGCGCCGGTCGCGAATCGCGCGGATTTCATCCGCCAGCCCATCGACTTCCGAGTGATTGAGCCCGCCGGCCGGTTCGTCCAGCAGCAACAGCTTTGGGCGGTTGGCGAGCGCGCGCGCGAGCTCCACCCTCTTGCGGATTCCGAACGGCAAAGCTCCCGCCGGACGGTCGGCGACGGCCTCAAGGCCGAATTCCTCCATCAACGCCTCGACGCGCGCGGCGATCTCTTTTTCTTCGCGCTTCGCCAATGGCAGCGCCAGCGCGCTGGTCAGGAATCCACCGCGCGCGATCGCGTGCGCGCCGACGCACACATTTTGGCGCACGGTCATGGTCCCAAACAAGGCGACGTTCTGGAACGTCCGCGCAACGCCGAGAGAGGCGAGGTCATGCCTCGCGCAGCTTGAGAGCGGCCGGCCGTCGAAATCGATCGACCCCGCGGCCGGATCATAGAGACGCGAGATGCAATTGAAGAGAGTCGTCTTGCCGGCCCCGTTCGGGCCTATCAAGCCGCAGATGGCGCCGTGGGCGACTTCGAAGGAGACGTCCTCGAGCGCCGTCACTCCCCCAAACCGGATCGTGAGGCCCCGGACCGCCAAGAGGGCGGGCGGTGTGAGATGCGCATTATGATCCGCGCCTCCGGCTCGCGCCTCGGCCAGCTCCATGGGTTTCCCATTCCCTTTATCGGCCGGCTCATCAAGGCGGACCGTCGCTTGCAGTCTTGATGTTTTCGGCGGCCTTGTCACGTGGTTTTCTCGGGCGTCTGACGCTGCTCGAGGCTCACGGCCGGCGGCTAAGAAAATCGAGCGCTCCGGCCTTGAACCCCTTGTCGCCGACAGCGAGGTTATGATCTCGGTCCGGGATCAAGAGCGCCTCCGCTCTCGGCAAGAGGCCGACGAGCTTCGCTGCGTCGCCCGCCAGCGTGTCGCGTCCGCCGACCGCGACCAGCGCCGGCTGCGTGATGCGCGCCGCCTCCTCCGGCGTCAGCCGCCGGCGTGAGCCGCGAACGCAGGCGGCGAGCGCGGCGCGGTCGCTTCTGGTCTGCTCGGCGAAGCCGCGGAACAGGCGCTGGGTCGGATCGGTGAGATCGTCAAGCCGGGGCGCCTCCAAGGCTTCGGCGATCGCCTCCGGCAAACCCTCGTCACGCACCAGCCGGTCGCCAAGCCCGCCAAGTATGAGCGAGCGCACGAGTCTCGGCTGGCCAAGCGCAAGCAAGCTCGCGATCCGCGCGCCCAACGAATAGCCCATCACGTCGGCGCGCTCGACGCCCAGATGCGTCAGCAGATTGGCGGCGTCTTGAACCATGAGATCGAGACGATAGTCGGCTGGAGCGTGAAGCTTTTCGCTTTGCCCGTGCCCGCGGTTGTCGAAGGCGACGACACGGCGGCCGGCCTGCGTTAGGGTGTCGACCCAGCGGGGATTGACCCAATTGATGCGATGGTTCGAGGCGAAGCCATGAATGAGCAGGATCGGCTCGCCGAGATCATCATCGACAGGCGCGACATCGATGAACGCGATGTCGACGCCGTCTGAGGAAAAATGCTGAAGTTCCGCGGAAACCGCGACGTTTCGCTCCCGCATGGGCGCTCCTCATAGGTCCGATGGAGCCAGATACAGATATTGCCCGGCAAGCGCCACGAGACGAGCGCGGCAGGATAGGACACCGTATGCGATCGTTCTCGCCCCTGGCGCCGAAGGCGAGTAAGATGGCGGCATAGAGACTATACCAGGCCCAGCATCTTCACCGAGGCCGTTGGAGGAGGAATGCGATGAGAAGCATCGGACCCTTCATGAGAGGCGTCGCGATCGCTACGCTCTTGTGCTTCGCGGCGCCGCCGGCCGAAGCCATGCAAGTGTACGGGACGGGAACGGCAGCCACACAACTCGACGACGGCCTGCTTGTTCACGTTCGCGCCGGGCGCGGCGGAGGCGTGCGGCACGGCGGAGGCGGGATGCACCGCGGCGGCGGCATGCATAGAGGCGGCATGCATGGGGTCAATCGCGGCGGATACAATCGAGGCGCCTATGCGCATCGAGGCAACCGCTACGCCCACGGCAACGCTTACCGGAACGTGAATCGGAACGCCTATCGAAATGTGAATCGCAACGTCTATCGCAACACCAACGTTTACCGTGGCGGCTACTACGGCAATTGGTCGCGGCCGAGCTGGTATCGGTGGGGAGCAGGCGGCGCGGTCGCGGCGGGCGCGGCGCTCGGTTTCGTCAGCGCGGCGGCTGCGGCCTCTTGGGCGGGGGCGGCGCCGGGTCCGAACCTTTGCTGGTACTATACCGACCCGAGCCGGCGGCAAGGCTTCTGGGACGCGTGCCCATAGGGCCTAGCGCCGCTCTTTAGGCAGCAGAGACTTGATGCGTTCAGCATCCTCAGGCGTCGCCGGATTGTAGACCACCATCGCGAGGTCCGTTCGTCCATCGACCGCGAAGGCGGTATATTCGAAAGCGAGCGGACCAAGCGTCGGGTGCCGGATATGTTTGACGGCCTCGGTGCGGGGACCTTGAACGCCGTTCTCGCGCCACATCGCCCTGAACTCGGGGCTGAGTTGGCGCAATTCCTCGACGAGAGGAGCAACTTCCGCCGCCGCCCCGGCGCGCGCAGCATCCACCCGGAACGCGCCGAGAATGAACCGCGCCACGCTCTCCCAGTCGTATTGCGCGGCGCGCGAGCGCGGGTCGAGAAAGAAGTAACGCAGGATGTTGCGCTGCTCCGGCGGCGTCGATCCGTAGTCCATGAGCATGACGGTCGCCGCCCGGTTCCATGCGACGACGTCCCAGATCGCCGTCCTGATCACAGCCGGGCTCGGGTCCAGCGCATCGAGAACGCGTTGCAATCGCGGCGTGACGTCGCCCGCAGCGTGGTAGCGGACCTCGGGGGGGCGACCCAGAGCGACCAGAAAGAGATGCTCACGCTCGACGTCCGTCAGCATGAGCGCGCGGGCGATCCGGTCGAGCACGTCGGCGGACGGGGCCCCGCCCCGACCCTGCTCGAGCCATGTGTACCAGGTCGGGCTGATGTTGGCGCGCTGGGCGACCTCCTCGCGGCGCAAGCCAGGCGTCCGGCGACGCCCGGCAGCAAGGCCAAACGCGCCGGGGTCGAGCTTCGTCCGGCGATCCTTGAGATAGGTCCCTAGCCGGTTCTCCGGCGCACGTGAGCCATTCACCCTGTTAGCCATTATAATACGATAAGATCACTACTTTACCAGAATAACTCATGGAGCCAAGTCTGTCTCCGGGAAACTGGAGACATTCCTCATGCGTGTTTTTGTCACCGGCGCGACCGGATTCATCGGCTCGCTTGTCGTCAAGGAACTGATTGGCGCGGGCCATCAGGTCATCGGCGTCTATCGTTCGGATGAGAAGGCGCCCGCTCTCGCCGCCGCAGGAGCCGAGCCTTACCGGGGATCGATCGACGAGCCTGACAGCCTGAAAGACGGCGCCTCCCGCTCGGACGGCGTCATCCATCTCGCGTTCAATCACGACTTCTCGCAGTTCCTGGCGAATTGCGAGACCGATCGGCGCGTCATCAAAGCGCTCGGCTCCGCTCTTGCCGGCTCCGACCGGCCCTTAATCGTGACGTCCGGCACCGCGATCGCCAAGGTCGCGCCCGGTGTCGTCGCGACCGAGGATGCTCCCGCGATCAGCGCGAGCGACTTCCCCCGCGCCGCCTCCGAAGAGACAGCCGCCAAACTCGCCGCCGACGGGCGCAACATATCCGTGGTTCGCCTGCCCCAGGTTCACGACCCGGAACGGCAGGGACTCATCACCTGGTGGATCGCAATCGCGCGTGAGAAGGGCTTTTTCGCCTATGTCGGAGAGGGACGTAACCGTTGGGCGGCCGCGCATGTATCCGATGTCGCCCGCCTCTACCGACTGGCGATCGAAAAGTCGGCGCGGAGCGCGGTGTACAACGCGGTCGGAGAGGAAGGCGTCTCGGCGCGCGATATTGCCGAGACCGTCGGCCGGCGTCTCAAGCTGCCGGCGAAATCGATCTCGCCGGAGGAGGCGCCAGGCTATTTCGGCTGGCTCGCCCACCTGGCCGCGCACGACATGCCAGCCTCAAGCGAGAGGACGCAGAAGGCGCTCGGATGGCGGCCAACCGGACCCGGTTTGATCGCCGATCTCGAGCGATTGCCCATTTGATATGAGCTGACGCCGAGACGGGCGGACGCGCCCAGCGCGCGGCGCGTTCGCCGCTCCGCGGCGGTTCGCTTGCCCTTCGGCGCAACCGGCGGATAATGGCGCGAGGGCCTTTCCCGGCCGCCCCTCCCAAGGCTCACGATGCGCATCGCTCTGCTCACCGGCGTGCTCGCGACGGCTCTCG
>Ga0153954_1000527_pt1 | contig 29715 bp, 26 predicted proteins | sample TSFL038MetaG_FD_102277 | JGI IMG/M metagenome (GOLD analysis project Ga0153954, IMG submission 102277) | Attine ant fungus gardens microbial communities from Florida, USA - TSFL038 MetaG | ecosystem: Host-associated > Fungi > Mycelium > Unclassified | place: USA: Florida, Wekiwa Springs State... | reverse complement strand
TGCGCCACCGCGGCGTCACCGCCTTCCTGATCCCCGCCGACACCCCCGGGCTCGGCCTCCACCCCTACAAGGAAAAGCTCGGCTTCCGGCCGCTCTCCACCGGCGACGTCGTCCTCGATGACGTCCGCGTCCCCGCCGACGCGGTGCTGGGGGAGGAGGGCGAGGGCTTCCGCGTCGCGATGACCGCGGTCGAGCGCGGTCGCCTCGGCGTCGCCGCCCGCGCCGCTGGCGTCGCCCAGGCATGCCTCGACGACTCGGTCGCCTACGCCAAGGAGCGCAACGCCTTCGGCCAGCCGATCGCGAACTTCCAGATCGTCCAGTCCCAGATCACCGACATGGCGGTCGGCGCGCTCACCGCGCGGCTCTTGGTCCGCGATTGCGCCGCCCGCATGGACCGCGGCGAGCCCGCCCGCGAGGTGACCAGCATGGCGAAGATGTACGCCTCCAACGTGGCGATGAAAAGCGCCACCGACGCCGTCCAGATCCACGGCGCGGCGGGCACCTCGGTCGACCACCGGGTCTCGCGGCTCTTCCGCGATGCCAAGGTGCTGCAGCTGGTCGAGGGATCGAACGACCTGCACCGCGCCCTGATCGGCGAGATCGAGCTCGGCCTGCGCGCCGACAAGCGGGTCGGCAACAGCGCCGGGGGCTGATGGCCGACGTCGAGCGTGAGCGGGCGGCCGACGGCGTCGCCCTGCTGCGCCTGAACCGCCCGGAGCGCCTCAACGCGCTGAAGTTCGAGACTTTCGGCGCGATCGCCGACCATTGCCGCGCGCTGGAGGCCGACGAGGAGGTCCGCGTCGTCGTCCTGACCGGCGCCGGGCGCGCCTTCTGCGCCGGCCTCGACCTCGACGACGCCGCCGAGCTGGCGACGATGAGCGCGCCGGAGATGCTCGCCCGCCAGGAAGGGTGGGCGGCCGGGGTGACCGCGCTGCGGCGCCTCACCAAGCCGGTGATCGCCGCCGTCAACGGCGCCGCCGCGGGCGCCGGGATGGGCCTCGCGCTGGCCGCCGACATCCGCGTCGGCGCGCCCGCCGCCACCTTCGTCCCGGCCTTCGTGCGGATCGGGCTGACCGGCGGCGACGTCGGCGTGTCCTGGATGCTGCCGCGGCTGGTCGGCCTCGCGCGGGCGACCGAAATCCTGCTCACCGGGCGGCCGGTCGACGCCGAGCGGGCGCTCGCGATCGGCCTCCTCGGCAGCGTGGTGGAGCCCGAGCGGCTGCTCGACGCGGCGCTCGGGACGGCGGCGGAGATCGCCGCCTTCGGGCCCTTCGGCGTGCGCCTTACCAAGCAGGTGCTGCAGACCAACGTCGACACGCCGTCGCTGGAGGCGGCGCTGGAGCTGGAGAACCGCAACCAGGTGCTGTCGACCCGCACCGAGGACATGCCGGAGGCGCTTGCCGCCTTCCGCGAGAAACGGCTTCCCCAGTACAAAAACCGGTGAGCCGAGCTATTCATGATAATGTTTGGCGAAGTCGGTTCGGGCACCACACGGAGGAGGAGTAGATGAGCGTCAATGGGGCAACGGCCGAGGCGGCCGGGGGCTGGGATCTCGGCGTCGACATCGGCGGGACGTTCACCGACCTCGTCTTCTACGACCGGGCGACCGGCCGGCTCAGCGTCGGCAAGGTCCCCTCGACCCCGGAGGACCCGTCGGTCGGCCTCCTCGCCGGCCTCGAGGGCCGCGAGCTGGAGCAGCTGAACCGCTTCGTCCACGCGACCACGGTCGTCCTCAACGCCCTGCTGCAGAAGCGCGGCGCCGACATCGCGATGGTGACCACGCTGGGCTTCCGCGATCACATCGAGATCGGCGACACCCGCCGCTATACCGGCGGCCTCTTCGACCACCGCTGGCGGCGCGAGAAGCCGTTGGCGCTGCCCCACGAGCACCGTTACGTGGTCGCCGAGCGGACCCTCTACGACGGCACCGTCGGCGCCAAGCCGGAGCGCGCCGAGCTGGAGGAGGTGGCGCGCCGCATCGAGGAGTCGGGCGTCGCCGCGGTCGCGGTCTGCTTCATCAACTCCTACATCAACCCGGAGAACGAGCAGGAGGTGGCGGCGACGCTGCGCGAGCTGCTCCCCGACAAGCTCGTCGTGCCGTCCTCGCAGATCCCCGAGTTCCGCGAGTTCCCCCGCTTCACCACGGCGATCCTCAACTCGTTCTGCGCCCCGGTCGCCTCCCGTTACGTCGCCCGCCTCGACGAGGAGATGCGCGAGGGCGGCTACGGCCGCGACATCTCCTACATGGGCTCCTCCGGCGGCATCGTCACCGGCGCCCACGTGGTCGAAAACCCGGCGACGATGCTCTGGGGCGGGGTGGTCGGCGGCGTCACCGCGGCGGTCAGCCTCGGCCGCGAAATCGGCATCCCGCACATGGTCACCTTCGACATGGGCGGCACCTCTACCGACGTCGCCCTGATCCGCAACTACGCCCCCTCGGTCGTCAACGAGCGCAACGTCGGCGCCTTCCCGCTGGCGATCCCGCAGGTCGACGTCCACTCGATCGGCGCCGGCGGCGGCTCGATCGCGCGGATCGAGGACGGCGTCCTCAAGGTCGGCCCGACCAGCGCCGGCGCCGTCCCGGGGCCCGCCTGTTACGACCGCGGCGGCACCGAGTTCACGGTCACCGACGCCAACCTGGTCCTCGGCCGGATCCGCCCCGAGTCGCTGCTCGCCGGCGGCATGACGATCGACCCCGAGCTCTCCCGCCGGGCGGCCGAGAAGCTCCTCCCGGAGACCGGCCTGGAGTCGGTCGAGAAGCTCGCCGAGGGCGTGATCGAGATCGCCAACACGCACATGTACGGGGCGATCCGCGAGGTCTCGGTCGAGCGCGGCGAGGACCCGACCGAACTGGCCGTCTGCGCCTTCGGCGGCGCGGGCGGGATGCACGCCTGCGAGGTCGCCGAGAAGCTCGGCATCGACACCGTCGTCGTGCCCAAGGAGGCGGGCGACTTCTCGGCCCTCGGCCTGCTGCTCTCCGACCAGCGCCACGACCTGGTGCGCGGCTTCGTCAGCTCGCTGCCGGAGACCGACCCGGCGGAGCTCGGCAAGATCTTCGTCGAACTCGAAGCGGGGGCGCGCGAGCAGCTCGCCTCCGAGGGCTACGGCCCCGACGCGATCCACCTCACCCGCCTGCTCGACATGCGTTACGCCGACCAGGCCTACGAGGAGCAGCTGGTCCTCGGCCCGGACGAGGAGCTCGGGGTCGAGCGCCTCGGCGAGCTCTTCCAGACCGCCTACGAGAAGCGTTACGGCTACAAGCGCGAGGTCGAGATGATCGAGGTCGTCAACCTGCGCATCACCGCGATGGGCGCGGTGGAGAAGCCGTCGCTGGTCGACCGCGATCGTCGCGACGCCGAGGGCGAGCGCCCGACCGCGGCGCTGATCTTCGGCGGCGAGCGCCGCGAGGGGCGGGTGTACGAGCGGGCGACGGTCGTCGCCGCCGACGAGGTGGTCGGCCCGGGGATCGTCGAGGAGTACAGCTCGACCACGGTCGTGCCGCCCGGCTGGCGCGGCGGCAGCAACGAGTTCGGGACCCTGATCTTGAAGAAGGAGGACTAGAACATGGCGACCAACGTCGCGGTCGATCCGATCACCGGCGAGGTGATCGAGTCCGGCCTCCGTTACGTCGTGCGCGAGATGCGGGCGACCCTGATCCGGCTGTCCTACTCGCCGATCCTCTACGAGACCCACGACTTCTCCTGCGCCCTGCTCGACCCGGAGGGGGAGATCGTGGCGATGTCGGTCGACGTGCCGCTGCACGTCTTCCCGATCTCCTTCGGCGTCCGTCACCTGCACCAGAAGTACGCCGACGACATGCACGAAGGCGACATGTTCCTCGTCAACGACCCCTGGATCGCGGGCACGCACCTGAACGACGTGCTGCTGATCCAGCCGATCTTCGTCGACGGGGAGCTGGAGCTCTACGCTGCGGTCCGCGCCCACTACGGCGATGTCGGCGGGATGATGCCGGGGTCGATCAGCGGTGCCAGCACCGAGATCCTCCACGAGGGGATCCGGATGCCGATGGTCAAGATCTACGACCGCGGCAAGCTGAACCAGGAAATCCTCGACATCTTCCTCAACAACGTGCGTGCCCCGTTCCAGGCCGAAGGCGTCTTCCACGCCCAGGCCGCGGTGAACCGGCTCGCCCAGAACCGGCTGCTGACGCTGTACGAGCGCTACGGCACGGCGCAGGTGCGGGCGACGCTGGAAGCGCGGATGGAGGGTGCGCGGCGGCGGATGGCGGCGGCGATCGCCGAGTTGCCCGACGGCGAGTACTACTACGAGGACTACCTCGAGAACTCCGGCGGCAGCGGCGCCAACGTCGACCCGATCTACGTGCGGGCGACGATGCGGATCGCCGGCGAGGAGATCAGCTTCGACTTCGAAGAGTGCTCGCCGCAGCGCAACGGGGTCGGCAACGCCGACCTGGCGACCACCTGGTGCGGGTGCTACACGGTGCTGGAGACGATCCTCTCCGAGGAGCCCTCGTCGACCAGCGGCAGCGTCGGTCAGCTGAACGTGACGGCGCCCGAGAAGTCGGTGCTGAACAGCGCCCACCCGGTGCCGGTCGGCGGCTTCGCCGACATCCTGTTCGGCCCGGTGCAGGGCTGCGCGCTGGCGCTGCTCGGCCAGGTCGTGCCGGAGCGGGTCTGTGCGCTGGCGGGCTCGAGCGCCAACCAGACCAGCATCGGCGGGCCCTCGAACCCGCGCCGGCCCGGCGAGGGCTGGTTCATCTACGAGTTCCCCTGGGCGGGCTGGCCGGCGACGGCGGAGCTCGACGGCAACCTCGGCATCTCCAACTGGTACATGGGCGACCTGCCGATGATCTGGCCGGTCGAGCGCGGCGAGCTGGCGCTGCCGATGCGCGTCGTCTACAGCGGCATCCGCGCCGACTCCGGCGGTGCCGGGACGCGCCGCGGCGGCAACGGCCTGGTCCGCGCCTGGGAGATCCTCGCCGAGGGTCAGTTCTCCTTCCTCGGCTCCGAGGGGATCATCCCCCGGGCGGGGATGTCCGGCGGCTACGGCGCCGCCCTCAACCGGCTCGACGTGCTGCGCGACGGCAAGCTGCTGGAGCTCGGCGAGATCCCGCTGAAGGTCGGCGGCTTCGGCCTCGAGGCGGGCGACGTGGTCGTCACCTACGCGGCCGGGGGCGCCGGTTACGGCGATCCGCTGGAGCGTGAGGTCGAGCGGGTCCTCCAGGACGTCGTCGACGGTTACGTCACCGTCGCGGGCGCGGCCACCGATTACGGCGTCGTGGTCGTCGACGGGGCGGTCGATGCCGCGGCGACGGAGCGTCGGCGCGGCGAGCTGCACGACGCCCGCGTGCTCCTCGACGTCGAGGTGACCGCGGAGGACGAGTTCGACGACAAGGGCCTGCGCCTGGCGCGCATTTCCCCGGCCGTGGCGGAGCGCCTCGGCGCCGCCGACGGCGACCTGATCGAGTTCGTCCCCGAGCGGCGGCCCAGCCTCCGCGCCTGGGTCAAGGTCGACGACTCCCGTGACGACCGCCTGCCGATCGGCCCCTTCGGCGCCCGCGCCTGCGGCGTCGAGTCCGGCGGCTCCCTCCTGGTCCGCACCCCCTGGGGCCACGCCAAGACCGTCACCGGCTTCCCCCCCGAACTCGACGCCTCACTCAAGCTGCTGCAGGCCATCCCCGCCTAGAGCGCACGCGGTTGATGGGCCGAAAAGTACGCCTATATGGCATCTTTTCGGCCCATCAACACGGTGGGTGGGAGGCGAGGGTGGCGGCGCGGGTGCGGAGCTCGACCTTGCGGACCTTGCCGGAAGGGGTGAGGGGGAGGGCGTCGAGGAGCTCGATGTAGTCGGGGACGGCGAAGGCGGGGAGGCGCTCGGTGCACCAGTCGCGGACGTCGTCGACGGTGACGGTGGCGCCCGGCTCGGGGACGACGAAGATCGCCAGGTCGTCCTCACCCGCCTCCTCGCCGGTCGGCGCGGCGACAGCGGCGCACTGGAGCAGGGAGGGGTGGCCGATCACGGCCTGCTCGACCTCGAAGGAGGAGATGTTCTCGCCGCGCCGGCGGATCGCGTCCTTGAGGCGGTCGACGAAGTAGTACAAGCCGTCGGCATCGCGTTTGAGGCCGTCGCCGCTGTGGAACCAGAGGTTGCGCTGGGCCGCCGCGGTCTGCTCGGGCATGCCGTAGTAGCCGGAGCAGATCGTCCACGGGAGCTTCGGGCGGCAGACGAACTCGCCGACCTCGCCGTCGGGCACCTCGCGGTCGGTCGCCGGGTCGACCAGACGTACCTCGAAGTACTCGTCGGCGAGCTTGCCGGTGGCGCCGACCGGCGGCGTCTCGCCGTAGGGGGAGAGGATCGGCATCGAGACCTCGGTCATCCCGTAGTTGGCGACGAACGCCTCGATCCCGTAACGGCGGGCGAAATCGGCGCGGATCGACGAGGCGGTCGGCACGGCGAAGATGCAGCGCAGGTCGTTGTCGGCGTCGTCGGGGCGCTCCGGCTGCTTGTAGGTCCACTCCATCATCACGCCGACGAAGTTGGTGACGGTGGCGCCGCAATCACGGATCTGGTCGATCCAGCGGCTGGCGCTGTACTTCTCCCGCAGCACGTACCGGCAGCCGGCGAGCAGGGAGGGGTAGGCGCCGAGGAAGAGCCCGTTGCCGTGGAAGAGCGGGCCGACCGACATGTAGACGTCGTCCTCGGTGAGCCGCGTCAGCGAGGCGCCCTGGTCGGCGAAGAAGGTGATCTGCGAGTGGCTCATCATCACCCCCTTGGAGAGGCCGGTGGTGCCGGAGGTGAAGAAGATCGAGGCGAGGTCCTCGGCCCGCGGCGCGGGCGGGTCGACGAGCTCCCCGGCGAGGTCCGCGAACGGCGCCGCCGCGTAGCCCGCGGCCCCGAGCGCCGCGATCGCCGCCTCCTGCTCCGCCCCCTCGCCGAGGACGAAGGCGCGCTCGATCGTCGCGAAGGCATCGTTCCCCGCCTCGAAGCGCGCGGCGAGCGCGGCGTCGACGATCGCCGTCCGCGGCGCCGTCGTCCGCACCTGGTGCTCCAGGAAGCTGCCCTGGTAGGCGGTGTTGACCGGCACGTGGACCATCCCGGCGAGCGCCGAGCCGAGCCAGGTGAGCAGCACCTCGGCCTTGTTGTCGGCGAAGACCAGCACCCGGTCGCCCGCCTCGGCGCCGGCCAGCAGCCCGCCCGCGATCGACTCCGCCCGCGCCAGCGCCGCGGCGAAGCTCAGCCGCACCCCGTGGTCGGGGACGTCGATGTAGGTCTTCTCGCCGTGGGTGCGGGCGCGGGTGCGCAGGGCGTGGGCGACCGTCCACTCGGCCGGGTCGGCGAAGGTGTGGCGGACCTCCCGGTAGTAGCGCCCGTCGCTCAAGCTCAGAGGTCCCCGGGCTGGGGGAAGTTCGCCTGCCGCTTCTCCATGAACGCGGTGGCGCCCTCCAGTTGGTCCTCGGAGCCGACCGCCTGGGTCAGCATTCCGAGCCCGCTGAGGAAGCTGTCGTAGAGCTGGTTCCACCAGACGTTGGAGGAGACCTTGGCGACCTCCAGGTAACGCGGCGAGAGCTTGTAGAACTCCTCGCACCAGCGCTCGACCTCGTCCTCCAGCTCGGCGTCGGGGACGACCTCGTTGATCCAGCCCATCTCCTTCGCTTCGGTCGCGGTGTAGCGACGGCAAAGCATCGAGATCTCCTTGCCGCGCTTCTCGCCGACCAGCATCGACATCATGTTGGTGCCGCCGAGCACCGGCGCGCTGCCGATCTTCACCCCGTTCTGGCCCAGCTTCGCGCTCTCCGCGGCGATCGCCAGGTCGCAGGCGGCGACCAGCTCGTTGCCGCCGCCGATCGCCCAGCCGTTCACCGCCGCGATCACCGGCCGCGGGCTGCGCCGGATCTCGTCGAAGAGGCGCAGCGAGTTGAACTGCATCGTCCGCATCGTGATCTGGTCGGCCTCCTGCAGGTTGGCGAGGAAGCCGCCCGCGCAGAAGGAATCGCCGGAGCCGGTGAGGACGATCACGTTGGAGCGGACCGCGTCGCGGATCGCGGCGGCAAGCGTGTGCGCCATCGTCTCGTCGTAGCAGTTCTTGCGCTCGGGGCGGTTGAGCTTGATCCAGGTCGCCCGGCCACGCTGCTCGATCACCACGTCCTCAGACATCGTCCCTCCTCGATATAGGTCCCCAGGCCATGAAAATACGGCCCGATCGAATCGAAGTATATTGGTTATCATGTCTGCCATGTTCGACCTCCCGGGTGACTACGTCGAATTGCAAACGGAGGCGCGTGCGCTCGCCCGTCAGATCGAACCGATCGCCGACGAGGTGGACGCACTCAGCTCGATCCACCCCGAGCTCCGCCGCGCCTTCGCCGCCAGTTCGCTCTCCGACCTGATGTTCCCGACCCGCTTCGGCGGCCGCTTCGAGACGGTCGACCCGCTGGCGATCTGCGTCGTCCGCGAGGCGCTGATGCCCGCCTCCGGCAACCTCGACTCGCTGTTCGGGATGCAGGGGATCGGGACCTACGCGCTGACCACCGCCGGCTCCGACGCCCAGCGGGAGCACTGGATCCCGAAGGTGATCGCGGTCGACGCGATCCCGGCGCTGGCGATCACCGAGCCCGAGGCGGGCACCGACGTCCGCGCGATCACCACCGAGCTCGTCCCCGACGGCGACGGCATGGTCCTGCGCGGCACCAAGGCCTTCATCACCAACTCGCCGGAAGCGGCGTTCGCCAGCGTCCTCGCCCGCGAGGGCGACGACGAGTACAGCATGGTGCTGGTGCCGCTCGACCGCGATGGCGTCACCGTCACCGAGGTCGCGCCGCTGATCGCCCCGCACGTGCTCGGCGACATCCGCTTCGACGACGTGGCGATCGAGGAGGCCGACCGGATCGGCGCGCGGGGGAAGGGCTTCGGCCTGATCCTCGCCACCCTGGCGACCTTCCGCGTCTCGGTCGCGGGCGCCGCCGTCGGCCTCGCCCAGGCGGCGCTCGAAGAGGCCGTCCTGCACACCGCCGGCCGCGAGCAGTTCGGCCAACCGCTCGCCCGCCTCGGCGCGGTCGAGGAGCGGCTCGCCGACTCCTGGACCGAAGTCGAGGCCGCCCGCCTGCTCACCTACCGCGCCGCCGCGGCGGCCAAGGACGACCCCCGCGCGGCGCTCGGCAAGAGCTCGATGGCGAAGCTCTACGCGACCGAGGTCTGCGGGCGAGTCGTCGACCGCGCCGTCCAGGTGATGGGGCGCTTCGGCCTCGTCCAGGGGACGAAGATCGAGCGTTATTACCGTCAGGCCCGGCCGATGCGCGTCTACGAGGGCGCCTCGGAGGCGTTGCGCCCGGGCATCGCCCGCGAACTCGTCGCCGACGTGCAGCGCCGTCGCGACCCCGGGGAGGACCGATGATCATCGACGCCCACACCCACGTCTGGCCGGACAAGATCGCCAAGATCGCGCTCTCCAAACCGGCCGAGGACCTGACCCGGCGCGGCGACGGCACCGTCGCCGGCTCGATCGCCGCGATGCAGGAGGCGGGCATCGACCGCTCGGTCGCCTTCGGCGTGTCGAACGACGCCGCCCACCGTGATTCCGCCAACCGCTTCGTCGCCTCGCTCGACCCCGACTGGTTCATCCCCTTCGGCACGATCCACGTCGACGCGACGGTCGACGAAAACCTCGCGAACCTGCGCGAGCACGGCCTCCACGCGGTCAAGCTCCACCCGCTCTTCCAGGGAATCTCGCTCGACGACCCCCGCCTGTGGGAGAACTTGGAGGCGATGCAGGGCGAGTTCGTCATCACCACCCACGTCGGCCTCGGCGGCGAGGGCTCCGAGCGTTGCACCCCGCGGATGCTCCACGACCTGGTCGAACGCTTCCCCGACCTCGACCTGATCGCCGCCCACTTCGGCGGCTATCGCCTGCTCGACGAGGTCGAAGAGCTGATCGTCGGCCTGCCCGTCCACGTCGACACCTCCTGGCCCCCCGGCCTGGCGAGCATCGACCCCGACCGGGTGCGCGGGATCATCGAGCGCCACGGCGCCGACAAGGTCGTCTTCGCCTCCGACTGGCCGATGGTCTCGCCGGCCGAGGACGTCGCCGCGCTGCGCGCGCTCGGCCTCCCCGCCGAGCAGACCGAGGCGATCCTCTCCGGCAACCTGCTCGGGCTCCTGCGCAAGGTGGGGGCGCCGGTCGCGTGAGCGGCGGCTACCCGACCCTCACCGTCGAGGTCCCCAAACGGGGCCGGATCGACCAGTCGATCTGCGCCGAGAGCGAGCGCGGCCGCGTGGTCGCGATGGAGACCGCCTACGACGTGGTCGAGGAGAACCGCGGTCGTGACGTGGTCGTCAACGCCTCCTACAGCGGCGTGCTGCCGGCCCGCTTCGTCGGCGAGCACATGCCGCGCGGCGCGATCGGCGTCGATTGCGGGATCGGCAAGGACGGGGCCGGGATCGCCGGCCTCTGGTTCCTCGAGGGGCGCGGCATCCCCGCGGCGGCCGCCGACGTCGACTCGCTCGAACTCGGCAACGGGATCGACATGTACGAGACCGGCGTGATCTCGGTCGTCAACGAGCAGGCGAAGACCTGCGGGGTGGAGCCGGGGATGAGCGTGCGCGAGGCCGCCCGCCTCTTGCTCGAGGGCGAGCCGGAGAGCCGCCCCGCCGCCGAGGTGACCAACCGCACCGTCGTCTACTCGAGCCCGCAGGGGCCGCAGGTCATCTGCGTCGACTCGATCGCCTTCTGCACCCCCGCCGACGCCGCCGCCGGCAACGTCCTGCTCGGCGCCGGCCACTCCGGCCTGCCCGCCGCCTGGTACCTGCGCAAGCTGCGCCTGCCCGGCTTCATCGCCTCCGACGGCGGTGGGGGCAAGAACGGCGCCGGCTACGCCTCGCTGGGGGCGGTCGAGGACGAAGGGATCCCGGCCGCCGCGGTGAGCGCCGCCAGTGCCCGCATGGGCGACGGCCTCAGCACCTATGACGACGGGGTGATCAGCCAGGCGAACGCCCCGGCGCGCGAGCGCGGCGTCGAGATCGGCGCCCCCGCCCGCGATGCCGCCCGGGCGCTGCTCGAGGCCGAGCTGGAGCGGCGACGGTGAGCGGGCTCGGCGCGCGGGCGGGCGACGAGCTCGAGATTCGCCAGGTGCTCGGCCGTTATGCGCGCGGCTGCGATCGGCTCGACATGGACCTGGTTCGCTCCTGCTACTGGGACGACGCGACCGAGGACCGCGGCCGTTACGTCGGCGACGTCGACGGCTTCGTCGACTGGCTGCGCGGGCAGCTCGAAGGCTTCATCGGCACCTGGCACCAGGTCGCGCCGCCCTACCTCGAGTTCGACGGCGACACCGCCTGGAGCGAGAGCTACAGCCTCGCCATGCATCGCTACCGCGACGACGACGGCAAGGAGGCGAGCAGGCTGATCCCGAGCCGTTACTGCGACCGCTTCGAGAAGCGCGACGGCGAGTGGCGGATCGCCCGCCGGATCGGCGTCTACGAGACGGTGCTGATGGTCGGCACCGCGCCCTCGCTCGACGCCGAGCCGCGCTCGCGGCGCGATCGCGACGACCCGTCATACCAGCGGCCCTGAGCCGCAGCGAGGAGGAGCGATGGACCTGCAGCTGACCGACCGGGTGGCGATCGTGACCGGGGCGGGCCGGGGGCTCGGGCGGGCGGCGGCCGAGGCGCTGGTCGACGAGGGCGTGAAGGTGCTGGGCGCGGCGCGCAGCACCGGCGAGCTCGAGGAGCTCCGGGCGCGGGCGCCGGAGCGGATCGCGATCACGACCTGCGACATGCGCGACCAGGCCCAGGTGGAAGCGTTGCCGGGGGCCGCGCTGGAGGCGTTCGGCCGGCTCGACATCCTCGTCAACAACGCCGGCATCGCCCCCGCGGAGCGCTTCGAGGACCAGTCGGTCGAGGTCTGGCGCGAAGTGATGGAGGTGAACGCGACGGCGCCGGCGATCCTCGCCAAGGTTGCCGGGCGTCACTTCATCGCCCAGGGCGAGGGCAAGATCATCAACATCGCCTCGCTGTCGAGCTTCCGCGGCAAGCCCCGCCTCGCCGCCTACGCCGCCTCGAAGGGGGCGATTCTGCAGCTGACCCGTGCGCTCGGCGCCGAGTGGGCCGGCAAGGGCGTGCAGGTGAACGCGATCGCCCCCGGCGGCTTCGCCACCGACGCCCAGCGGGCGGTGCTCGACGACCCCGAGCTCCTGCAGATGCGGGTGAAGAAAATCCCCGCCCGGCGGATGGGGCGGATCGAGGAGATCGGCCCGCTCGTCTGCCTGCTGGCCTCGCCGCTGGCCGAGTTCGTCAACGGCTCGACGATCGTCACCGACGGCGGCGAGCTGGCGAAACTCTGACCCCCGCGGGAAGCTGCTCTCCCGGGCTTCGGTGCGGGGGCGGCGGTCCCACCGATCAAGGATCTCCGTGTGGAGTTTTGGTTTCCAGGCAACCAAAACTCCACACGGAGCATCTTGAGCAAAGCTTCGGCGACGATCCCTCATCCTGATCGCTAATATAGTTATCAGGAATATCATCGAGGGAAGGATGAGAATGTCCGCGACGCCCGTCGTCGATCGCGGCGATCCGGGGAGCATCGTCGCGACGCTGCTGCACGGTGAGCCGTTGGCTCTACAGGACCCCTACGCGCTCTACAACGAGCTGCGCGAGACCGCGCCGCGGTACCGCTGTGACGACGGCATGCTCGTCCTCACCCGCTATGCGGACGTGGTGGCGGCGCTGCGCCACCCGGCGATGAGTTCCGGCGCCGACCTGCGCAGCGACCCCCGCTATCCGACCAGCGCGGTGCTCCAGTTCTTCGGCAACTCGATGCTGTTCACCGACGACGCCGAGGCCCACGGCCGCCTGCGCAGCCTGGTCCGCCAGGCCTTCACCCGCAAAACCGTGCAGGACCTGCGCGACTCGACCCAGGAGCTGGTCGACGGGCTGATCGGCAACTGCCTGGAGGCGGGCCGCTTCGACTTCATGGACGACTTCGTCGAGCAGGTGCCGGTGGCGGTGATCTGCAAGATGCTCGGCGTCCCCGCCGCGGACGTCGCCAAGTTCGCCGCCTGGAACTTCCTGATCACCACGGCCACCGGCCCCTCGGTGGGCGACGAGCACATGGCGCGGGTCGACGAGGCGGCGCTCTCCCTGCGCGCCTACCTCGCCGAGCTGCTCGAGGAGCGCAAGCGCGAACCGGGAGAGGACCTGCTCTCGAAGCTGATCCAGGCGCGCGACGGCGACAGCCGGCTGAGCGACGAGGAGACGCTCTGCATGGCCGGCTTCCTGCTCGCCGCGGGCTCCGACACGACCTCCGCCTTCCTCGGCACGGCGATGCTGGCGCTGCTGCGCAACCCGGATCAGCTCGACCGCCTGCGCGCCGACCGGGGGCTGATGGCGGGGGCGATCGAGGAGCTCCTGCGCTTCGACGGGCCGGTCCATTTCGGGATCATCCGGACCGCCACCGCGGACTGCGAGATCGACGACATCGCGGTCGAGGAGGGGACCCGCGTCTGGACCATCCTCGCCGCCGGCAACCGCGATCCGGAGGTCTTCGAGGACCCCGACCGGCTCGACCTCGGGCGCGAGAACGTGCGCCAGCTGGCCTTCGCCCAGGGCATGCACATGTGCCTCGGGGCGATGCTGGCGCGGCTCGAGTCGGAGATCGTCCTGAACTCGGCGCTCGATCGTTTCGCCGACCTCGAGGTGCTCCAGGACCCGATCCCCTGGGTCAACCACGGCAACCTGCGCGGCCTCGCCCACCTCGAGGTCGCCGCGACCGCAGCCTGATGGCGCGCTCGGGACGGGTCGCCGGCAAGGTGGCGCTGGTCACCGGCGCCGCCCGTGGGATCGGCCGCGCGCACGCCGTGCGGCTGGCCGAGGAGGGCGCCGACCTGGTCCTCCTCGACCTCTGCCGGGACCTCGCCGGCAGCGAGTACGGGATGGCCGGGGACGCCGACCTGCGTGAGACCGCGCGCCTGGTCGAGGCGGCGGGGGGGAGGGCGGTGGCCCGCCAGGGGGACGTGCGTGAGCAGGCCGACCTCGACGCCGCCGTCGCCGCCGCGACGAGCGAGCTCGGCGGCCTCGACATCGTCGTCCCGAACGCCGGCTTCGCCAACTTTGGCACCGCCTGGGAGATCGCCGAGGAGGACTGGCAAGCGGTGGTCGACGTGGTCCTGACCGGGGTCTGGCACACGCTGAAGGCGGCGGTGCCGGCGATGGTCGAGGGGGGCCGCGGCGGCTCGATCGTCGTCATCGGCTCCGCCGTCGGCACCCGCGCGGCGCCCGGCCAGGCGGCCTACGTCGCCGCCAAGCACGGGGTAGTCGGCCTCGCCCGCACCTTCGCCCTGGAGGCCGCTCCGCACGGCATCCGGGTCAACGTCGTCGCGCCGGGCGCGGTCGACACCGACATGTCGCGCAACGAGGCCGTGCTGCGGCTCTGGCGGCCCGATCTGGAGCGCCCGAACGTCGCCGACGCCGAAGAGCGGATGCTCGCCAACCACGCCCTGCCGGTCCTCTGGGCGGAGCCGGAGGACGTCGCCAACGCGGTGCTCTGGCTGGCGTCCGAGGAGTCGCGCTACGTGACCGGCGCGGTGGTCCCCGTCGACGCCGGCTGGGCGATCAAGTAGGGGCGCCGATGGCCTACGTGATCACCGAGCTCTGCGCCTCGATGAAGGACACCTCCTGCGTGGAAGTCTGCCCGGTCGACTGCATCCACCCGACCCCGGACGAGCCCGGCTACGCGACCGCCGAGCAGCTCCACATCGATCCGGCCGAGTGCATCGACTGCGATGCCTGCATCCACGAGTGCCCGGTCGCGGCGATCTACGTCGCCGACCAACTGCCCGCTCAGTACGCGGGGGCGGCGGCGGTCAACGCCGATTTCTTCAGCCCCTGAGCGCCGCCCTGATGAGCGTCCCCACGACACGGGAGCCCGACGGCCCCTCCGTGCGAACTCGTCGGTGGTGGGCGGTGGGGGGTCACGGCCTGCCAGGACCTCCCATCGGCCGCCGGGGGCACCGGCTGTCCAGGCCGTTCTCGGTCCGCCGGAGGACAATTTAGGGTAATAATTGTGCTAGACCTTGCATCGGCCGACTAAGTCGGCTATATATGACAATAGTTATAGCCGAGGCGCAGTTACGTACGAGCGCCCTCGACCAACTGGGATAGGAGAGGTGATGTCACGTAGCAAGTGGATAGCGCTCGTCGCGCTCGCCGTCTTGGCGGCAACGTTGTTGGCTGCCTGCGGGTCGAGCAGCTCGTCGACCTCGGGCTCGACCGAAGCGTCGAAGTCCGGGGAAGAAAGCGAAAAGGAAGGTTCGTCGTCGACGGACCTGGCGAGCTTCGAAAAAATCGTCGAAAAATACGAAGAACCGATCACCGAATGGCCGGCCGAAATGCCGTCGACCCCGGTGAAGAAAATTGAACCCAACAAACTGATCGTCAGCATCTCGCTGAGCCCTGAAGAAGCGGGCGGCCTGGCGATCGCCGAAGGCGTCGAAGAAGCGGCGAAGGCGATCGGCTGGAAGTCGAAAATCATCTACGGGTACGGCCAGGCGTCGAAAACCAACGCGGCGTTCGAACAGGCCATCGCCCTTGGTGCCGACATCGTCACCTCGCAGGGCATCAACCCGGAAACGTTCAAGGGTGCGATCAAGAAGCTGCACGAAGCCGGCGGCATCTACATCAGCTGCTGCTCCGACGTGCCGCCCTCGGCCGACCTGGCGCAGGCCGAACCGAACGACCACTCGGCGCTGTCGGGTGAAATCGCGGCCGCCAAGGCGGTCGTCGAGTCGGGCGGCGAAGGCAAGTTCGCGCTCTTCAACTTCCCCGAATACGTGGTGCTCCAGAACCGCCTCGGGGCAGCGAAAGAAACGTTCGAAAAATGCAGCGGCTGCGAAATCGTCGAAGAAATCGACACCAACCCCGCGGAAGCGGAAAAAACGATGCCCAGTGCGACCAGCACGCTGCTACAGAAAAATCCTGACCTGACCGGCCTGGTCACCGGGATCGACAACATGGTGACCAACTTCCAGCTGCCGATCCTGCGCCAGCAGGGCAGCGAAGCCGCCGTCTACACGTTCCTCGGCGGTGGCCCGACCCTGGAAGCGGTCGAAAAGGGTGAAGTCAGCGCGGTCGTGGTCGAACCTCTCGTCTGGGAGGGATGGCAGATCGTCGACATGGCGGCCCGCCTGCTCGCCGGCGAAAAAGTCACCGGTGAAGGCCTGCCGCAGCACCTGATCACCCAGGAAAACGTGCAGGAAGAAATGAAGACGGCCGCGCCGAACGGTTTCTACGACGCGAACGGCTTCGATTACCGCGCCAAATACAAAGAACTGTGGGGGAAAGGGTAGGCGTGAGCCCCCACGTCCGAGCGATCTCTCCCGCCCGATGACTCCGCTCCTCCAGATAGCGGGTCTGGGTAAGACCTTCGGCGACACGCGCGTCCTGCGCGACGTGTCGCTGGAGGTCGAGCCCGGCGAGGTCCACGCCCTGATCGGGGCGAACGGATCCGGCAAGTCGACGCTGATCAAGGTGCTGGCGGGCTTTCACGCGCCCGATTCCGGCACCGAGATCAGCTGCGGCGGCCGGTCGCTCGACCTGCCGCTCACCGAGGTGAGCAGCAAAGAAGCAGGCATGAGGTTCATCCACCAGGACGCGCCGCTGGTGGACACGCTGAGCGTGATGGAGAACCTGGCGCTCGAGGCCGGCTACCTGACCGGCTTCGGCAACCGCATCCGCTGGCGCGCGGAGGCGCGGCGGGCGCGCCAGACGATGGCCGGGGTCGGCCTCGAGATCGACCCCCGCCGGCTCGTCTCCGAGCTTTCGGCCTCCGAGCGGATGATGCTCTGCATCGCCCGGGAGGCGGAGAACGAGGACTGGCGCGGACGCCTCTTCGTCCTCGACGAGCCGACCGCGGCGCTCCCCGCCGACGAAGCCGAACGCGTCTTCGAGCTGGTCGAGCGGGTGAAGGCCCAGGGTGCCGGGATCATCTACGTCTCCCACCGGCTCGGCGAGGTCAGCCAGCTGGCCGACCGCATCTCGGTGCTGCGCGACGGCCGCCTCGCCGCCCGCTTCGCGCGCGGCGAGGTCGACCAGGAGGGGATGGTCAACGCGATGTTCGGCGAGAGCGCCGAAGAGCTCTACGAAGCGCCGCCGCCGGTCACCGGCACGCGGACGCGGCTGGCGGTGAAGAACCTGTGCGGCAACCGCCTCAAAGACTTGAGCCTCGAGGTTGCCGAGGGCGAGATCGTCGGCGTCTACGGCCTGCTCGGCTGCGGCAAGAGCGAGCTCGGCCGCTTCGTCGCCGGGGTCCAGCGCCCCGAGGGCGGCACGCTGGAGATCGACGGCGAGGAGGTGCGCCTGGCGACCGCGCGCGACGCGATCGACGCCGGCGTCGGCTACGTCCCGCAGAACCGCCACGAGGCGGGCATCGCCGCGACCCTGACGATCCGCGAGAACCTGACGATGACCGACCTGACGCCGTTCACCACCTTCGGCCGGCTCAGCCACGGGCGCGAGCGCGCCGGCGTGAAGCCGCTGATCGACCGCTTCAAAATCAAGCCGCCCGACCCGGAAAAGCGGCTCGGCCAGCTGAGCGGCGGCAACCAGCAGAAGGTCGTGATGGCGAAGTGGCTGCGCATCAACCCCTCCGTGCTGGTCGCCGACGAGCCGACGGCCGGCGTCGACATCCAGTCCAAGCACGACATCTACCGCTTCATCCGCCAGGCCGCCGAAGCCGGCACCGCGGTCCTCCTCCTCTCTTCGGAGGCCGAGGAGATCGCCTTTGCCTGCGATCGCGCGATCGTCCTTCGCGACGGCGACCAGATCGGCGAGCTGTCCGCGGGCGCGCTGACCAAAGAGGCCGTCCAACAGGCGAGCTTCCGCGAGCCGACCACCGTGACCACCGATAACTGAGACGGGGGCAACCCGAATGACCAGCACCACCAGCACTCCAGCCGCCGACCAGGGCGCCCGCGCCACCGGAGCCCCGGAAGGGCCGTGGTACACGCGCCGCGTCGGCAATAAATCGATCGGGGATTGGCTCGCCGCCTACGGCGCCGTGGTCGTCCTGCTGGCGATGATCGTCGTCTTCTCGATCCTGATCCCGGACACCTACCCGACCTGGCGGAACGCGAAGGCGATCCTCACCTCGGAATCCACCGTGTTGATGGTCAGCCTCGGGCTTTTGGTACCTGCCGTGGTCGGTGAGTTCGACCTCTCGGTGGGGTCGATGGTCGCCTTCTCCTCGATCGAGATGGCGCTGCTCTCGAACAACATGGCGTGGCCGCTCGCGCTGCTGATCGTGCTTGCCTCGGCGATCTTCATCGGGCTCGTCTCCGGCACCCTGGTGGTGCGGATCGGGGTGAACTCCTTCATCGCCACGCTCGGCATGCAGACCCTGCTGACCGGCGGCTCGCTGTGGATGAGCGGTGGTACCGCGGTCACCAAAGGCATCCCGGAATCAGTGACGAAGCTGGGCCAGAACGAACTGTTCGGGATCCCGCTGCCGATCATCTACGTGATCGTCCTCGCGGTCATCCTCTGGTACGGGTTCAACCACATGCCGATCGGGCGCAAGCTGTACGCGACCGGCGGCAACCGGATGGCCGCCGAGCTCTCCGGCGTGCGCACCAAACGGATCCTCGTCGGCGCCTTCGTCTTCTCCGCCGCGATCGCCTCCCTGGCGGGCGTGGTGACGATGATGAAGGCCGGCGCCGGCAGCCCGTCGGTGGGCCCCGAACTCCTGCTGCCCTCGTTCGCGGCGATCTTCCTCGGTTCGACCACGATCATCCCCGGCCGCTTCAACGTCGTCGGCACCACCGTGGGCATCCTGCTGCTGGCGGTCGGCGTCTCCGGCTTGCAGCAGCTGGGCGCCGAATACTACGTAGTACCCCTCTTCAACGGCGGGGTGTTGTTGCTCGCCGTTGCCGTGTCCCGACTCCTCGTGAAAGAGCGCAATGGCTGAGCTGACCTACCGGGAATTCAACTTCGAGTTCCCCGACCGTGACACCTGGACCCTCGGCTGGATGCTGCGCCACCGCGCGCAGACCCACGCCGACAAGGTCTACCTCGACGTCCCCGACCACGGGGTGAGCTACACGTTCGCCGAGACGCTGGCGGCGGCCGAGGCGATCGGCCGCGGCCTGCTCGAGGCGGGCGGCGAGCACGGCGACCGACTGTTGCTGATGGCGCCGAACCGGGCCGAGGTGGTGCTCGCCTGGTACGGGGCGGCGCTCGCCGGGATGGTCGAGGTGCCGATCAACACCGCCTACTCGGGCGCCTTCCTCGAGCACCAGGTGCGGACCACGTCGCCGCGCTTCGCGATCGTCAACGCCGAGTACGCGGGGCGCTTCCTCGAGGGTGACACCACCGCCTACGACTCGATCGACCGCTTCTACCTCTTCGGCACGCCGGAGGAGCAGGCGCGCGGGGTCGAGGTGCTGCGGTCGGGCGGCCGCGATGCGGCCCCCTACGAGGACCTGCCGCGGCCGGACTCCACGGTGGAGTTCCCCGCGGTCGACCGCCGCGACGCCGGCGCGATCTTCTTCACCTCCGGCACCACCGGGCTGTCGAAGGGCGTCAACATGTCGCACTCCCAGCTCTGCTTCGTCTCGCAGCAGCTGATCGCCCTGGTGCGGTTGACCGACCAGGACGTCCACATGTCGGTCGGGCCGCTCTTCCACGGCAACGCCCAGTTCCTCGCCGCCTCGCCGGACCTGATCGCGGGTGCCCGTTACGTGCTGCGCGAGAAGTACAGCGCCAGCCGCTGGATCGACCAGATCCGTGACTGCGGGGCGACGGTGACCAACTTCATCGGCGTGATGATGGACTGGACCTACCAGCAGCCAGAGCGTCCCGACGACGCCGACAACCAGCTGCGGTGTGTGTACACGGTGCCGACGCCGACCGCGATCCTCGACGACTTCACCCGGCGCTTCGGCGTCGAGGCCTACGTCGAGCAGTACGGGATGACCGAGATCTCGCTGCCGGTGATGACGCCGTACGGTGTGCCGCGTCCCGAGGGCGCCGCGGGCCTCCTGGCCGACGAGTACTTCGAAGCGAAGATCGTCGACCCGGACACCGACGAAGAGGTGCCGCCCGGCACCGTCGGCGAGTTCGTGATCCGGCCGAAGGAGCCGTGGATCATGCTCACCGACTACTACAACATGCCGGACCGCACCGGCGAAGCGAGCCGCAACATGTGGTTCCACACCGGTGACGGCCTCAAACGCGATGCCGACGGTTGGTTCTACTTCGTCGACCGGCTGAAGGACGCGATCCGTCGTCGCGGCGAGAACATCAGCTCCTACGAGGTCGAGCAGGCCCTGCTCGTGCACGAGGAGATCGTCGACTGTGCTGCGGTCGCGGCGCCCGCCCACGCCCGCGCGGGCGAGGACGAGGTGGCGGTCTTCGCCGTCCTCGCCGAGGGCGCGTCGATGGACACCGACGGGCTGCGCGCCTGGTGCGAAAAGCAGCTGCCGCCGTTCGCGATGCCCGAGTACGTCTCGATCCTGGCGGAGCTGCCGAAGACGCCCTCCGGCAAGGTGCGCAAGGTCGAGCTGCGCGAGATCGCCAAAGACCAAGCGGCCGCGGCGGCGCGGGCCTGAGTTGGCGACCACGACCGACACCACCGGGCCGCGACCGGCGGCGATGCCGACCGCGGTCGAGCTGACCGACGAGCAGGGGGCGCTGCGGGAGACCGCGGGGCGGATCGCCCACGACCGGTACCGGCCGAAGGCGCAGGAGTGGGACGAGGGCCGCCAGTTCTTCCCCGAGGAGGAGCGACTCTTCCTCGGCGAGCTCGGCTTCCTCGGCATCTCGATGCCGGAGCGCTTCGGCGGCAGTGGGCTGCCGTTCTTCGACTCGCTGCTGGCGATCGAGGAGTTCGCCAAGGAGTGCCGCCCGGCCGCCTTCCAGGTCTTCGAGGCCAACACCGGCCCGGCCCAGGTGATCAACCAGCTCGGCACCGAGGAGCAGCGCGAACGCTGGCTGCCCGACGTGGTGAGCGGCGCGGCGACGGTCGCGCTGGGGATCTCCGAGCCCGACGCCGGCTCGGCCGCCACCGACATGTCGACCCGCGCCCGGCTCGACGGCGACCGCTACATCTTGAACGGGGTGAAGCGCTGGATCTCGGGCGGCGGCCACGCCGACCGCTACCTGGTCTATTGCCGGCTGAACGACGAACCGGGCTCGCGCGGGATCGGCGCGCTGATCGTCGACGCCGACTCGCCCGGCTTCAGCGCCGGCCTGCAGGAGAAACTGATGGGCTTCCGCGGCATCCCCTCGTGCGACCTCGTCTTCGAGGACGTCGAGGTGCCCGCCGAGAACCTGCTGATCGGGCCCGGCGGCTTCCGCCGGCTCTTCGGCGCGTTCTCGATCGAGCGGCTCGGCAACTCGACGATGAGCCTGGCGATCGGCCAGGCCTCGCTCGACCGCAGCCTCGCCTACGCACAGGAGCGGATCCAGTTCGGCAAGCCGCTGGTCGAGTTCCAGGGCAACCAGCTGATCCTCGCCGAGATGATGCGCGAGGTCTACGCCGCCCGCCTGTTGATCTACAGCGCCGCGATCGACGCCGGCACCGGCCTGCCCGACCCGCTGCGCGTCTCGCTCGCCAAGTGCACCGCCAACGAGATGGCCAAGCGCGTCTCCGACCTGGCGATGCAGGTGCACGGCGGCAACGGCTACACCGAGGACTACGGGATCGAGCGCCTGCACCGCGATGCGCACGGCTGGGCGATCGCCGGCGGCACGCCGACGATGCAGCGGATCCGCATCCTCTCCGAGCTGCTCGGCCGCGGCTTCGACCAGCGGCGCTGACGATGGAATCGCCGCCCCGCAAGACGGTCGACCCGGCGGTGCTCGGCACCGAGTTCGAGCCCTACGAGATCGACTTCACCGAGCGCGACACGATCGTCTACGCGCTCGGGGTCGGCGCCGGGCGGGACGATCGCGAGCTGCCCTACGTCTGGGAGGAGGGCCTGGTGGCGCTGCCGACCGCGCCGGTCGTCGCCGTCTCCCGGATCTTCATCGAGATGACCGACGTGCTCGGGATCTCCGGCCGCGCCCGCGTCCACGGCGAGCAGCGCTACGTCCTCCACCGGACCCCGCCGACGGCGGGCCGGGTGCGGGTCGAGGCGCGGGTGACCGGCGTCTGGGACAAGGGGGAGGGGGCGGTGATCGACACCACCGCGGAGCTCTCCGTCGACGGCGAGCCGCTGGCGACGGCGACCTTCGCCAGCTTCGTGCGCGGCGGCGGCGGCTTCGGCGGCGAGCGCGGCGCGGGCCTGCGGGTCGCCCGCCCCGAGGGCCCACCGGACCACGTCCTCACCGACGCGATGAGCTGGAACCAGGCCCTCCTCTACCGCCTCACCGGCGACCTTAACCCGCTCCACATCGACCCCGTCTTCGCCGCCGAATCGGGCTTCTCCCGGCCGATCGCCCACGGCCTCTGCACCTACGGCTACGCGGTGCGGATGGCGATGGCGGGCCTCGGCGTCGGCCCCGAGGAGGTCGCCGAGGCCAACTGCCGCTTCGTCGCCCCGGTCTACCCCGGCGACGCCCTCCGCCTCGAGCTCTGGAACCCGGTCGAGGGCCGCGCCTTCGCCCGCCTCACCACCCCCGACGCCACCGCGATCGAGCCCCTGGAGCTCGTCCTCCGGTATTAGCTGACGTCGAGGACGACCTTGCCGATCGCGCGGCGGCGGTCGAGCTCGATCAGGGCGTCGGCGGCGCGGTCGAGGGGGAAGCGGGCGCCGACCAGGGGGCGCACGAAGCCGGATTCGATCAGGGCGCCGACGCCGGCGCCGATCTCCGCCGCGGCACCGTCGACGGCGCGCGTGTAGGGACCCCAGGCGGCGCCGATCACCTCGACGTTGTTGAGCAGCAGGCGGTTGACCTTCAGCTCCGGGATCGGGCCGCCGGCGAAGCCGACGACGACCAGGCGCCCGCCGGTGGCGAGGGCCCGCAGGCTGTCGAGGAAGCGGTCGCCGCCGACCGGGTCGATCACCATCTCGACGCCGCCGCCGGTCAGCTCGGTCGCCTGCTCGCGCCAGGGGGCGTCGCTGCGCAGGACCTCGTCGGCACCCGCCTCGCGCGCCACCGCCTCCTTGGCGTCGCTGGAGACGACCGCGATCGCGCGCGCGCCGAGGCCCTTGGCGACCTGCAGGCAGGCGGTGCCGACGCCGCCCGCGGCGCCGTGGACGAGGACCGTCTCCCCGGCGGCGAGGCGGCCGCGCACGCGCAATGCCAGGAAGGCGGTGTGGTAGTTGAGGACGAGCGCGGCGCCGGCGGCGAAGTCGAGCTGCGCCGGCAGGGGGAAGGTGAGCCAGGGGAGGGCGACCGCGACCTCGGCGAAGCCGCCGACGCGACAACAGGCGGCGACCCGGTCACCGGGCGCGAAGCCCGACCCGGCGGGCGCCGCCCGCACGATCCCGGCCACCTCGGTCCCCGGCACGAAGGGCACCTCCGGCTTCAGCTGGTACTCGCCGCGGGTCATCAGCACCTCCGGGTAGGAGGCGCCCGCGGCGTGCACCTCGATCACCACCCCGGGGGCGCCGTCGAGCGGGTGGACGGTGGGCTCGGGCAGGTCGACGATCCGTAGCGAGTCCTCCGGTCCGGCCAGTTGAAAGATCTCCGCGGCTCGCACCAATAACTATTATACTAATTGAAGGGTGAGGGTGGAAGTCGTCGACACGCAGGTCCACAGGCCGTTGCCGGCGGCGCCGTGGCCCGAGTTCGATTCCTACGCGGGCTATCCGCGCGGGGGCGGCGACGTATTGGCGACGGAGCCAAGCGGCGACGCCGCGCTCACGGTCGGCGTCGAGCTCCTGGCGACCGCGATGGAGGCGGCCGGGGTGGACGCGGCGATGGTCTACTCGAACCCCGACTTCTGCGCCGCGGCGGTTGCCCGCCTGCCCGACCGGCTCGCCGCCGTCCACGACCACTACGACCCGGCCGACCTCGGCGACCCGGAGGAATACATGGCGGGCCTGCGCGCCCAGCCGGGCCTGCTTGGCATCCGCATCCTGCCCGGCATCGACTACGCCGAAGGCCGCAACCTCGCCCTCTTCGTCGAGGGCGCCTGGGACCCGGTCTTCGCCGCGGCCTCGCGCCACGGCGTGCCGGTCGTCGTCTTCATCCCGCTGGAGCTCCGCCACGTCCACCGCGTCGCCCGCGCCTTCCCCGAGCTGCGCCTGGTGATTGACCACTGCGGCATGCCGGCGCCGCCGACCGCGCCGCCCCTCGACGACCTCTTCGCGACGCTGCCCGACCTGCTCGAGCTGGCCGCCTACCCCAACGTCGCGGTCAAGCTGACCGGGCTGCCGGCGATCGACCCCGAGCCCTACCCCTTCCCGCGCCTTTGGCCGCGCCTGCACCGGATGCTCGACGCGTTCGGCCCCGAGCGGCTGCTCTGGGGCAGCGACGCCCAGCGGGTCGCCGGGCGCGTCTGGCAGCCGCCGCTGCGGGTGCCGGGCCTGGAGCGGGTCACCTACGCCGAGCTGCGCGACTACCTCCTCTACTCGGAGGAGATCGGGCCCGCCGAGAAGGCGACGATCCTCGGCGGCGCCGCGCGCGAGTGGTTCAACTGGGACAAGACGACCGGGTCGCGCGACCCGGAGAACGGAGTGCTGAATGGCTGAGCTGGACGGAAAGGTCGCGATCGTCACCGGAGCCGGAGGAGGCATCGGGGCGGGCATCGTCGAGGCATTGAGCAAGGCGGGCGCCGCGGTCGTCCTCTCCGACTTCGACGCCGCGAAACTGGCGGCGGCGGAGGAGGTCGCGGCGGCGATCCCGGGCGGCGGCGAGGTCGCCGCGATCGCCGCCGACGTGACCAAGCGCGCCGAGGTCGACGTGCTGATCGCGGGGGCGATCGAGCGCTTCGGCCGGCTCGACTGCCTGGTCAACAACGCGGGCGTCCTGCGCACCGGCCCCTTCCTCGAGATCGACGAGGAGGAGTGGGACCTCGTCCTGCGCTCCAACCTCACCTCGGCCTTCCTCTGCACGCAGGCGGCGCTGCCGGGGATGATCGAGCAGGGCAGCGGCTCGATCGTCAACATCAGCTCGGTCGCCGCCTTCCACTACACGACCCCGCACGTCCACTACGCGGCGTCGAAGGCGGGCATGTCCGCGCTCACCCGTGACGTCGGTTACGAGGTCGCCCCGCACGGGGTGCGGGTCAACGCGATCGCCCCCTCCGGGATCACCTCGCCGATGAACCAGGAGGGCCTCGCCGAGGGCCCCCGCAAGGCGCTCGAATCGGCGATCGTCGTCGGCCGCTGGGGGCAGCCGCTCGACGTCGGCGACGCGGTCGTCTTCCTCGCCTCCGACCGCGCGAGCTTCGTGATCGGGACGACGATCCCGGTCGCCGGCGGGTCCGACCTCAACATCCTCTCGAACCTTGCCCTCTGAGCACGGGGGGGCGCCCCACCAGCTGACGGTCGAACGCGAAGTCGAGGTGCCGATGCGCGACGGGGTCGTGCTGCGCGCCGACGTCTACCGCCCCGCCGGCGAGGGCGCCCACCCCGTGCTCCTCCACCGCACCGCCTACAACAAGGGGGCGATCGGCGCGCCGCTCGTCCCCGCCAACGGGCCGGTGCAGCTCGACCCGGTCCGCGCGGCCAGCAACGGTTACGCGGTCGTGATCCAGGACGAGCGCGGCCGTTACGCCTCCGACGGCGAGTTCCGCGTCTTCCTCGACGCCGCCGACGACGGCTTCGACACGGTCGAATGGGCGGGGACGCAGCCGTGGTCGAACGGCAAGGTCGGCCTCTACGGGATGTCCTACACGGGCGTCGTCACCTGGCTCGCCGCCGCCGCGGCGCCCGCGCACCTGGTCTGCGTCTCGCCCGCGATGGCCGCCTCGGACCCCTTCTCCAACTGGTCCTACCGGCGCGGCGTCCTCGAGCTCGCCTTCTGCAAGAGTTGGGCGCTCACCTTCCTCTCCTTCGGCTCCGCCGAACGCCTCGACGGCGAGGCCTTCGAAGCCGCCCTCGGCCGCCTCGTCGGCGGGGTGGGGGACATGGCGGCGGTCTTCGGTCGGCTGCCGGTGGCCGACTTCCCCGAGGTCGAGGGGCTCTTCCCGTCCTACGATGAATGGCTCGAGCACCGGACCTACGACGAGTTCTGGCGCGACCTCGACCTGGAGGCGCTGCACGAGCGGATCACCGTCCCGGTCCACCATATGACCGGTTGGTATGACGTCTTCCTGAACGGCGCCCTGCGCAACTACGGCGGGCTGCGGGAGAACGGTGGCAGCGAGGACTCGCGCCGCCGGCAGAAGCTCCTGATCGGGCCGTGGATCCACTGGGTGCCGCCGTTCCCGACCCGCTCCGGGGACGTCGAGTTCGGCGCCGCCGCGGGCGTCGACTGGGACGCCGTCCAACTGCGCTGGTTCGACCACTGGCTGAAGGGCGTCGACGACGGCCTGCTGGAGGAGCCGGCGGTGAAAGCCTTCGTGATGGGGGCGAACGAGTGGCGCGAGGCCGACGACTGGCCGCTGCCGGAGACCGCGTGGACCGAGTACTACCTGCACAGCGACGGTTGCGCCAACGGGCTCGAGGGCTGCGGCTGGCTCAGCCCCGAGCCGCCCGCCGAGGAGCCCGCCGACCGTTATCTCTACGACCCGCTGGACCCGACCCCGTCGCGCGGCGGCTGCCTCTGCTGTTGGCCGGTCGACACGCCGGGCGGGGCCTTCGACCAGCGCCCGGTCGAGGCGCGGCGCGACGTTCTCGTCTACACCTCGGCCGAGCTGGCCGAGCCGCTCGAGGCGATCGGCCCGGTGCGGGCTGTCCTCTTCGCCGCCACCGACGCGGTCGACACCGACTTCACCGCGAAGCTCGTCGACGTGCACCCCGACGGCTTCGCTCAGAACCTCTGCGAGGGGGTGGTGCGGGCGCGCTTCCGCGAGTCGGCGAGCGAGCCGCGCCTGCTCGAGCCGGGCGAGGTGGTCCGTTACGAGATCGACCTCTGGGCGACCGGCAACCGCTTCCTGGCGGGGCACAAGATCCGCCTCGAGATCGCCAGCGCCAGCTTCCCCAAGTGGGATCGCAACTTCAACGTCGCCACCGAGCCGGCCCTGGCGACGACCGGGGTGGTGGCCAGGCAGACGGTCTTCCACGACGCCGCCCGCGCATCGCACGTCGTCCTGCCGGTGATCCCAGGGTGAGCATTTGCGACAGGAGGCTTGAGTATGGTCATTATTAATAGCGAAGTCGGTAGAGGACGGAGGTAGCTTTGGCGGAGGGGACGAAGAAAAAAGGCGGTCGCAAAAAAGCCGCCCGGCAGTCGCGGGCCGCGGCCACGACCCGTCCCGAGGGGACCCCCAAGAACGGCGGCTCGAAAAACGGTGCGGCGAGCGGCTCGTCGCGGCGCCGCACGCCCTCCAACAAGCCGAAAAAGACCGCGATCCTGGTCGCCCAGCGGATCGTCGACGAGATCATCGACCAGGGCCTCGAGCCGGGCGCGCCGCTGCTGCCGGAGCGGGTGATGCTGCCCCGGTACGAAGTCGCGCGCGGCACCCTGCGCGAGTCGCTGCGCATCCTCGAGACCTACGGCCTGATCACGATCAAGACCGGTCCCGGCGGCGGCCCGGTCGTCGCCGACGCGGGCTCGCGCCCGCTGGCCAGCGTGATCGCCCTGGTCCTGCAGATGGACCGCGCCTCGTTCCGCGCGATCGTCGACGCCCGCCTGGCGCTGGAGCCGCTGCTCGCCCGCGAGGCCGCGGAGCGCCGCGAGGACGACGACCTCACCGCGATGCGCGAGTCGACCGACGAAATGATGGAAAACATCGACGACGCCAACGAGTTCCTCGACCGCAACCACGTCTTCCACTCCGCGGTCGCCCGGGCCGCCAAGAACCCGGTCCTCTTCAACATGGTCGCCTCGCTCAACTGGATCCAGGACGGGACCGCGCTCGGCATCGACTACGTGCCCGAGACCCGCGACGCGATCGTCGCCGCTCACCGCCGCATCTACAAAGCGATCGAGGCCCGCGACCCCGAGATGGCCGAGGCCGCGATGCGCATCCACATCGGCGAGTTCGCCGCCTACGCCGAGCGCAACTACGCCCACGTGCTCGACCAGCCCCTGCGCTGGGACCAGGTCGACACCTGAGCGATCGATCCCGCGGCGGGGTGCAGGGCGCGGGCGGCCGTCCGAGGTGGATCAAGGGTGCCCCGGGCTCCTCATGGGGGTCCTGGCAGGCTGTGACCCCCATGAGGAGCCCGGGACGTGAGGCCTCCGCGGGAGAGAGGTCGAGGGTCCGTCACGAACCGTGCGGGGTCCGTCACGACTCGCGAGGAGCCCCGGCAGCCTCCGGAACGCGCTGCGTGGATTGACCGTGCCCTGGCACGGTCAATCCACGCAGCGCGTAGGTCGGTGTTGCACAGCACGGGCACAAGGCCTGGACTCCCGACATCTCCCCGACAGGTGGGAGAGATGTCGGGGAGAGATGACGGATCCGTCCCCCTCCCGTGACCGTGCCGTGGCTCCCTTGTGACGCATGCTCCCCGGGACCTCTCCGCCCAAGTGCCTGCTCCTTAAGAACATGATAATAGTTAGATACTTGGATTCTATCGAGGAGGGACCGAGCAATGCGGGTGACGATCATCGGTGGCGGCACCATGGGCAACGGGATCGCCCAGGTCTGCGCCACCGCCGGACACGAGACCTACCTGCAGGACGTCTCGGCCGAGCAGCTGCGCAAAGCGCGGGCGTCGATCGAGGCGAGCCTGGCCCGCTTCGAGCGCAAAGGGAAAATCGACGCCGACGGCATCGCCGAGACCTGGGACCGCCTGACCTTCGGCGAGGACCTCGCCACCGCGGCGACCGGGGCCGAGATCGTGATCGAGGCGGTGCCCGAGGTCCTCGCCCTGAAGCACGAGGTCCTCGTCAAGGCCGCCGCGGTCGCCGCCCCCGACGCGATCATCGGCACCAACACCTCGCAGCTGCCGATCTCCGAGATCGCCGCCGGCCTCGGCGACGACGCCCCCCGCGTCGTCGGCCTCCACTTCTTCAACCCGCCGGTGATGATGAAGCTCGTCGAGATCATCTGCGGCATCCGCACGGCGGAGGAGACGGTTGCCAAGGGCAAGGAGTTCTGCGCCTCGATCGGCAAGGAGACCGTCACCTGCCTGAAGGACACGCCCGGCTTCATCACCTCGCGCGCCTACGTGACGATGCGGCTCTAGTGCATCCGCATCCTCGAAGAAGGGATCGCCACCGCCGCGGACATCGACAAGGCGATGAAACTCGGCTTCAACCTGCCGATGGGGCCGCTCGAGCTCGGTGACTTCAACGGCCTCGACACGAACCTGAAGGTGATGGAGGCGCTCACCGACGCCTACGGCGAACGGTTCCGCCCGCCGCCGGTGCTGCGCTCGCTGGTCGCTGCCGGGATGCTCGGCCGCAAGGCCGGCGCCGGCTTCTACGACTACTCCGAGGGGGAGGGAAAATGACCAAGCCGATCTCCGACGGCCACGTGGTCGAGGGCGACGCGGGCGACGCGCGGATCGTCACCATGCCCTCCGCCTATTACGTCGACGCGACCAACGCCGGCGACGTCGCGATCAACTCGTCCTTCATCGGCATCTGGCCGGCGCGGATCATGGCCGAACACCAGCCGCGGGCGCTGATCGGCGTCGACTGCGGGATCGGCAAGGACGGCGCCGGGATCGCCGGCATCTGGTACCTGGAAGCGCTCGGCATCCCGGCCGTGGCGGCCGAGGTCTCCGGCGTCCTCCTCCTCGATGGCGC
>Ga0153954_1000526_pt1 | contig 29730 bp, 23 predicted proteins | sample TSFL038MetaG_FD_102277 | JGI IMG/M metagenome (GOLD analysis project Ga0153954, IMG submission 102277) | Attine ant fungus gardens microbial communities from Florida, USA - TSFL038 MetaG | ecosystem: Host-associated > Fungi > Mycelium > Unclassified | place: USA: Florida, Wekiwa Springs State... | reverse complement strand
CTACAGACTACCCAGGGCGATGCCCTGGTCTGTTGCACCTTTAGTCCTTCGGACTACTCGAGCGTTGTATTTAAGCGACTAATTTTTGCCACGGTAGTGGCATAAGTAGAAATGCAGGCCGTAACGTGAGGTATTTTAACAATAAAAAATTTTAGCTGCGGAGCAGCGTAAGATCTTAAAAATGCCAAACTCCAATAGTCCTTCGGACTATAAAAGCAGTCGTAGTGCTAAGGGCGTCCCGTTTTATCAAGGACAGCGAGACGTAAACGGCTTAAGGAAATGAGTTGTCCGTTATCGTCAGAGATTTTGATTTCCCACAATTGGGTGGTCTGTCCGATGTGGATAGGTTTCGCAATGCCATGCACAAATCCCGAACGTGTCATTTTGATGTGACTGGTATTGATTTCTAGGCCCACACAGACTTTTTTTTGCGGGTCGACACAGCAATTGGCTGCGATGCTGGCAAGGGTCTCTGCTAGGGCGCAAGAAGCACCCCCATGCATGATTCCCATCGGCTGGCGCGTGCGAGCATCGACAGGCATTTTAGCCACCAGATAATCATCTCCTATTTCAGTGAATTCGATGCCTAAGTAATCCACCATCGTATTAGAGCGTGATTCTGCGAGTTCATCTAATGTGAAGTTATAATTCCAAATTTTCATAGCGAAGCTATTTTTTTAAAGTTGGTCTAGTACCCAAACACATTAGTTTTTTTGGGTTCTAGGATGCCAGAATTGCTTTTCGGGATCGATGAGGTTCCATTTGGCAATTAAAGAATCATAGGTCCCATTTTCTTTTAATGTATGGAGTCCTTTATTAATGTCATCAATAAGAACTTTTGAAGCGGGATTTTTAAGAGCAATTATTCTCAATCCTTCATCTGTAAGTGGCCTAGTCACCACCTTCAGACGGCCAGCATAGAATCCGTTGGTAAGGGTATAGGCATGTAAGGCTGGTAGAATGATGCCGTCGATCTGTCCTTCGGCAACATTTTCAACGGCCTTATTAATATTAGTGTAGGGGACTAGAATGAAATCATAAATATTAGCGCCTGCTTCCCTGACTGCATTAAAGGTTGTTGTCGATGACATATTGATGGCGATGGTTTTGCCTTTCATTTGCTTCAGAGAGGTAATTGTGGAATCCTGTGCGACAATAAGAACGGGACCGAGTTCATAAATGAGCTCGGAAAATAGATATTCCCCCTCGTTAATCACATCCGGACGCATAGAATAGATAATCGCATCGCAAGAACCATTGTCCAAATTGGAAAGCAAAACGCTCGAATGCATGTCGGCGAGTTGAAAACGAAGGCCTGTCTCATTAGAAAGATCCGCCATGAGTTCATTTGTAAAAGCGACGAGATTGAATTCCTTTCCCCATAGGCTCAGAGAATACCATGAACTATCACGTCCAATGATATAGCTTGTCTTTCGCATGATGGCAGTGGAGGTGCATGAACGAAGCAAAGTTATACAAATGATGATAGCAGTAATGACAACCAAAACCCAAAAAAAGGGTTTAATGACTTTAGAAAATGGGATTTTCTTCAAACCCAACTTGCTGCCTATGAAGGCAGTCAGATTCGAAATTATTTTCTCTCTAAAAGCTCGCACTCTCAGCTTTGAAAATAAGAGGGTCATATTTTCTAATATGACCCTCTTATTTTTACGAGCTTCTAGAGGAAAAGAATTCGAATCTGATCCGTTCATAGGTAGCAAGCTGGGTTTCAGTCTATGGATAATTGGATTCAAAAAATTCGGCATTGATCAACGAGGCTGTATTCATATCGGATTCTTTCTAAGATTTCATCATCTTCAGGACATGGTGTCAATCCCCAAATTTTATCACAGTAGTTTTTTATAGAATAGTCTGTAGAAAATTTGCTCATCCCAGCGATGTTATGGATAGCAAATTCGGCCCAACGCAATGGCTGCAGGTACAATGACTCAACTTTTTTCTGCGTTTCATGATAGCTTTGAAGGTCCAATAACGTAAAATAACGGTCTGGAGGACCTCCATAATGGGATTCAAGCAACTTATGAAATAAGTCGCAAAAGACAAGATGTTCGGCATCATTAGTAGCGAATGTCCGATCTCTTAGACTATCCAAAGCACGACGGATTTTGGCATTATGTTCATAAATAGATGTCGGATTGTATGAGCCCGAAGCCTGCAAAGTGGCAATTTCATCAGACGAAGCACCAAAAGCAAAGGGCCACCACTGTTCAGTGATTTCTTGACGCATTTCGATATTGGCACCATCATTGGTTCCTATCGTCAACGCCCCATTGATGGCCAATTTCATATTTCCAGTTCCTGAAGCTTCGGTACCTGCCGTAGAGATCTGCTCCGAAAGGTCGGCGGCGGGAATGATGATTTCAGCACGCGATACATTGTAATTTTCAATATAAAGGACTTTAAGCGAGCTGCCGACGACGGGATCTCTGTTGATGCGCTTAGCAACACAGCAGATGAGGCGTATGATGTCCTTTGCTGTATCATAGCCAGCAGCAGCTTTTCCTCCGAATAAACAGGTGCGCTTGATGCGTTCGGCATTGGGATTTTCACAAATTTCATGGTACAGCATGATGACATGAAGAATATTCATCAGCTGCCTCTTATATTCATGGACGCGCTTTACCTGTACATCGAAGAGTGAGTTGATGTCGATAAGGGGAGGAGGAGCGAAGATCTCTCCATTAGAGTTTCTCAGCTTATTTTGCTGATTGATGAATTCGATGAGGCGGATTTTATTTTTTTTCTTTATCGCAAGGAATTCCTCTTGAGAAACGTCGTCGTTGGCAAATTCGGCGATCTTTTTAATTTGAACGAAATCTGTAATCCATCCATCGCCGATGCGTTTGGTAATGAATTTTGCCAATTCGGGATTGCATTGAAGAAGCCAGCGTCTTTGAGTGACACCATTGGTGACATTGATAAAACGATTGGGGAAAATTTCGTAAAAATCCTTGAAAACTTTTTGTTTGAGAATTTCGGTATGCAACGCAGCGACGCCATTGACGGTATGCGAACCGACCAAAGCAAGATTTGCCATGCGCACCTTTCCCTGCTCAAGGATAGACATCCTCCTTACCCTTTCCTCATCATTAGGATAGCGATTGCGGACGAGATTGCAAAATTCATAATTTAAGCGCTCGATGATTTTATATTGGCGCGGCAGCAGATAGTAAAAAAGACTTTGATCCCATTCTTCCAAAGCTTCTCGTAAAATGGTGTGATTGGTATATCCCGTGCATGTCGTTGTCATTTCAACAGCTGTCTTCCAAGGGATATCATGCTTTGTTGTCAAAACACGAATCAATTCGGCGATGATCATTGCCGGATGTGTATCATTGATTTGAATGCGTATTTTATCGGCAAAAGCCCTGAAATTGTCATGATGATGCAAATAATGGTGGATGATATCTTGGAGCGATGCCGAAACTAGGAGAAATTCTTGCTTGAGCCGCACGCGCTTCCCTGTTTCGTGGTGATCACTAGGATAAAGGACATCTGTCAAGACGGTATTTTCAGCTGCTTGGTCTAATCTGCCTGCATTGTAACGCTGCAATTGGAAATTGCGGGGTGATTCCTTAGTCGTCCATAGTCTGAGAGTCACCACCGAAAATTTTCCCTGTTGGCTGTAGCCAACAATAGGAATGTCATAGGGAAGAGCCCATACTTCTTCAGCACTATTGAGAAGAAGAATGGGCTCTCCATGGATATTTGTTGCCTCTGACATCTGTCCGCAGTATTTGACGACGACTTTGCGCAAGTCTCTTCGAAATTCCCAAGGGTTTTCACTCAATAGCCAGCAGTCAGGAGCTTCAATTTGAAGTCCATCCCAGATTTGCTGTTCGAAAATCCCATATTGATAGCGCAAGCCATAGGCCTGGGCAGGATAATGTTGCGTGGCAAGAGAATCGAGGAAGCAAGAAGCGAGGCGTCCTAGGCCGCCATTGCCAAGGCCAGGATCAAATTCACATTCGATGATGTCTGCGAAATTGCGATTCATCCTGCTGAGAGCTCTGCGGACGATCTCATTCGAATTGAGATTGGAAATATTGTTGGTGATGATTCGGCCAGGAAGGTATTCCATCGATAGATAATAGACAGTACGCACATCTTTTTTTACATTTGTGCGGAAAGTTGCTAGCCAATTGATCATGATTTCTTCACGCAAGGAATAGCAAAGAGCTCGGTAGAATTCCTCTGTGTTGGCTTCATCGGAGACTCGTCCCATCGTCGTGATCAAATAATGCTTTATTTTTGCACAAAGCATTTCGACTTGCTGTTCTATGTCAATAGGAGGCATATGATCTTTATCCCGTCGAATACAAATTTGTGTTATCTTTTTTGTATATAAAAAATTTGTTTTTAGTACATGGGGAAAATCGAGAAATACAGAGAATATTGCAGTTCATATCGCTGCCCGTGCCTCTGCCCGTGCCCGAAAAATTTAATTTATACATATTGCATCTATATTAGTCGAAATGTCACCATCGCTAAAGTGAGCTCGAAAGTTATCATTTTCGGGCAAGGACACGCACACGGGCAAGGGCAGGAGAAAGAAAGAATTTTAATAAAGAGGCAACAACAATGCTTGCTAAAATGCGTCTTTTTCAAAAAGCAGCCACAGGAGTTCTAATTATCTTCATGGGATTGATGATCCTTGTGACGGTTGTCGCTTATGCTCGTCCTTCCGGAGCAACGCGTCAAGATATGGCGAAGGCTCAGTTGATTCGTCAGCGAGCTCTTCATCGTAATGCAGCGATAGAATCACTTGCTGAACTTGAACCCATCTCTGACAATGCTCCTTAGAACCTAAAAATCGACAGAATCTTAATTTGTAAGCACCCTCTTAACACTCCTGAATCATGACCTTATTATTAACAATGCTCCCTGTTTATTTGTTGGGAAATTTGCATTGCCTTGGAATGTGTGGCCCTTTGGTAATGATGATCGGCCAGCATCGCTATCGCTATTTTTATTTCTTCGGCAGAACGTTATCCTTCAGCATGGCAGGGTTAGTTGCCGGGGCTATGGGTGCGGTGGCGAATGCGTTTTTCAAGCATTACCATCTTGCTGAAGCAACAAGTTTTATCTTCGGGGGTATCCTTATCATTCTTGGATTTTCTACTCTTTTTGGAATGGGTTATCCTGGGCAGCGATGGTTGGCAAGGCGTCTATCAAGCTTTAATCAAAATTTATCCCTCCTGATGCTACGAGATCGAGCTTGGCCAGCATTTTTATTTGGATTTTTCACACTAGCGTTACCTTGCGGACAAACATTGATTGTTTTTTCTGCCTGCGCCCTATCAGGGGAGATGATGACAGGATTGATGAATGGATTGGCATTTGCCCTATTAACATCTCCATCGCTGTTTTTAGCAATGCAAGCCCATACTTTTTTTGCTGGCATTAGACACTATTATCAAATCGTAATGGGAGTTTCTGCTCTGTTGGTGGGAATTTTGGCTTTTTTAAGGGGACTGGCTGAGATCGGAATCATTTCCCATTGGGTGCTTTCTTCGGATTATCATCTTGTCATTTTTTGACAATTTCCTTGCTTGAGATCATTTAAAGTTTTTTTTAACATACAGCCATGAATAAAGAACCGATTGGCTTGTACATTTTTCGTCTACTATTGGGATTTGGTCTCTTTGCTTTTATGTGCTTGCTCTATTGGTCCTCAACCCTTATTGAAGATGATTTAAGGTCCATGCGCTCAGATATGGGCCAGCTGAAAAACGATCTTTTCATGCTGCGTTCTGAAGCCGAAAAAAATCATATCGACATTTTGCAGATGCTTCCCAAGCAGAAAAAAAACGATTCGGAAAAAAAGCATAACCTCGATGAAGCTTCATATCCTAATTTGCTACACAATGATCCCTTTTTTGCCACCACACTGCCAAAACTGCTCGGCAAAGATTTTCAGCCTTTATGGACGCAACATACGGCCACTATAGGAAAGCCTGACACGCTTCATCCTTTCAGCAACTGGAGTCAAGTGGCTGCTTGGTATGATCGCTGCATTGCGAACCTTTCTCAGCTTGAATTCGGAAAATATGAAACTCTAGCTCCAGATATGGCTGTAAGTATTGAAGAACGCACCGATCAAAAGACGGGAACTCCAGAATTTTGGATCCACTTAAGAGATCATGTCTATTGGGAGCCACTACAGCTGGAGTTTTTTCCTCCTGGCTTTCAATTAGCTCCTCAATTTCTGCATAGGAATCAAGTCACGGCTGAGGATTTCAAATTCTATTATGATGCACTCATGAACTCTTATGTTCAGGAGCCCGGGGCCGTCTCATTGCGCACCTATTACGGCTCTATAGAAGAAGTTAAAGTCATCGATAAGCTTACTTTCACGATTAGATGGCAGTCTAAAGAAATTTTAGGACGAGATGGCAAAAAAACGCCTCGAATAAAATACATAGCAAAATCGTTAACGGGCGCATTGAAGCCTCTTCCATGCTTTGTTTACAAATATTTTTCCGACGGAACAAAAATTATTTCCGATGATAGTGATCCAAACACTTACAGAACAAATTCTGTATGGGCGCAAAATTTTGCTGAACACTGGGCAAAGAATATCATCGTCAGCTGTGGGGCATGGATTTTTGATGGCATGAATGAAAGACAAATCAGATTTACAAGAAATCCCAATTTCTATTTTCCCTATGCCGCCCTGACAGCAGCGATTGAAACTGAATTTAAAGATACTCCAGAGAATATTTGGGAGGAATTTCAAAATGGGCATTTGGATAGCTACGGACTGCAGCCTGATCAATTGTCGGAGTATAAGAAATTTCTGCAATCCCCAGCTTATAAACGTCAGGTGGATGAAGGTAACTCTGTCAAACGTCTGGACTATGTTGCACGGACATATACCTATATTGGTTGGAATCAAGCCAAGCCTTATTTCAAAAGTGCCAAGGTGAGGCGGGCGATGACAATGGCTATTGATCGACGTCGCATCATTGAAAATTATCTTAATGGCTTAGGCGTGGAAATTACCGGGACATTTTTCCGCTATTCTTCTGCCTATGATCCATCCATCTCTCCTTGGCCTTATAGTCCTGAAGAGGCCCGGCGCCTACTCGCAGAGGAGGGATGGTATGATAGCACTGGAAATGGAGTCGTCGATAAACTTATCGATGGAAAACGCATCCCTATGAAATTTACTTTAACATATTATGTCAAAAACCCCACTCTCAAGTCAGTATGCGAATATGTATCAACAGCCCTGAAAGAAATCGGTGTCGATTGCAGCCTTTTAGGAGTGGATATTGCCGACTTGTCTGCGGTATTCGATGACAAAAGCTTTGATGCTGTTTGTTTAGCTTGGTCATTAGGAAATCCCCCTGAAGATCCACGTCAGCTTTGGCACTCTTCGGGGGCCAAAGAAAAGGGATCGTCAAATGCTATAGGTTTTGCTAATCAAGAAATCGATGACATCATCGATAAGCTCGACTATGAATATGATCGACAAAAGCGCATCGCTCTCTATCACCGATTCAACGCTATCATTCACGAGGAGCAGCCTTATACATTTTTATATACTCCGAAAGTTGCTTTGCTTTCTCGAGAATATCTCCAGAATGTGTTCATCCCAGCTGACCGGCAAGATCTCATTCCAGGTGCAACTGTTGCGGAACCTGATCCAAATATTTTTTGGATCAAGCGTCAACGCAAAGCTTCGCATTGAAATTAGGAGCAGAGGAATCGATGCTAAGCTATATCATCAGACGCCTCCTTCTTCTTCCAATCACTCTATTTTGTATCATTCTAGTCAACTTTATCATCATCAACTTGGCTCCTGGGGATCCCGTGACAATTACCGAAGTTTCACAAGAGGGGACTGCCAGTCGTCAAGCCGATCGTTCCATGGCCTTTGGGGGCGATGAACGCTATCTGCAATTCCGCGAGCGCTATGGATTGACATTGCCTATTCTCTTTAATACGTGGCCTTGGACTACCCAAGCAGAAGTGGATAGTATTTTGCAGACTCTGGCATCAAAAAAATCCTCTCCAAAAGATAAAGAAGAGATGCCTTTTAAAGAGTATGATGCCTTGAGAGTCACTTTTGGAGATATGTCGCGATATATCATGCCAAGGCTTCTCCATGTTATTCAAAATGAAAACGATTCGATTCCCATTAGAAGCATCGCTTCAAGTTTTTTCGTTCGCGGAGGGACTCGTCAGGCATATTTGGGAGCAAATCTAAATTCTGCCCAAAAAGCCTACAACAAAAAAATTGCTATCGAAAATAACCTGCTGCGCAACCTGATCATCAATCCTACCGATACTCTTGAAGTGGCCGAAAGCAAAGCAAAGCAGCTAGCCGAATGGTATCAAAAAAATTATCAGGCCTACCGCTTTGAACCATCTCTAATGGAGAAAATAAAAATCTTCTTTATCGAGACGCGCTTCTGTCGCTACTTCAGCCGTGTATTGACTCTAGATTTTGGAACCTTGCGCAATGATGATAACAAAACAGTGATTAGCGAAGTCACTCGCCGTTTCAAATACTCATTAACTTTAGCTCTTCTACCTATGTTTTTGACATTTTTCTTTTGTCAAATTTTCGGCTGCTGGATGGCATATAAGCAAAACAACTGGCAGGATTATTTTTTAAGCATCATTTTTTTAATCCTCTATGCTTTGCCAGTCTTTGTCGTCGCCCCTTTCTTAATAGCGGAAGTGGCTTTGAATCGGAATTTTCCTTTCACAAACATCCCTATTCCTATCAGCGGTTTCACAAGTCCTGACAGCATCTATGATAACCTCAACTCCTACCAAAGGATTTTCGATGTGCTGCAACATATTTTTCTTCCCCTTATCGCCATCATCTACGGAAGCCTAGCTGCTCAAGCACGTCTTTCCAGGACGGCAGTATTGGAGGTTTTACGCCAAGATTATATCAGAACGGCTTATGCTAAAGGGGTTCCTCCATTAACCATCCTAGTCAAACACGTTGGACGGAATGCGGCTATCACAATTGTCACATCGATTGCAAGTTCTCTTGGAATCGTTCTTGGAGGATCCTTAATTGTAGAGACACTCTTCGAAATCAATGGCTTTGGTAAGTTTTTCTATGATGCCGTCATCAACCGCGATTACAATGTTATTATGTTTTCTACATTTGCTGGGTCTTTTTTATCCTTAGCAGGTTATCTTGCTGCTGATATCGCCTACACTGTATTAGACCCTCGACTGACTTTGGAGTAAATGGGAATGACTAGCGATGATTCTTATTGGATGATGATCTGGAAGGATTTTTATAAACGTCCCCTAGGAAAAATTGCCTTCTTTGCGGTCCTTGCCTTTTGCCTCGTCGGCATCTATGCTCCCTTCTTAGCAGCCAGCAAACCTCTCATCGTACAGTATGACGGCAAATGGTATTTTCCTCTCTTCCGCTATCTATACTACCAAGGTTACTACACCAAAGGCCTGGATATTTTTTTCAACCTCCTCATCTTCATAGCCCCTCTTATCCTTATTTCCCTCTACTTGAGCCGTGGTCACCGAAAACTAATGATCTCACTCTTTGTCTTTCTCGTTTCTCTGCAAATGGGCACATTTCTTTATTTTCTCAACTTCCCCATCCAAGATCCTGCCTTCAATGCCCCCTTCAGCCTCAAAGAACAGCAAGACATCACCTCTCACCCCTTACCAAATTGGGATAGAGAACTTCGCTATCTTTCCAACTACACTAAACTCAATCTCGTCCTCAGTTATCAACAAAAACTCAACCAGCAAAATAGGCTACAGAAATATATAGCCGCTTACCAAGCGAATGAACCTCACCACTCTTCTCCCACCCTATGGCAAATGCAGCAGGATAGTCAACAAAGTGAACTCCAAAGGCTACAATCAATCCTCAATAGTTCTCCCAAAAATAGCGAACCTTATCTCCATGCCAACGCCTGGATCCATTATATCCACGACCGCCAAAATTGGCTCGAATCTCAACAACAGCTCATCAAATACAAAGTGATGCCTTTCATCCGTCCCTTCCACTGGGAGGATGATGCTGGCGGTAACCAACGTCTCAATCACTTCGTTCCCTTTTGGGAACTCACACGCATCAACAGCAAGGATCTCGTGGCTGCACTCATCTTCGGCATCCGCATCTCCTTAGTCGTCGGCATACTCTCCGTCTCCCTCGCCCTCATCATCGGAATTCCTATCGGCGCTTTTGCCGGCTTCTATGGCGGCACCTTCGACATCATCGTCAGCCGTCTACTTGAAATCTGGGAAGCTATGCCAACATTCTTCATGCTTCTCATGGTCGTCGCCATCCTCCAAAGCAAATCAATCTTTCTCGTCATCACAATCATCGGCCTTTTCGGTTGGACAACCTTCAGCCGCTACATCCGCGGTGAATTCTTCAAACAACGCAACCTTCCCTACACCGAAGCATGCAGAGCCATCGGTCTACCTAACCACCACATCATGTTCTCCCACATCATGCCTAACGCCATCCCTCCTGTCCTCACACTGCTTCCCTTCGCCATTATGGGCGCCATCACAAGCGAAGCCGGCCTCTCCTTCCTCGGCCTTGGAGAAGAAAACTCCTGTTCTTGGGGTGTCCTCATGGACGAAGGTCGCTCCGTATTTCCCGGAGAACCCTATCTCCTATGGCCTCCAGCTATCCTCCTCACGCTCCTCCTCGTCGCCATCGCTTTAGTTGGCGACTCCTTTCGCGATGCCCTCGATCCCAAAATGCGAAAATAGACGGAGAGAGCGTTGTAAGGGGAAGAGCTCCGCTCCTCCCCTTAACCCCTCCGCGCCAAAGGGCAGAGGCCCTCTGGACTCCCTTTTAGTGGCGAATGATGGCAGCATTGAATGCATCTACAGGAGATGGTTAGGTTTCTCATCAACTTGCAAGCAAGTTGATGAAGAGCATCACAGACATCGTACCGATGTCTGTGAATGGAGAGGGCAACTCAGCTATAGCAAGGATCTAGTTTCCCTATCTCTTCGGTGTCATCGCTTTAGCGATGATAACGATGTAGGGGATCGATTTCGAAGAAATCGCATCCCTTGCTAAATACATGGAAAATGAACAAAAAACAATGAAGGTGACATTAGGGTAAAGGGAGTCCAGAGGGCCTCTTGGCCCTTTGGCCAGGAGGGTGAAGGGAGGAGTGGAGCTCCTGCCTTTCCCTTCTCTTGCTCTTGCTTTTCAAAAAATTATCTTAAAGAGGTAGAAAAAGACGATGCTGAGAATAGCGCCAGCGGGGATGGTGATGATCCAGGAGATGAAAATATGGCGAGTGGTTCTGAGATCTAGGGCTTCGATGCCTCTGGCGAGGCCGACGCCGATGACGGAGCCGACGAGAGTGTGGGTGGTGGAGATGGGCAGGCCTAGGCGGGAGGCTAATAGGATTGTGGCGGCAGCGCCGAATTCGGCTGAAAAGCCACGTGTGGGAGTCAGTTCTGTAATTTTTTTGCCGATGGTTTCGATGACGCGCCAGCCCCATGTGGCTAGTCCGATGACGATACCGATACCTCCAAGGCCTAAGGTCCAGGTGGGTACGCTGGCTTTATCGGAGATGAAGCCGGTTGTGAGGATGTCGATGGCGGCAGAAAGGGGACCGATTGCATTGGCGACATCGTTAGCTCCGTGGGCGAAGGCCATGAGGCAGGCGCTCATGACCTGTAGGTAGCCGAATATTTTTTCGACGACGGCGTATTCGGCGCTTTCTCGTCCTGAGGCTTCTTTTTGTTTTAGGGATTCTGAGAGCATATCGATTTCTTCAAGCAGTTCAGAAGCTTGGTATTGAATGACACCGCGTGAGGCAGCTTGTACTTGAAGGAGATGTTTTTTAGCTTTTTCTAGTTGGTTAGAGACTTCGGGTTGATATTCTGATGGGGCAGTGATGGGTTTGTTTGGAGCAAGGGTGACTGCATGTAGGCAGAGTTGGCATAATGCGAAACCGAGGGCGCCGCTGATCAGACTAATGCCGATGGATTGAAGGAAATTAAGATTGAGCTCGACATTGCTTAAGCCTTTATAAAGCAACAAGAGGACTAGGATGAACAACAAGCAGAAGACGAGAGCGGGTGTGATTCGTTTGGCGGCGTTGACAGGATTTTGGGCATAAAAAATGTAGCGTCGCAGAGAGCTGAAAATGACGAAAGAAAGAATACCTCCTAGAATGGGGGATAGAAGCCAGCTGCTGGCAATGAAAGCGACATTTTCCCAGTAAACGGCTTCGAATCCGCCGACGATTGTGCCGAAGCCAACAACAGCGCCGATGATAGAATGAGTCGTGGAGACGGGCCAGCCATAGTATGAGGCAATTTGCAGCCATAGGCCGGCAGCGAGGAGAGCGGAAAGCATCCCATAGACGATGGTGAGGGGATTGGCAAAGATATTGGAGTCAACGATTCCCTTTTGGATGGTTTCGGAAACATGGGATCCGAAGAAAAATGCTCCTGAGAATTCTAAGATAGCGGCGATAATGACAGCCTGCCGTAAACTTAAGGCTCCGGAGCCTACTGAGGTTCCCATGGCATTGGCGACATCATTAGCGCCAATATTCCAAGCCATGTATCCCCCAGCGAGGATGACAAGAATTAGTAAGAGCATTTCCAAAGACATAAGTCACTATTTTTATTTATTTTATTTCGAGAGTCATGCGAATACGGAGGGCAAGAGCTTCAGAGAGGTTGGAGATCGATGCCAGGGCTTCGCAAATTTTTTGCCATAGATGGAAAGTTGTGTAGCTCATCTCATTTTCGGCATGGAAAATCTTTTTGAGGAGTTGTCGTTGCGAGAGATCGACTTGATGTTCTTTAAAGGAAACGTCTTCGACCATTGTACGCACTTTTTCCGCTTCGATGCCACCAAAGGATGACTCCAGAAGTTCATGCATTTCTTTGATGATTTTGTGGGCTCCTTCAAAAGCGATGATAGTTTTGTCTAAAAAGTCTTTAAATTCACTGCTAAAAAGAGGCTGGAGTTCAATGGGTTTTAAAGTGACCAAGACGGCAACATCTTCTGCCTTGTCGGCAATTCGATCTTGCGTATTCAATATTTCTAGTAGATAGCCACGGTCTATGGGTAAAAATAGGCTTTTTGGAAGATGATTGCGGATATCGTTTTTCATGATATCTGCTTGATGTTCGAAGTCGGCTATTTGGGTGGCAATTTTTTCGAGAGCGACAGCGTCGCGTTTTTCTAGAGCTTGAAAAAGATCGACAAGCAAATGAATGCAAGCGGCAACTTTTTCCATGTGTGATTGGAGTGGAGCAAAAGGCGAGCGGCCAAAAAGATTCAATATCGAGCCAAACATAGCGTCCTCTCTTTAAATAAAGGTGAAAAGAAGCATACAAGACGTGAATTTAATTCACCACCTTTGATCGTTGACAATGCACGAACGCGAGTTTTGGATAAGTAATGGGTTCCTTCGAGGATCTTCTCTTTTAGCTTTGGAATTTTTTTCTCGCCTGTAGGACGCAGGGCTATAGGCATCGAAAAAATTTCCAAAGTTGAAAAAAAATCTCTCTCGAATGAGCTGCATTGCTTATCCAAAACTCGCGTTCTACGAAAAGAAAACGAGCAGAGTTGCTCGACGCTATAAATTTTATAGATTTATTGATTTGGCATTACTCTTGCATTATTCGAAAATAATTGAAAATATATAAATTAAGTTCTAGAATTATATTAGAAGCTTTTTGTTAGTGCTCAATCCTTTAATATAAAGGAGTGTTTATGACTAGCAAATTAAATGAAGGGGGCCAGAGTTTACCTATTCAGGGGGCCCCTACTCAATGGACTGGTGCCACTAAACGAACTTCTGTCAGCAGCAATCCAAATGGCATTTCTATCGGAGGTAAAGCTGGAAATCCAAAAATAACTGCAACCTTTGCAGCTTCGATTTCTCTTGAACAAAGTCAATCCTCTTCTCAAATCAATCATGTTGCTTCAAAGTCACTTCCAAAAACCAATGATGGTGCTCAAAAAACGGATTCGACTGTAAAAACATTTTTTAATTCTCTCGTCGGCAAAGCGAAAAGAGGATTGGATGCTGCCTTTCAAAAACAATCTTTGCCTCGATTTGAAAAGGAACCTTTAAGGACCGAGAAGGAAAGTTTAAAGGAAGTTCAAGGGGGTAATGAGGCCAAGGATATCATTGAGAAAATCAAAAAGGATGGAGTTAAAAAATTAAATGACAAGGAAATTCAAATCCTTACTGATTTAGGAGATAAAAAGCCTGAAATCGCTGGTCCTTTGTTAAAAGCTTTTCGTTCTGAAAATTCTAAGCTTTTTGATGAGTTTTTAGGAAAATTAAATACAACTCAAAAGGGTAAAATTTTTAATGGACTTTCCAATGAATTAGAGAAAATATTGCAAGATCCAGCAAAGGTGGGTAATGAGTTGAAGTTCATTGGTTTTCTACTTGATCCGAAGGTTTTTAGTCCTCAGGTTGATCCTAAATTATTTAATCAGAATATCGATCTTTTAAGGAATTTCATTAAAACCAATCCTGAATTAGGCAAAAAAGTGATCGATAGTTTGCCAGATAAAGAGCCGGATAAAGTGAAATCGGGGATTCAAAATAGGATAGAAGAACGGAATAATAATGAATTAAAGGCTTTAAATTTTCTCGATGAAGTGTCTAAAAATCCAAATCAGGTCTCTAACGAGGATAAAACTGTTTTAAAAACTTATTTTGAAGGCAAGTCTATTGAACAGGGGATAGATAAACTTGTTGAATTGGCAAAAAATGAAGCAACGAGAGGCGCTCTTTTTCAAGTTTTAGATACATTGGAAGCAAAATCTCCAGTTATTCCTCTTTTATTTGCTAAATTAGATAATAAAACTGCTTTAGATTTGACAAAGACTGCTTTTGCTGATGAACTTAAAAAAAATAAAGAGAAAGGTACATTTTTTAGAGGCACTTCTGTCGCTTCAAAATTTGTGACGCAATTACACCTTAAGCTTCTTAATCCCATAGTTAAACTGGAAGAAATATTTGAGAATTTGCAAAACGATTACAAAATTGATGAAACTCAAAAAAACGCTCAAAAAAAGCTTGAAGACCAAAATAGGTTTATTAAAGATTTGGGATACGCTGTCAACGAACTTAAAAAATTGACGGGAAGTGAAAAATTTCCGAGCGAAATTAAGGAATTAACACAGTTTGTTAAAGAAGAGGTAGAAGCAAAATGGCCAGGGAATGGCGAGACCTTTGCTTCGCAATTCTTTATCTTAAGATTTTTTAATCCGCAATTGCTTGGTCATGAAGGAAGAATTGGCAATCATAAAGGAGGGATTAGTAAAGCGATACAAAATCTAGCGAATAAGCAACCAAATGAAAAAGAAAAAGATTTCTTTTTTTACAACGAGCATATCAAGGAAGGAAGTCCAATTGCAAATACCTTCAATGAGGTTGTCGCTAATCTAAAAAGTTAGATAGTCCCTTCTCAGGGATTGTAACCCCCGTTTGCGTAAATGTCTTTGTAATCTGCCCTGGGCGATGGTCCAGGGTGTAGCATTTTTATTCTTTTGACCCTCAAAAGAATTCTCATTAGTCCGAAGGTTCAAAACCTGTTTTCTGGTAGCCTGCCTGCGTTGCATGTCTACTTGATAAAAAAAGCGGCCTCAATATATAAAAAAGTTTAACAGCTCATTATCTTGCATTGCCACGACATTAGAGACTAGGCGTGCAGCACATGATGATATCCCTATCAATTCTGTAGTAATAAGACATCACTTATCCGTGATGGATTCTCGCGAAACTCAAGATCGGCGATCTTTGAGCTATAGCGATAGCCGATATATCATCCCGCTGAGGGATTGGAAAATATCTTAAATCCATAATGATATTTGGGGTAATTATGAGCTCTTTCTTAATAATGCCTGTCATGCCAAGGACTGAGGAGATCATCACTCCCAATTCCACTCCTAATACTTCACAAAAAAAACAAAAAAATTTAAAAAAAGAAGAAATTTCGAAAAAATCAACTGAAACTTTGCAACGATCTTCTGGAAAAGATTTTTACCAAAAGATTAAAAAACGTTTTTCTAGAATTGAAACGACTGACGACAGTTCTGCCACATCAGTGGGAAAAACAATTTTTGGGCGAAAAGACGAAGATAGGGAACAGCGATCGAGGAGTTCTTCGCTTTCATTAATGATATCAGAAAAAATCATAGATTCCTCTAAAGATTGTTTAGCTATTCTGAAAGCCCATATTTTTGGAAAAAACCTTTCAGAAGATGTGGATGTATTGTTTGAAGCCATGAAAGCAAACATAAAGCTAAATCCTGAAGATTTTTTAAAAAAATTAGGGGATGAATCAAGAATAGAAATTTTGAATTCGTTGGAAGAAGTTATTAAAAAAATAGGACCGGACGTTCATATAAAAATCGCTTTTCATGGGATTGAATCTCTAGATGAGAATGATAAACGAAGGCTTATTTTATGTGCGATTCGGCACCCTGCTGTCATTGCTGACACCTTTAACATTTTATTAACTTCGAAACCATATTGGTTTAAAAAACTTTATGCTCTTATTAATAAAACGAATATAGCCGAAAAAGTTTATGAGAATTTTTGCAAAAATTACTTTCAATCTAAATTATGGGAATTTTCTGTAAAATCGAAATTAACAAAAGTTGAGAAAGATTATTTAACTTTATTTTTTATGACTCCTAATCAATCAGAAAACAAACAAATCGAAGAAAATATTGACACTTTGCGTAGATTCATTTCTGATAGCCCTCAGAATAGTAAATTAATAAGAAAAAATTTGCCTCAACCTATAAAGGAAAAACTACATGAAAAGGATTTGTTAGAAGAACAGATATTGTCTTTAATCGATATGCTTTTGATGAAATCGGGCCCTCTTTTGCTCCTTGAAAAGGAAAAATTAAACGCGTATTTTTCGCAAAGTTATATTGATAAAGGCATTACAAAATTAAGCGAATTATATACGAATCGATTTTCAAGATTTTCCAAAACTACAAATCCTTCACTTTTGCTTGGCAAGATAATAGGGGCCTTGAATAAAACTCACGTTAATTCAGAATTTTCAAGCCTCCTCTTAAAAAGATTGGATGAAAGTGATTCTTTAGATCTTATTCGAACAATTATAAATGAAGAACTCGAAAGAGCTGATCTAAGTACGCTTTTTCGTGTTGATAGTTTTGCTACGCGATTAATCACAGAATTTCAAAACAAACTGATCCTAAAATATCCTCTAGATGAAATGTTTAAAGATTTATTGGAAAACAAAATATCTAAACAATCCTATCGTTTAAGCAGCGAAAGAGATTTTGAAGAAAATGAAAATAATTCGGATAAAGAAAAAATTATTCTTGAGGATCAGCGGCGACTTTTGGATGATTTTTCAATCATTTTAGATTTTATTCCTAAAATCATCGATTCTCCTTCATTCCCTTATTTGGTGAAGCGAATGAATCAAGATTTATACAAATCCTTAGAGAAAAAATTTAATGAAATGACTGCAAGAAAGATAGCTCCTCAGCTTTTTTTTCTACGCTTTTTAAATCCTCTAATCGCGAGTGTCTGTAGTGAGCGAGGTTCGATTATTTCGACGGAACTAAATCTTTCAAGGGATCAAAAAATTAATGCCAAAAGAGTGAGCAAATGTCTTCAATCACTTGCTAACCGCAATACGGATAGAAAAATGGATAGAAAAGAAGAAGACTTTTATTTTTTCATGGAGGAAATTGCAAAGAAAGGGAATAAATATACGGCAAAATTGGAGTCGATTGTCGATAAGCTTTTACTACTTTGATATGTATCATCTTGTCAACTCACGCTTTTAAACCCAACTTGCTACCTATGAAGGCAGTCGGATTCGAAATTCTTTTCCTCTAGAAGCTCGCACCCTCGGCTCTGAAAATAAGGGGGTCATATTTTCTAATATGACCCCCTTATTTTTGCGAGCTTCTAGAGGAAAAGAATTCGAATCTGACCCGTTCATAGGTAGCAAGTTGGGTTTTAAACCAACGTGTTGCCCCATTCGGTTCCTAATAAAACAAAAAAGTTTGTAGGAAAGCGTCTTTTTTGTTAGCCTTTTATCTCATCAGTTGAGAGAAAAGGACTTAGAGCCATGTTAGAATTTTTCCGCCGTTATCAACGTTATTTTTTTTATGTAATCACAGTTGTCATTATCGCCTCATTTTCTTTTTTTGGCACATACAATGGTCTATCCGATGGATCTTTTCGCGAGCAAATCGCTTTTAAAGCAATCGATGGAGAAGATATTACTCGGCATGAGTTGGATGAAATGGCAGTTTTTATTGGAACGGATGCCGAAGATAAGCTGCTTTTTGGAGGGGCTTGGGGTCCGAATTTCTTGAATGATGGTGTCATTAAGAAAAATTTCTTGGAGACTGGGCTAGCGACCGTGCTAGTTGAAGAATTTCCAGATGAAGTGAGAAGTGATTTATCGGCAAGGTTGGAGAAAGAGAAGCGCTATAGCCTTTATGCAAATCCTCAAGCACGTTTTGTTGGTGTTGAGACCGCTTGGAAGTATTTTTTTCCGGCAATGCTAGAACAGTTCAATCGGCTTCGCAGTACAGCGAATTCGACGAGCTCTGATTCAATACAAGCGCGCGCGGCTCTCTTTATGATGGAAAAGCAACTTCCTGCTCCGCTTCTTCGCCAGGTGCTTCGGTATCAAGAAAAGCAATATAGCTGGCTGACACCAGATCCAAATCTCGATTATACTGATCTTTCTCTTTTTGGTTATCATACGACTGAAGATTGGTTTGGCCCACGCTTTGTCCGACTTGTTTCCGAATTCATTATTAATGCCTCGATATTAGCTGAGCAAAAAGGGTATGAAGTGACAAAGGCGGAAGCATTAGCCGATCTGATGCGTAATTCCGAAGCAAGTTTTCAACAGAACAAGCAAAGCCCACAGCTTGGAGTAACTAGCAGTCAAGAGTATTTCGAGGAGCAGTTGCGACGTCTTGGCATGGATCAAAGTAAGGCGGCTAAAATTTGGAGACAAGTGCTCCTATTTCGCCGTTTCTTTCAAGATATGGGGCGTTCGGCTTTTGTGGATCCCTTCGCTTTTGCTCAACTGGAAGCCTTTGCGTCAGCCTCAGTAGAGGGCGAGTTGTTCCGTTTGCCGAAAGAATTGCGCTTAGGCAGCTATAGAGCCTTGCAAAAATTGGAGATCTATCTCGATGCCGTTGCCAAGCGTTCTGAGGATGATAAGTCTAAGCTAAAACTGCCGCAGTCCTTTTTGTCCCCTTCTGAAGTATCTCAAAAGTATCCCGAACTTATTCAGAAGCGCTATCTATTAGAGGTTGCACAGGTCAATAAAAAAGCGCTTGAAAGTTTGGTGGGAGTGAAGGAATCATGGAATTGGGAGACAGGAAATCAAGGATGGGCAAAGCTCAAAAAGGAATTTCCTGAATTGGGAATAAAAAAGGGATCTACTCCTGAAGAACGCTATGATGCACTTGATAGTCTTGATGATAAGGTCAGAGCGCGCATCGATGCATTTGCAAGAGCGGCAATCGTTGATGAACATCCTGAGTGGATTGAAACCAGATTGACAGAGGCTCCAACGACATATATGAGTATCGGTATGCATGAAAAAGGAGGAAAGCCTCCTTTTACCGGACTCGAAAATAATCTGACGATGATGAAATTACTGGATGAAGCCCCCTTAAAGAGTCAAGATATTGCTTCTGCAACGCCTTCAGCAATGAAGGCTGCTGAGCAGTTAAAGAATTTTAGTGCCGACCATAATACCTATTATCGCATTTCCGTCATCGACCGCTCTGTACGGTCGGAGATATTGACTTTTGGCGAGGCTGAGCAAGAAGAGGTTTTAGATAAGTTACTCGACAGTCAGCTAGAGGCTTATTACATGAAGATTCGTGAAGCGCATCCAGATGATTTTCGTGTTAATGATACCACTTGGAAACCATTTGTGGATGTCAAAGATCTCGTAGCGGATTACTACTTCGATAAGGTTCTCAAGGCAATTCGCGGAGCTTATGCCGCTGCTAATGATCAGACTTCTCAGCCTTTAATCGCCGATTTCGCAGCCACTTGGAGACTATATCCTTATGTCCGAGAGATGAAGGAGAAGCTGCAAAAGGATCCATCAAAGATGGAAGAATTGACGAAAGAATCCGCATCTGAAGCTTTCGAAGAGACAGCTCTTGCGGCAAGACAGAACCTTGCAGATCAGTGGAAAGTTGAACGCATCGATTATCAAACGACACGCGGTAAAGTGGACTCTTTTTTTGATAAAAATGATCTCTTTTCCCTCGCTGAAGGGGATTGGACTAAGATCAATACACCTGCCAATGGAGACATTCATTTTTTCCATCTCGAGCATAAGGAAGAAGTGAATGACAATAAGGCAGTGGCTACCAGTGTCATGAGGACGCAAAACATGCTTTCTTATGATGCTCAGCAGCGATTGATGATGCATTTATTAAGTGAGATAAAAAATGCAAATGCCATTTCCCTGGATTATTTGAATCAAGCGATTGAAATGAATCCAACCTTTGATGTCGTTTCCCAGGAGAGCTAAAGCTGCAGGCAACCATGACCTTTTCAGATGATTTTGAGCCAATCACACCGGTGAATTTTTTCCAAATTAGCGCCGATTGCCATTATCTTTCAAAATCGCGTAAAGAGACGGCTTTTGCATTCACGAAGCAAAATTACCATAAATATCTTTTGCCAGATGTTTCTGCGTTATGCAGTGAAGAGAAGTTTGCTGAAGTCTCCATTGGATGGAGAGAAGAAGGAATAGAATTTTATGTGGCTGTCAATAAGCCCTTCAACAAGGCTTTCTATCCTGAAATCGATCGGGGAGATAGCGTCGAGTTTTTTTTGGATACGCGTGATGTCAAGACGTCGGGCTTTAATACACGCTTTTGCCATCATTTTTTCTTTCTAGCAGAGGGCGTTGAAGGACATTTAGCCGGTGAGATCACGCGTTTTCGCACTGAAGACACCCATCCACTTTGCGATTCTGGAGATTTGAAAGTCAAAAGCATTTGTCAGCATTCTTCCTATGTATTAAATGCTTTCATTCCAAGCCATTGCCTTGTAGGTTATGATCCTGAACAGTTTGAACGATTGGGATTTTCCTATCGTATTAATCGAGCAGAAGGATTTCCTCAGCACTTTTCGGTCACCAGCGATGACTATCAAATCGACCAGCAGCCCTCTTTGTGGGCAAGTCTGCAACTGAAAAAATAAAATTAAGTCTCTAGTATAATCTAATTTTTATGTTCGTATCCATATGCATTATGCATATGGATACGGGCATGAAAATCAGGTTATGCAAGAGATCTATTCATCACTATTGATTGCTAAATGATGCTGTTATATAAAACGCTTTTTTTACAGAGCAAAAAAACCTATTTTTCAAGTGTTTTAAATGAAAACAGCATTATATTCCGCACATTGTGCCCTCGGAGCCAAAATGATCGACTTCTGTGGTTGGGAGATGCCCTTGCAATATAGGGGAGTCATCCATGAACATACAGCAGTGCGCAAAAATGCCGGTCTTTTTGATGTCTCTCATATGGGAAGAATAAATATTGAGGGGCCGGATGCTGAAGATTTGTTGAACTATCTATCGACCAATGAAATTTCCAATAAAAGCATTGGTTCTGCAACATATACAGTCTGGTGCAATGAAAGTGGTCAATCATTGGATGACCTGATCATTTATAAGGAAAGCGCCTCGAAATTTTTTATCATCGTCAACGCCTGCAATCGTGAAAAGGATTTGGTGCATTTGCGTCATTATGCTGAAGGCAAAAAAGTTATCATCGAAGACCGCTATCAAACAGATGGCATCCTCGCCATCCAAGGACCAAAATCTGAAAAGATCATTTTGCAATTGTTTAAAGAAGTGCAGTCTCTCAAACCTATGCATTTTCTCTCTCTATCCTATCAAGGGAGACTTCTTGTGCTTTCGCGAACAGGATATACTGGTGAGGTCGGCTTTGAAATTTATGCCCCCTCAGAATCTATCGTTTCATTATGGGAATTATTTCTTAAAGAAGGATCTTCTGAAGGCATTGAGCCAGCGGGTTTGGGTGTTCGAGACATCCTCAGGCTAGAGATGGGATATGCCCTTTATGGTCATGAGCTTAATGAAACAATGACTCCTTTAGAGAGTGTTTCCGCATGGACGATCAAATGGCAAAAAAGTGATTTCTTAGGAAAGTCTGCATTGGAAAAATTAAAAACATCCCATCACCACCATTTTCAAGCGGGGATTATCATGAAAGATAGAGCTATCCCTCGTGAAGGCTATGAAGTGTTTCAAGAAGGAAAACTGATTGGGAAAGTGACTTCGGGAACTTTTTCTCCATCTTTAGGTCTGGGGATTGCGATAGTTTTAGTGGAAAGAAATTTGTTGGAGGGTGATAGTGTAGAGGTTCGGGTTCGGGAGAATTTTCATCCTGCGAAGGTTGTTCCTCTCCCCTTCAAAAAGCAAAGCGAGGCATGAGATGAGGTTTACAGAGACGCATGAATGGATTGACGTCAAAGAGAATGTTGGCGTTGTAGGAGTGAGCGCATTTGCTCAAAAAGAGCTTGGTGACATCGTTTATGTCGAGTTGCCGAAAGTGGGCAGAGAGGTAAAGAAAGGCCAAGAGGCAGCTGTTTTGGAATCCACGAAGGCCGCTGCCGATGTCTATTCGCCAGCTTCAGGAAAAATTATAGAAGTGAATGCAACATTAAATCAAAAGCCCGAGCTTGTGAATACATCCTCGGAAGGCGAAGGTTGGCTATTTAAGTTGCAGCTTTCCGATCCTCAGGAATTGACTGGATTGTTGGACAAACAAGCCTATCAAGCTAATCTTAAGGACTCAGGTTTTAGTCCTTGATTGCGACCTTATGATCATTCCTTATAAGGGCCTTAATCAGGTTAATGAATAGTCATCATGCAAGGAATTTGAGGATCTATGGATTTTATTTCCAATCAAAAGGCACAAGTCAATGCGATGCTAGAAGCGATTGGCGCTGGCAGCATTGAGGAGCTCTTTGCTTCCATTCCTCAAAACCTTAAGCATCGAGCTCCCCATCGTGACGATGGACTTTCTGAAAGCGAAGGGGTCATACTGATGGAGGAAATTGCTGCGAAGAATACCTTTTCTTCTTATGAAAGCTATTTAGGAGCTGGCGCTTATGAACACTATTTGCCTGCTGTTATAGGGTTTATTTGTAGCAAATCGGAGTTTCTGACGGCCTATACTCCATATCAACCCGAAGCATCTCAGGGTATGCTTCAAGCGACATTTGAATTTCAATCGGCAATATGTGCATTGACAGGGATGGATGTATCCAATGCCTCTCTTTATGATGGAGCGACAGCCTGTGCTGAAGCCATGTTGATGGCATTGCGTTATCAAAAAGAGAGAAATAAAGTTGTCATTGCATCCTCTCTTCATCCTCATTATTTTTCTGTCGTGAAGCAGTTTTTGAGCAGCCACGGAACACTCATTGAGAGAATTCCTTTTGATAAAGATGGGAGTCTTGATAGAGCAAAAGCAGAAGCCTTAATTGACGATCAAACATCTGCAGTATTACTTCCCTATCCCAGTTTTTTTGGCGTTATTGATGAGATCAAACAGATATCCGCTAAAGCCAAGGCTTGTGGGTCGTTAATGGTGGTTTGTGCTAATCCTCTCGTTTATGGACTCTATGCTTCGGCTGAGGAAATAGGCGCCGATATTGCTGTAGGGGATATCCAGCCTTTGGGATTACCTTTACAATTTGGGGGGCCTTATTGCGGATATATGGCTTGTAGGCAGGATCTGGTAAGGCAAATGCCAGGACGGATTGTCGGAGAAACTATCGACGCAGAGGGTAAAAGAGGTTTTGTGCTGACTTTACAAGCTCGTGAGCAGCACATTCGTAGAGAAAAGGCAACCTCCAATATCTGTACAAATCAGGCCTTAGCCGCTTTGGCAAGCTTGGTTTGCATGCTTTGGTATGGACGACAGGGACTACGGGAGCTGGCTTTGACCAACTATCAAAGGACCGCGTATCTTAGGCATCGGCTTGGACAACTGCCTGGAGTGGTATTAATGGGAAATGCTCCTTTTTTTAATGAGTTTGCCCTATCTTTTGGTTATTCGGGCGCTGAAGCGTTTGAGCATTTCCGCCATCGTGGGATTGAACCTGGCTTGGATCTTGGAAAATATTATCCCGAATTTAATGGTTATCTATTAGTTGCTGTCACGGAAACTAAGACGAAAGGAATGCTAGACCGCTATATTCAAGTCGCAAGCGAACTCATGGTGAGAAAATGAGTAAAACCTGCTTTGAAAAGACCCAGCCAGGACAGCATGCCTACAGCATGTCTAGAAGCGATTCAGAATTTGATTGCTTTCTTCCTCCACTGAGACTGCTGAGAAAAAATGAGCTGATGCTACCGGAAATGTCTGAGATTGATATCACGCGCCATTTTTGTGAGCTGGCGGCAAAAAATGTGGGCATTGATAATGAATTCTATCCTCTAGGAAGCTGCACAATGAAGTTCAATCCTCGGGTGAATGAACAATGTTCTGCCCTGCCAGGATTTTCGAGTGGGCATCCATTGGCGCCCGAGGAGATGGTTCAAGGGAATTTGCAGATTATTTTTGAATTGGTGGAAATGTTGTGTGCGCTATGCGGTATGGAGGCAGGTTCATTGCTGCCATGTGCTGGGGCACATGGAGAGTATACAGGCATCAAAATGATTTCGGCCTATCACTCTTCGAGAGGCGATCATCAGCGATCGGAAATTTTGATTCCAGATGATGCCCATGGAACCAATCCAGCGACAGCTTCCATGGCAGGCTATAGAGCGATTTCCATCCATACAAATGTTAAGGGCGAGGTGGATTTAGATCATCTCAGGCAGATGGCTTCGGAACGTACTGCAGCATTGATGTTGACAAATCCTAATACGTTGGGGTTATTTAATTCTCAGATTCGCGACATCGCTGAAATTATACATGGGCAAGGAGGGATGCTTTATTACGACGGAGCGAATTTGAACGCCATTTTAAATGTCGTCAAGCCGGGTGAAATGGGATTTGATGTCATGCATCTTAACTTGCATAAAACCTTTTCGACGCCCCATGGTGGAGGTGGACCGGGTTCAGGACCAGTACTATGCAATGAAAAGTTGGCAAAATTTTTACCTATTCCTAGAGTCGAAAAGGATGGCAATCATTTTAAGATGAGTTGGAAAGACGTCTCTAGTATCGGGCAAATCTGCTCATTTCATGGTAATTTTGCCATTTATTTGCGCGCCTATCTCTATGCCAAATTACATGGAAATTATGGGTTGAGACGGATTGCCGAAAATGCCGTTCTTAATGCCAATTATCTTAAGTCAAAGCTGATTCAATTTTTTACGATTCCTTATTCTCAATCATGCATGCATGAATTTGTCATTCAAGCTGACAACTATTTAGATAAAGGAATAAAAGCGCTGGATATAGCGAAAAGATTGTTGGATTATGGGATGCATGCTCCAACGATCTACTTTCCCCTTATCGTCAAGGAATGCATGCTGGTGGAACCTACCGAGGTAGAATCTAAAGCAACTTTGGATCAGTTTGTTGAAGCAATGGCTGCAATTATCGAAGAGATCCAGCAAGATCCTGAACTCGTCCGCACAGCACCGCATAAGACACCCGTTTCACGCTTAGACGAGGTTTTGGCTGCAAAAAAACCCATCCTTAAAGCTCAATTGAAATGAGTTTGAAATTATTGATATCACTTTTCTGCGTTGCGCTATCGACGATTTTCCTAAGCGGCTGCTATTTCGTCGACCCGGCCGCTTTAGGAGATGTCGCCCATTGTCCTGGTGATCGCTGGTTTCCATGTCCACGCGATGATCCACGCGATATTCCTATTTTAGCTTCTGCCGAAACAGTCTCTGAGAAATGGAATGCCCATGAGGGCCCTTGGGAGGTTGTCGATCTCCTCGATATCGCTTTACTCAATAATCCACTGACATGGCAATCTTGGGAATCTGCAAGAGCCTCTGCCTTTTCATGGTGGGCAACTCAAAGCACGCTTTATCCTGCCGTTACCTTCAATGAAGAGTATTTGGTCAATAAAATTGAGGGATCCGTCACAGGATCTACTGTCGGAGCCATTACCAATAATAATGTGAATTTCCTGAATTCTGGTATCGTCAATAACACGAATCTTCTGAATGCAACGTCTCCTTTTGCAGCCAATGGAGTGCCTAGAGGAGTCGCAAATGCCGGAAATGCTAGCGCAGCAGCAGCAGCGGTTGTAACACCCCCACCCCCTACCTTTAATCAATGGTTGATCAGCTCAGTGTCTTTTTCTTATCTCATGCTGGATTTTGGCGGAAGAACGGCATTCATTGAATCGGCGAGGCAGGCCTTGCTGGCTGCGGATTGGACTTATAACCGCAACATGCAGACGATCGTCGTGACCGTTTTGACAGATTATTATTTACATTTGCAGGCGAAGGCTCTTTTTGCGGCTAGGGAATTGGATCTCAAAGATTCTCTGGAAACCTACGTTGCTGCAGAAGCTCAATTTCAAGCAGGAGTGACGACAATTGTCGATGTCTTTTTAGCCAGGTCTAACTTGGCCAATGCAGAGCTACAACTGGAGCAGGCTCGTGGCATGGTAAAGACGACGCTTGGACAATTGGCCACAGTCCTTGGCTTACCCGCTAATACGGAATTCGGAGTAGGCGATTTGCCAAGCAACATCAATTTGGATGTGCTTAATACTAATGTCGATGCACTGATTGCCATTGCGAAATTGGAACGTCCCGATTTGGCAGCAGCCGAAGCGATGTGGAGGCAGGCACGCGAGAATATTACAGTGACATGGTCCTCTGGCATGCCGACGATAACGGCCAATGGCTTTGCCCAAGACACTCACAATATTCATTTTCCGCCGTTGAGTAGCCGCTTGTATAGCGGATCGTTGATGCTCAATGTCCCAATCTTTAATGGCTTCTTGTATGTCAATGAAACGCGGAGTGCCGAGGCGACAGCTGCTGCTGCCCTTGCCGCATGGAAAAACCAAGAAGAAACTGTCATGCTCGATGTTGTGACGAGCTATTACAATTTTACAACGGCTCTTGAAACAGTCAAATTTAGCAATGAATTTTATGAATATACAAAAAAAGCATTTGATGCCGCTTTAGAGGCTTATAAAACTGGGGCTGGAAATATTCTTAATGTGCTTACCGCCCAGACACAGTTGTCGGATGCTCGAGCTCAGCAAATCCAAGCACGTGTGCAGTTGCTGGTTTCGCTTGCTGATATTGCCTATGCTACAGGACAATTGTGACTTAAGCAACGTCACTATTTCGCGAAGCGTTTTGAATGCGAAAGTCCTTTTGGTCTCAATTATTTCCATAAATATTTTTCGTCATAATTTATACCATACCTGTCCAATAAGGCTATAAATTCATCTTGAAAGCTTCGCACTTTATGATGTTCTTTTTGATTTTTAATATAATTAACGACAGCTTCACGGTTTGAGGCGCTAATTGAAAATGCTCCATAACCTTCCTGCCACCCAAAACCGGAAAACTCGGGATATATCTGATGGGCCCATTTGCTTGAGCTCACTTTAATATTCCTAATCACCTCGGCTATTTGAAGTGTAGGAGGTATTGTCACTAAAGCGTGAAGATGGTCTGGCATTCCTCCTATCTGTAATGGAAGGCAATCTTTTGCTTTGAATGAACCACCAATATAATTGTGAAGCCTGTCTTCGAATTGGTTGTCGCTAATTAAGGATTTGCGATCTTTTGTCGACCAAACAAGATGATAAAGCAATTGAAAATATGTATGTGCCATTTTGGATTCTCTTTTTCCAGCACACCTTTCAGGCGTGCATGTTTTTTTATTTTTATACCCAGGGCGGGTGCCTTCGGCTCCGACCTGGGCTACAGGCCATCTCTCCCTTCGGGAGAGAGCTTTCAGTGTATTCATTGGCCATATTTCTTTCAAAAAAGGTTCTACAGTAAATTCTGAACACATTTTTTTCTCCCGAAGGCACCCGCCCTGGGTAAAAATCAAACAAAACATGCATGCCTGAAAGGTGTGCTGGCCAGGACCTGCATCAAAATTTTTATACGTGAAATTTCAATTTAGTTCTATGATAGAATAATTACGTTGCTGCTCTCATTTGTTTAGTAGACTTTCCACATTTGGGGCTTATCTACATCAAGTTCAAAACTGGTTATAAGGAATTTCTTTAACAAAACCGGAAATTTCTAAATTGGAGAAAAGCGAAATTTTGTATTTTGGCGTGGCATTGTGTAGATTATTTATTGATATATAAGTCTTGAAAATATATATTAATTTTTATTTATAATTTTAATTGTGTGTGTATTATGATTCCTAGAATAAATCAGTTATTACCATCTTTCCAGCTCGGGTTTTTAAATCCAAATTCCTTCATACAAAAGGTAGAAGGGCAAGAAGGTCGCCAATCATCGTCAACACTTGCAAAAACGATGGTCATTTCCGCCATGCTATTTGGGGCTTTCATGGCCGGAACTCAATTTCATCGATTGAATTCTGAAGATTCAAACACACCTTGTGTTCCATCTGATCTTGAAAAGTTGGCAACGACAGTACAAAAGCAGATTGTATCGATAAATGGAAATTTTGAAATATGGAAAAAAGAATCAGCTTATGCCCCTGATTTCACAAAGATGAACAGATATCTTATAACGGTAGAGGACATTCTGAACGTGTATCAGCGCTGTTTGAAACCTTCCAATGAGGAAGAAATGATCTGGAGAGAAAATAACTGCATTTCAATTAAAGGGAACATTGTGAATGGACGTTTGGATGGGTGGGGATATGTAATTCCAATTGGTGGAGAGGGAATAAGAGAAGACGGTGAATTTAAAAATGGATGGCTTATTAATGGAACTCGATCAAATATAGGAATGGATTTTAATATTGTTAAGAGTATAGGAAAATTTAATCAGGGAGAGCTGTTTGAAGGGGAAGTGACACATACAGCAACTATATTGGAAAAATCTTTTTTAATTGAGAAGGGAACGTTTAATGCTAATGGAAAACTGCATGGTTCTAATTGCAATCGAACAACTATTGATGATTTTTTCACTCCTCCTGTCATCTGGTCTGAAGTCGGAGAATTTGTTAATGATGGGTTCGTGCGAGGAGTAAAAAGCCTCATCCAAGAGAAAGTAAAAGAAGTCTGGGAAGGGACATTTGGACCTTATGATGATCCACTAAGGTACGACGTTGCCGGATTAGTTAATGGTACAATGACGACTAAAGATGATGGTAAGGTATATCAGGTTTCTATGGAGAATGGAAAAATAAAAAAGATCCATATCAATCAAGGTTTTTTTAACTGGTTAAGTTCTTTTTTTAGAAGGAAGAGTTAACCGATACGTGGTAGTCACATTTCCTCATCATCGATTGAGGCGACAGGCTCTCCTAAGATTTCCTGAGGGGCGATATATGTTGTCCCTATGGGATTCGAAAGCTTGATGCCTGTGAAGCCTTGAAAAGCCATTGCCATTAATCCTGTCATGATAAAGGTGATTCCCATGCCTTGCAGTCCTGGAACGACGTGGGAAGTCGCCAATTTCTCACGTATGGCCGCCACTAGGGCGATTGCTAGCCACCATCCGGCGCCAGATCCAAATACATAAATGAGATTCGGAATGAAGGGATAATCCCTTGTCACTGCAAAT
>Ga0153954_1000525_pt1 | contig 29737 bp, 16 predicted proteins | sample TSFL038MetaG_FD_102277 | JGI IMG/M metagenome (GOLD analysis project Ga0153954, IMG submission 102277) | Attine ant fungus gardens microbial communities from Florida, USA - TSFL038 MetaG | ecosystem: Host-associated > Fungi > Mycelium > Unclassified | place: USA: Florida, Wekiwa Springs State... | reverse complement strand
GCGGGGATAAGCCAAGCTAAAGAGCAACACATCCGTGGCGCGATGGGCCTTCAGATTATCCACGATCGCGTACACCCGCGTCACTTCCGACGGGAGCCATCTCTCGACCTGCTCGAGGAAGTCCGCCCAGTGGGCGGCCGACCGGCTGCTGTAGGGGCGGGCGAGCTATTGTCAAATGTCGGGGACGTTGTACGGGCGAGAGCAAATCGCTTAAAATCAGAAATGCATTTAAGTGCGAAGAAGCCCCTGATTCCATTGCATGCGGATCGACAATAGTCAACCCGCCTGTCCTACTTCTCGAGATATCCGACGGGGATTGAGGGACGACCGATGTTGAGGATCAAGAGACAACCGTCCGGGTTGGTCATGGCCTTGGCGACGGCGATAATCTGGGTCGGGGGTTCGAATTCCGCCTCGGCTCAATTTGGTATCGGGTACGGACTCAGAGATTTGATGTTCGGAAACTTTAGAACCGTCCCCTCTCCGACGGATTACTTGAACCAGCGTTCCATCGCCGCTGCCGCGAGAGGCGTGCAAGGACCGATACAGAATCGAGCGTATGGGCCTGGTTCGAACTCTTTTCACAACTCGGTGCGTGATAACGGGTTCGTTTCCTCGGGAGATGTCAGTCGGCGTCGATCGCCTCCAAGCCGACCGCAACCGACTCGGTCACCTGGCAACACGGCTCGAGCCGAGGCCCAGCCCGCGCAACCCGCACCCACCCCAGCTCCAACTCCGGCCCCGGCATTGGCGAGCTTCTTCGACGCCTCGCTCAAACTCGTATGGCCCAAGGAATCCCCGATCGACGGCGACCTGAAACAGAAGCGAGACATTTCCGATCAGGCCAGCTTGGTTGTGCTCAATGAGACCAAGCGATACCAAACGGCCACGCTCTCGTCGGTCACGGAAGCGAGACAGAAATTGCTCGACTATGGACGCCCTGCGTTGCAGAAGATTCGAAGTACAAACACAGCACCGATCGCCGAGTCATTTCACCAATTCATGCTCTCCTTGTACGAATCGCTGGCGCAGGCAGCCTCGCCCCACTGAACCAGGCCCTCCCGACGCAGAGGCACAGCGCGGGGGGCCTTGGTTCCGCCTCTTCGAACGGCCTCGTCCGAATCTTGAAGTCTCACTGTCTTGTGGCGCGGGCGATTACCGTGGCCAGATTCTTGTGCACCAGGTCGAGGTGGATCACGGTCCCATCCCTGCCGATCAAGGTGTTGGACGGGATCGCGGTCACGCCATAAGCCTCAGCGAAGTTCTTGTCGCCCGAGCCATTGATCAGTGTCGGCCAGCGCACGTTGTAATCGAGCAGGAAACGACGGATATTCGGCATCACCGTTTCGAGCTTCTGCCCCCCGTCTTGCAAGCTGTCGACATTGATCCCAACGATTCGGAATCCGTTCGCACGGTAGGCCTCGGCAACCTGTTGTAACCCCTCGATCTCGTCGGCACAGGGCAGGCACCAGCTCGCCCAGAATACGACCAGAACGACCTTTCCTTTGGCATCCGCAAGGTCGAAGGCCTTTCCATCCAGGTCGGTTCCCCGAATCGCCGGCGCAGGCTTCCCCACCAGGTCAAGTCGTTTCAGTCGATTGGAGACATACTCGACCAGGGCGGGATCGCGGACATGCTCTTTGAGCAGTTGAAACGCTTTCTTGGCGACCTGTAACTGATCTCCGTGGACGAGCCTCTGATAGTAGAGGTCACACAATTCCACTTTTTCACTCGTGAGAATCGCCGGATGTGAAGCCTTGCCTCCGGCCGTTCTGTCGATTCCTTCAACCACGCGCCGCAGGCTCTCCAACGATTGCTCGTGAGCGCCACGATCGCTTTCGGCGATGATCTTCACAAGATGTGCAAGCCCGAGGGTCGTCGGCGAGGAACTCCCGTTCTTCACCACGGCCTCGGCCATCGGCGCGGCGTCGGCGAATAAGTTGTTGGAGATCGCGACTCTGAAGAGATGCTCGTATGTGGCAGCAGCCGCGGCCGGATCCTGCCGAGCGGCCAACTGAGCCAGGCTTTCCAGCCGGCGACGTTCGAGCTGGAGCCTTTGTTCATTGTAGACGTTGTCGATCCTCTGGACCTCCGGATCGGCACCAGCCGGATTGACGATTTTCGAGGTTGATTCCTCGGATTTTTTCTCGGGATTCTCCTGACCCGCCGCGATAGCCGGCGCGATCAGAAGGGCGCTGATTCCCGCGAGAGCAGTGACTCTACCGGATCGGCAAGACCATCGCATGTTAATCGATTCTCCCCGGTCGGACACGAGAACATCTTCAAACAAGACTAAGCTAGTTCTGAAGCACTCGTCCAGGCTTTACATCCGGTGGAAAGAAGAAGAAATGTGTCGAAAATCAGCAATATCGCCCCAGAAAGACAAAAGCGATCGCGGCGACGAGAAGAAGAGGGCCTCCCGCGACACCAAGGAGGAGCAAGGCGCCGGCCGTGGCCAAGCTCCCTAGGCCTCGAACGCGAAGGCGCTCGCTCAGAAGTCCGCAAACCATGAGGGGGGCGACGATCGAGGCCAGAACGAGGTTGGACTCGTCGGAGGAGGCGTCGCCATTCCTCTTCAATTCCGCCTTCAGCAATGGGGTCGGTCGCGGCTGTTCCCTGGCGGCATCTTGCACGAGGAAATATTGAGGTTCACCGGCATGTGGAAGCCGGACGGGGGCCGTTGGTTCAGGGATTTCGACCGGTGGATCCTCGGTTCCTTGGGGAAGCTGGCCCAGGTGAACCTGAACCCTGCGCGCAAATTCTTCGAGGCCGGCCATCTCCATCGGCTCCAGGAGCGACGAACGAATCAGGCGAAGTCGATGCCGCAGGTTTTCGACCCACGACTCCTGAGCGTTCAACGGCGACGGATCCCAAGCCGCGGCGCGGTCGGCAGAGCGGAGGATCAACTCGAATCGCACGAGTGCTGACATCAACCTCGCCCGATCCCGCAAAGATCCTCGGTCGATCTTGGAGAGTTCTTCCTGGATCGAGCGTTTCAGCCATTCCGCCTTTTCGGTTTCGATCCGGTCGTGGGAGACAGAAACCAGCCGGCGGTCCACCGTCGAAAGCCGAACCGAGGCCGCCGCACGCACGGTCAAGAGGGTTGGCTCCTTCGCTTGAGTGAGCGAGGGAAGCGAGACCGGTCGGTATCGGGAGTTCGGCGGCTTTTCCGCCAGCGCCGTCCCTCGCCAAATGAGCGAAACCTGGCTTGCCGCCGCTTCATCAATCGGAATCACCCATTGGCCCGAGGACGACTTCAATGCCCGCTCCGAAAGGTTGTTCACCGAGGTCCAGAGTGGCTCGGCCCCTGGCGGTAACTCAATCGGCAAGAATGTCCCCGACCGCGGCTCCACCTCGTAACGCGCGAGTCCCAGCACGGAGCCGTCCCCCATCACCTCGCATCCGAGGTCGGCAAGGGCCACGCGTGCAGGTCTCGCGTCTGATCCCGTCGTCCTTGCATCCTTCGAAGGAATGACCTTCAGGGACCAAGCCGTGGATCGCACCTGGAAAACACTCTCGTGTGCTCTGGGAAGTATCGTGAACACGTCGTCGAGGAACTGATTTCGATCGTCAATGGGTTGAACGCCCGGCGAGCCCTCGGTGGCGATCTCGCGTCCTGACGCGTTTGTGATTGCGAGATACGTATCCGCCGAACCGCGCCCCAAAGGGGTCAGGTCGGGAAATGCCAGTGGCTCACCGAGTGTGATTGGCCGAGTCGCGCGAACGATCAACTGCTGAGAACCCCAGAATGGGCGCTCGGGACGGATCGCCCAGAACGTTGTGGGTCCACGAGCCTCCGAGGTGAGTTGATGGGTATCACCGGCGATCGTGAGCTCCGCCGAAGCCGCCCAGGCGCTGGGCAGCTTGAGGTGTACGACGTCGCAGGCCCCCCCCGAAACTTCGTAACGCAGCATGGCGACCCACTCCGCCCAATCGGGATGGATCGTCATATGACTTCGAATCTGGACGCCGACTCGAGCCGGCTCGAGCTCCCATCGAAGCTTCCCCAGTCCTTCCGCGAGGCTGACTCGAAACGTCTTTCGATGCGGCAGGGTCGATGCTTCCGAGGCTTCGGTCGAATTTACGTCGAGGGGCACGACACCGGCTTGTGTGGCGAGATGGAATGGCGTCGTTCCTGCAATCGACAGGGTACCGGGACGAACCTTGGCATCGATCCAGCGGGGCCAGGGGACCGCGATTTCCTGGTTCGTCGTGATCGTCGAAAGCGGGTCCGAGACCACGGCCACCCAGCCCCGGATCTGGATCAGGCGCTGAGGGGCCGTGGCTCCGTCGAAGCGAAACCGAAGCCGGTCCCCCTCTCGGCTCCAGGCGGTCAGGCCGTCTCCTTCGACACTGATGACACGGAGACCCGGAGGTACTTCGAAGGCAAGTTGGCTCGTCGTCCCCGAGGGTTCGCGGAGGTCGACTTTCATGTCGAACCCAATCCGTCCCGGGCCGATCGTGAGCGCGACGTCGGGTTGAACGGAGGGGCGGTCCAGGGGAGGTCCTGCCACAATGCTGAGTTCCGGTGCTCTTGAAAATCGTGTGGCACCCGAGAGTGTCAAAGGCTCTTCAGGGAGGTTCCCCCAGGCACGAACGAAGGCCTCTTCGGTGATCGACTCACTACCACCCAGCGTTGAAAGTCGCCCCATCCAATCGGCCGGCCTCCGGAAACCGAGGGCCCCTGAGTATCGTTCGACTCCCACGGGTTCGATCACAGGTAAGCGCCGCGCGGAGGCGGATTCGATCGCCTTCGAGGGTTCGCGGGAACGCCAGAATTCAAGTTGAACGGTCGCTCCGTCGGGCAGGGGGGGCTCGACACTGGCCACCCACTCCGGATGTTCAGGAGTGCCTTGCCAGATGGCATCCAGCAGACCGGGGAGAGTGGCCGGTCGAAGGATCATCCCGGGTTGAAGTCGGAGCCGGATCCGCGACGTTCCCTCCGGGTTGCGATAGGTCAAGCGAGCGCGAACGTGGTCGCCGGCCGGCTCTGCATCCCAGAGGATCAAGCCATCCACGGCTCCAGAGGGAGTGACTCTCCTGACGCCTTGTTTCGAGCGCCAACGCACCTCGAGGCGATCGATCGGCCCCAGGTCCGCTTCGACGTTCGCTTCGTGCGTGACGACTTTTCCCCGAGCCTGCGGAATCTCCACGGATTCCGACTCCGAACCGGGGTTCACGACGACTCGGGCAGCCGCCAGGGGATTGATCGGAAGGCTCAAGCTTTCCCCTTGCTCCGTCTGTCGCGCGGCCACCGCACGCCGAATCAGCAGGCGGTGAGCCCCTGCGCCGGAAACCGCCACAACCGCAGTCCGCCCTGACTCCTGGATCCGGACAGGGACCGGAACCGAGTCGAGCGTCGCAGCCAAGTCGCGCGAATCTCCCACCGGGACTGTCCAGGATGATGTGGAAGCATCGCTCGCGACCAGTTCAAATTCGGACTCAAGGCTCAGTTGATGGTTCGGCTCTCGGATAACCCGATGCGTGACACCAAGGGCAGCCAGTACCGACCGCGTTGCCGGTTCGGGACGACCGGCCAACGCTTTCAGATATTCATAGTCGTCGAGGCGTAGAATCGCACGATCAGGCTTACGAGCGAGGTCGACTTGCCCCTCGTAAGGAAAGAGCACCAGGATCGAACGATCGATCCCAGCCTGAGCACGTGCCGGACGATCCCAGTCTCCCAAACCCCCGAGACCGGCAACCGCCGCGAGAAGCGATGCCAGGGCCGAAGGAATCCTGGCAAACGATGATGAGGTACCGGCCGGACGCGCTCGAGCCCGATCGCCTCCTCGCCAGGCTCTCCCAATCCAGTAGAATAGAACGGCCAACGAGCCGACGATCACTCCAGAAACTACGGATGGGAATCGCCCCTGAGTCGAAACGCTTGCCGCGAGGAGTCCGGCAGCCAGGGTTACCGCCAAACTCATGATCCGGAGTCTGCGAGGAAGGCTGCGTGCCGCGATTCCGGCCAGAAGCACGGCGATCATTGTGCCCCATCGCCAGGCCATATAAACACGCGTATCGATCAAACGAACACTCAAACCCCGGTCAGGCCAGCCCATCGCCGAGAACCGCCAGATTCGCCAGCCCTCGCGAAGCGTCTCGAAATCCACCAACTCACCGCTCAGCCGAGACCTGGGGGTGACTTCCCCCAGCCAACGGGCCACCGACTGGAGCCGACCGGAAGCATCGGAACCCCAGGCCGTGGCGGCTCGCATCGGCAAGCTCCACGCATCACGCCCACCGGTCTGATGGAAAGCTCCCCCCAAACGTTCCGGCGACTCCGCTCGCGTCGTGGCCAACATCATGTCCGCAACGGGGACGAGCATGAGCCCCAGAGAACGAAGTACCGACCGCGCGGCATTCGTGGCGGGAGCTTTCGCCACGGGCAGCGAGACTTTCGACTTCGGTCCCAAACCCGCGGCCTCGAGCGCCATGGCATCGACCACGATGGGCCAAGGGCCGACGTCGAAACGCGTCAACAGCTCGCCCAAGGTCATCTCCTGAAGCCGGCTATTCACGACTTGGCGATCGAGCGACTCGAAAACCGCGTTGCGATCGAGAGTGGGCCGATCCGGTCTCGGATCCCAGCTCGTGGACCAACTCCCGAGAATCTTTTGAATCCAGGAGTTGGGTACCGCGGGGTCGGCCGTCGCGAGTGAGCCGGGGACAGGCTCCGCACGCCAGGTCCGAGGCGCCACGATCTCCCAGCGGAACCCCAGGTAGGGCATCGACGCCCTTGGTCGCTCGGGCTGCAACAGTCGATCGGACCCCGCATCGCGCTGGGGCGTGAGATAATCGAGTGCAATCGTGCTGATACCTCGTGTCGAGATCAAGCCGTTCAGGGGTAGCGAGATCCCGTTTTCGATCTCGATGGGAACGAGAGGCTGGCCGTCGCGCCGAACGCGGAGCAACCTTGCTCCCGAGGGGAGAGAAATCTTGAGGGCCCGGGCACCGTTGCTCGCAACTCTGAGGTTCAGGCAATGCCGCGAAGGCCCGGCAGGATCGACGAAGGTCGTCAACAACGCTCGGTCGATCACCCCATCACCACTCGCAGGATCGAGCCGCTCGGTCCGAAGCTCGAGGTGCCCTCCTAGCTTGGGATAGCTGAACGCGTGCGCAGGCCGGCGCCGACTGCGCGTCGGGTCCAGGACCGACTCGCCCATTGCTTCGGCCATCATTTCGAGCGATTCCGCCGTCACGGACGGATCCAGCGTGTCGAGACCATCACTCACGGTCGAGGATCGAACTTCACGCGACTCTCGGATCAGGATGAAATTACGGCTTTGGGGACGATCGGCCAGAGTAAGCAACGGGATCCGGCCCCGCCCGCTCCAGGGAACCTCAAGCCGTCCATGGATCGACACCGGGCCCTTGGCAGGATGTGGCAAACGCAATTCCCAAGCTTCCGCAGTCTCCGGCAGGTTCAAGGGGGAGCGTTTGGCGCTACTCACAGGCTGGAACGGAATCTCAAGGCCGCTCGCCTCCTCGGTAAACCGCCAGGCCTGCATCGGAGCGACCGGATCGCTGACGGCCAAGACGACCGAGCGGAGCGAGTCTTGCGGTCGAGGGACCCGGATCGTCCAATCGAGGCCGAGTCGCTCGCGTGTCAGGTTCGCCACCAAGACCACCGACCCGGTGGCTTCCGCCTCTACCCGTTCGCGCTCCACTCGGGCCTCTCCGCGCTCGGAGATCCAGCGCCAGGCGAGCGCCTCCCGGAGTGACGAAGCCGACTTTTCACGTTCGGACGTACCGATGACCAGTCGCGGATCGATCCAGGCCAGTCCGCGGGCGGCCGTGGGTTGGAGCGTCAGCCCAGCCTCCGTTTTCGCGACCCAGCGCTCGTCACTAACCCGTACTCCGACGGGTCGAACGCGCGGTAAGGACATCGGCCCGCGCCCGCCGGGGAACGTGGCGGTCGCCGCCAAGACCAGCACGAGATCGGTGCGGCTGAAGTCACCCGAGGGGGGGAGGACGTGAACGCGGACTTCTCCTCCGGGGAGGCTCTCAAAGTGCCACGCGGGAGCAGCACTCATCCCTTGGAACCGGACACGTTCGGGGACCCATGCCGGGGGAAGATCGACGTCCAGCCCCAGCAGGACTCCTCTCTGAAGACGCCAGGTGCAACGCGCCTCCAGGCGAGGAGCCGAATTGCCGAGTTCGATCTGTCCCAAGACTTCGACCGAGACGTCGGCCCTGGGACGTGAGAACTGGAGCTGCGCGACCGACCGAGGCGCATTCGCCTCGAACACCACGAGATTGCCTTCGGCGATCTCTTTCGGTTCGGGAGCGACGCGTCGTCCCGCCTGTTCCCGGCAGTCAGCAAGCACTCGCGTATCGTCGAGCCTGATACTGGTCCTACCCCCGGTCCATAGACAGTCGAGTGGCCGGATCGCCGGGATGGCCCAGGAGCCCACCGCCGGGACACGAGCGAAGGCCCGAAACCGAACGGAGGTCGCTCCCGCGAGCTTGGCGGCAAACTGGACGGTGACCCGAGTGACGCTCCCCACCACCTCGGCGTGCGATTCCTCGACCCCGGGCCCGGAAACCTCGAGGAATTCAAGTCCCGGGTCGAGCTCGACCTGGAACCGTCGTGTCCCTCTCGGATCGAGGTGCACGGTCCAATCGGTCGTCCAGTTCGCCGAAGCCTCCTCGAGCTCGATCCTGGTCGGCCCAGAAACCCAGGCTCCCGTATCGATCTGAGCAGTCCCTTGATCGCGACGGTCCGCTAGGCGAAGGTTCAACAGCCCTCCCTTCCCATCGAATCGCCAGGTATTCCGCTGGGCATCGCCAGAGTCGCGAGGTCCTTGCCGGATCCCCTCAACGCCTTCAGGGACCCAGCCGACGGGAAGTTCGAGCTCGAAGCTTGCGGTTTCCGTCGCCGGTAATCCCAAGGAAAAGCCTTTGCCGGACGAGTTGGGGCGTGCCTGGAGCTGCCAGGACAAGGTGATCGTCGTATCGGCAGGATCGACGAGTACGGCCGTCTGCCCGAGGTCGCTCATTCGCAGGCGATTCGACTTCTCAACCGTGGGCACGATGGCGAGGGTCCATGGGGAGAGCGTCAATTCCGCCGGATGCGCCCCTTCATTCGAGACCAGGAGCTCGGACCGACCGACCAGGGAGCCGGCCTCCCAACGCGCGAAGTGTTTCGCCCTGAGAAGCCGAGGAGGCTTCTCTCGGGAACGTCGACGAATGCCCTCTGTTGCGGCCTGAATCAAGGCCTCGAGCTCTTCGCCGCTCGTTCCCCGCAATTGGGTTCCCGCGGGGAAGATCGTGCTGACCTTGGACGCGGGAACCCGCAACGGAACGACCTCGGGAGAGTTCGCGCCGAGCTGTAGGATCGAGGCGCATGCTACCAACACAAGGCCCAAGCGCCGCATGATCAAGCATCGAACCGAGCCTTGAGCCCGTAACGCGATCGAGACGATTCCCGTTTCGTCGGATGCCATCGAGTCCTCTCGTAGGCCGGCGAGAAAAAGACGTTCTGAATCGGAAAGGATCGGCCGATCGCCCCCTGAGGGAACTGCGGATTGGTCCCGGAGACGAGAGGCTCGTGGCTCTTGGAAGCCCGGTCTCGTGCCCAAAGCGCGTGTGTTCTCACCCATCTCCGCCGACACCCGCGCGACCCGTCCCCGCCTCCGAGCTGACCGAGCTGATGGTGGGAATGTGATCAATCGTTGAAGCAGGACGCACACGAATCGCGGTCGAGTCATCCGACCCCACAATGCCGACCGGCCGACTGACCGAGGAAGCCGGCAACGAGGGGGACGCCGTTGCGGCCGGTTCTCCAAAAACGGCTGCCGCCATGGGTCGGGGCCGCTCGACCTGTCGCTTCATCAGGGCGGCTACCAGTGTGAACAACACGCCGACCGCCGCGGACTGAACCGCGAGAATCGTCCCACTGGGTTGGAGCGCCACGGCAATCGCCAATCCCAAGGCCAAAAACGTCATGGCGAGCATCCTCGACCAAGGCCGTAGATAGAGGATGAGGACTCCGATCCCAAGCGCCATCCCCGACCACAAACCGACGAGTCCCGCGCGTGAGGCAATGTGAGGACGGAATTCGTTGGGGGTCCCGGGGCGGCCGAACAGGTAGTTGTGATATCCCTCGCGCCCCTCGTCGGCCCACTCGTCGGCAGGCTTGGAATTGGAATTGGAATTGGGATTGGGCGGAACCGCCCCGACCCAAGCAGCCAGCGACGCCGCAGACAGCCACGGCTTTCGCTTCCAGACATAACGATCCCAATACCAATGATTCTCGTCCGTCCAGCCGGTGGGCACTCCGACCAGTGCATGACTCGAGGGAACGCGTACTTCCCAGAACGTCTGCTGCACGATCCCTCCTTCCAGCAAGCGGGGAGGGGTCCAGGACGAGGGAGTCTCGTCGGAACGTGGCGACACGTATTCAAGTTCGAGGAAAATCGGTCCTGACCGAGACCGTTCCGGTAGATGGAATCGGTAGCTCGAAGACTGGGTCAACTGTTCGATTCGAACGATAGTTTCGCCACCGGATCGCGCCTGGATCAGTTCGGACTTGCTGGGGAGAGCGATCTCGACCGTCGCTGACTGCGTCTCAAGCCGGTACCGAGCCGTCGTCCTCAGCTCATTCTCAGGTCCTTGAATGGTTCTGATCCAGAGGTGAGGAGCGACCACGGCGGGGAGCGATGTCAGAGCCAGTGCCGAGGCCGTGAGAATCAAAGGTTCTCGCGTGCCATCGACGTCAACTCCGGTCAAAGCCAGGCGCGGAAGCATTCCGGGGCTGTCTTCAAACGCGGCCTCTTCGTCCTCGGCGTTGGCCCAGTCCACCGAGCGGGTCTGGAGGCGAATGCCGGACTCGGCGGCGGCACTCACGTGAACCGGCGTGGAGCCCGTCCGGAATCGGAGCCAGTCGACGAGTACATCCACCGGCTTGTCGGCCGTGAGCGGCGCCGTCCGAGGCTGGCGAAAGCGGAAGACGAGGAGAACCTTATCCGTCACAGGCTCGGCGAACTTGATTCGAACGAGACGCCCTCCCGACGAGCTCATGCCGAGATCGATAGGGCTGGCGACATCGTCACTCTCGAGCTCCCACCGTCGCACCAACGTGCGGGGGACCTCGAAATCGAGATGATTGAGGGTTCCGAACTGCACCGTACACTCGGTTTCTTGCCGCGTCTCGGCCCCTCGACGCGAAACATCGAGGAAGAGATTCGTGGCGATCGAAACCGCTCGGGGATGAACGGTGATTCGAAGCGGCAAACCCGAGGGATTGCCGTCGTAGTTGAGCCAGAGCGCAGGAGTTCCCCGCAGGGGTTCTCCCTGCGATAAGGGCCAATCGATGGGAATGTCCTGGCGTGCGGGACGGAACGCGAGCAGAGGCGCCGTGCCCGTTTCCTCATCAACGAGGTCCACGGTCAAGTTACGCTCCACCGTCACGGCGATGCGACCGCCCCCCGACGCGGACTCCCGAGGCTGGAACAGTGCCACGTCCACAGGCTGCGAGGGGTCGATGGATTGGCGACCCGTCAGGTGGATTTCAAAGCCGTTGCCTTCTTGCGAACGAGACGACAAGCGAAGAGTCAACAGCCGGCTGCCTTCGGCGTCGGGGATGATCTGCCAGGACTCGACCATCTCCTTGGGTCCGACCGCCTCGAGTTCGATGCCGCGAGGGAGAACCACGTGCAAGTCGAAGAGCCGTCCGTTGGCCGTCTCGGACTTGAGCCAGGTATCGATGTGAGCCTGTTTCGCATCGAGTCGAATGTTGGTGCGAGCGTCGGTGCGGACCAAGGGGGGCGAGGAATCGACGCGCAGCGAGAGTTCGAACGGCTGATCGACAAACTGGTAGGCCAGAATCGTCGAGGGACGGGTTCTCAGGTCGTCGGGCAGCCCCGTCCTCGGATCGATCTGACGAAGCCCTCGCCCTGTCGTTCCGCTGATAAAGAGGTTGCCGCCATGGGCGATTCCAATCGCGCCCGATTGTTCCTTCGCGTTGGAAAGGGAGAAACCGCCAAAGGTGATCCGCTCGGAAGGCTGAAGCGACAGGGACCTGCGCGTTGCCATCACCAATCGCTTCGTGGGTCCGGGGCGAAGCGGCTCTGTCAATTGAATCGTCAGTTGGGTACTCCCGTCCTTCCGTTCCAGTCCCGCGGGTACCGACTGGCCATCGAGTGATAACTCGAGCACCTCGTCCTCGGGATCGAGACGGAATTCGAGGCTCCGCGATTCACCTCGGACCGATCGCACAGCCCAGGAGGACCGCGTCCGGAACGAGCCGGGATCGACGTCGATGGCGATCTCGCCTTGCATGGTCAACAGAGGAGGAAGCTGAGCCGCGGAATCGGTCTCGACTCGCCATGAGACTTCGAGCCGAGATCGAGGGTGCAGGTGGCCGGAAACGCGAGTCGCCTTGCCTTCGCGAACCGGGGTGAGTTCCAACGGTTCGTTAGAACCCGCCGTCGCTTCTTTGAGAACATGGTCCACATCCAACTGCACCTCGGTTGCCGCCGCTTCGGGAATCGCCAGTTCGAGGTAGCGTCCTTCCGTGCTCGAGCGGAGCCGGACTTTGAGACCGACTCGAAGCTTGTGCTCGCCGTTCCCGTTGAGCTCGACCTGCCAGCCTCCCCCGACCACGCGGAGTGGCAAGACACGATCCCCTTCGCGGGCCTCAGTCACGATCTGATTGTCGAGACGGAGCGAAACCCATGTCGGCCCCAAATCCGAGATCGCAACATTCAGCTCAAGCGAAACGTTCGCCAGGTCGCCCGCAACCTCACCCCGAACCACGATCGAACGCACCACGACGGCCCAGGGATCGGTCGCCTTGTTCCCATCGCGAGCGTGTTCGAGCCGGCTCCTCAACTCGTCGCCCGACATCAGGATGAAGTCGGGACGCTCCAGCGACTTCAAAAAATCACCGAGATCCGCCGGCGTTTGCAGGAAGATATTGACGGAAGGTTGGCCGGAAACCGTGGGCTTGACCACCTCCGGAACTGGAGATGCCGTCGCGGCCGGGTCCGGAGCCGTATTCGCCACGGGGTCAGGAGGGTCAGCCGCCTCGCTGGTTCGTGTCGTCCACACGCCCCCCAAGACCAGCGCGCAACTCAACAGCAGCCACGTGAGCCGTCGCAATTCGATGGACCTTCGCGAGGAAAAAAGGGGGCATCCCCCCTGGAAGTGACCCAAGAAATCCGACGCTTCCGACGGCTCTCGGCGTAAGGCTTCGTCGAGAAAGCGTTCTGTTCTCCCACCTCATGATGGTTGAAAAACTTTGCTTGAGTATAGCACCCGGAATGCCTTGCCGCCACGACCTGACCTGCCCAGGCCACAAACTCCTCCAGATAAGAAATTACCCCGGATCCGGGAATAACACGTTCGATTCATTCCTACCTTCGTCTCGACCGCTACTTTCAAACTCTCACGCAAAACGCGTCCTGTGGGTTGTGCCCCCACGCGGGGCCACACCCTTCGCAAGCGAATCACCATGGAACCCTCGTCATGCGATGTCCTACATCCAAGGGAGGGCATGAACGAAGTCGCCCCGGCCGACGACAAGGCTTCGAAACGAGGGCGGGGCAATCAACAGAAAGCGCGTAGCGCCTGATGGCCGAGATGGCGACAACATGTCGTGGTTCGGCAAGGACTACGACAGGCCGGGCGTTGAGGACTACGCCGACAAGATGTCCTTCAAGTTCACCGGCACGCTCGGCAAGCTCGTGATCGAGTTGAAGTGACCTGTGTTGCTCGTCGTTGTCGTCTCCCTGCCGTCTCCCTTGATTTACGGGCCTCTCGCGGATTTGCTCGGTCGCGAGAGGCGCAAGGCGCCTTGACGGACGGCGAGAACGAAACCCCGCCTCATCCACTCGTCAACGACTCGACTCGTTACCGTTACCAACCGGCCCTTCCAGGTCCACTCCGGCTTGGCTCGGATCGCCGCTGACCGGATTCGATCGCGCGGCAATGCCTCCCGCGTGACGCACATGGTAGGGAGAGAAGTCCGGTCGCGGCTCGGCATAGTCGGTGCTTACGAATTGGGCTCCGCTCGACAACGCCTTGTCGCGACAGTTCGTGTCATTTTTGCGGGCTTCGACGGTATTGGCGTCGGCCCGGGTTCGAACGATAAATCCTGCACGGACGGATTCCACGATGCGATCGTAGTCGCCGATGGCGTCATTGATCTTCATCCAGGCTGCGGCGGGATGTTTAGCCGGAACACTTACAAACATAAGCCGATCCTGAAGTGCTTCGTGTCCCTCGAGGTAAAGCGTGCGATGTTTCCCCTCGTTATCGAGGGCGAACATCACCTTGCCGCGAACCTCGGACAGTTTCGGCCAACCGCGCTTCTGGATGGCTTCGGGAAGGGTGCTGAAGGCCCCTCGTACATCATCGGGCGTCAGGATTTCTCCACGCTCGAAGACAGAGAGGATCTCCTTATCAACTCCATCGAGTTCAGTCTTGGTGAAGGGGGCGGGCTGCGTCGGCAGAGCGGCGATCTTCCCGTCTTTGAGCTCAAGCAGAATCAGGATGGGAACGTGCCGGGGATGTCCCTTCGACCAGGCGCGAACCTGCCGCAGCGCATCGACGAGGGTGGGAGCCGTCGACCGATAGTCGATGTCCTGAACGTGAAACACCTTCAAGCCCGGCTTGTTGAGAATTCCCCCTTCGTTCGGATCGGGTCCAGCGTCTTTGCCCAGCCCCTTGAGAATCTTGCGCGCGGACGGCTCCGCGTACCGCCCCCCATCCGGGTCGGCGAACACATCCAACTCGATCTGTCGGATCTTGAGTTCGGAAAACTGCTCGGCGAGCGGTTTGTGCGTGTACTCCAAGCCCGTGGCATGGTCACGTCCAGCCACTGCGATCAACCCGAGAACATTGGGATGGGGTGCCAGATGATAAGAGTTGTGTGACCCGATCACCTGAATCTGATTAAGGCGCGGCTCTTCCGCCATCGCATCGACTCCGCCGAACCCGATCGCCGAGAGCGCAAGAACCATGAACCGCCGGACGCGCATGGAGATCCTCCAAAGATGCCGCCTGAAACCGACGATCCCGGAACATTCCGAAATCGACCTACGATACCCGTGCGCGAGCACACGCTCAGGGAACAAAGCCTCTTGAACCACGGAACGCACCGAGGGCCACAGAATGGGATTCGTCGCGGGAAGGAGTCATGCTTTCGCGGTTCGTTGGGATTGTGTTCGAGGCCGGATCGTATGCCGCAAACTCCATTGAAACCGCGACTCGAGAATGCTTGATGAACGATGCGAGAAGACCTCAGCTTGCAGAGTGAGCACCGTCCGCCATGGGCCTTGCCAGGAAGAGCGAGACGATCGATGGGCAGTGCCCACTCTACAAGGAAATCATCTTGCCAACACATTCGACATTTTTGAATTTTATCTATTTTTGATCATTGTAAGCTTCCGCCAGGAAGCGAAGAGACTCGGCATGTACATGACCGTTGGTCGCGAGAATGTCGCCGCGATACAGGTCATAGGCATCCCCTTTCAGACCCGTGATGCGGCCACCGGACTCCCGCACCAGAAGGACCCCCGCGGCGGCATCCCACGAATTCATTGAGGTCGCATAAGAAACCTCGAATCCTCCAGCGGCGACCAGAGCGAGATTCAGGGCCGACGAACCAGTCCTCCGGACGGAGTGGGTCCCCGTTGAGAACCGCCGCATGTAGGCCATCTGGCGGTCGGCGTCCGCGGCGAACTCGATGGGCAACGCCGTGCTGATCAGGCTGGCGCTGAGCTGACCGACGGAACTGACTTTCATCGGCTGGCCATTGCGCGTGGCTCCGCCGCCAAGACGTGCGCTGAAGGTTTCGGACGAGAGCGGATTGTGAATAACCCCCACAACGAGGTTCCCCTGGTACTCCAAGGCAATCGACACCGCCCAGTACGGGAACCCGTGAGCGAAGTTGATCGTTCCATCCAAGGGGTCGACAATCCAGCGCCAAGGGCGCGAAGGGTCGAACTTGGCCCCTTTCTCTTCGCCAAGGAAGGTGTGATCGGGGAAGGCACGAGCCACCCCTTCGGCAATCAGCGCCTGGCTGGCGAAATCGGCGTCGGTCACCAAATCTCCTGGGGCCTTCTCGCGAACCGCCACACGGCCATACGCTTCTCGCAACAAGGCCCCCGCCTCATGAGCCAGTCTTTCCGCCACGACCTGAAACGGACGATAATCTTGGTCCAACCGTCAACTCCTCGCTTGCAAAATAGAGAAAGCACACAAAATAGGTTGTCACGCCAGCGTCTGTTGGACATAGTTTCTGTATAGGATAGTCATCGGCAGCCCTTCAAACGAGACGGTTGCCTGGAACCCGACAAGACTTGGAGTCCCGCAACCGAAGTGAGGCACCATGTTTGTTTGGGAATTGGTGTCCTGCCGCCTCCGCATTGACGGCTGGGACCTTTGGCACACGTCGAGCCCGGACGCTTGCGGACCGAACTATATCGTCCACCTGCGACGCCCGGGCCTTGCCCTCGAGGTGAGTGGCCCGACGCTGACCGAGGCTTATGCCACCGCGGCCAGATGTTCTCGGGAAGTGCTCGGGAGCTTTAACGCGAGCCCGGGGACGATCCTCTCCCGGTCGTTGGCCCTTTCGCAGGCCTGACACAGAGCGGGTCGCGCCGCTCAGACGGGGTGACGCCCACCGCCGAGGGATGTCGGCGGGGGTGTCCAGGCACATCCCCGGCGCTCAACGCGCGGGCTTGGCGTCAGCCGGGGCCTTGGGAGTCTCTCGGGGAACCAGCTCGTGGCTGTGATCGAGATCCTTCCAGGCGCGAAGGCCTTTGCCCTGCGGCAGGTCGGGATCGTAGCCAAGGTCATCCCTGCCCGTCAGAGTCAGGAGGTTTTCGAGCGCCAGTTCGCGAATTGCGACCTCCGGGGAGTTAAGGAGATCGACGAGTTTGGTGTAAGTCGCCGGCTCTCGGGCTTCCTTGGCGCTGTAACCGACCAGGAGCTTTTCGACGGTCGCCGCGAATTCCTCGCCGAAGTCGTTTTGAAGCAGAGCACGGAGATCGCGCGCAGCGTCCGGCCCCTGATTGAGAACAGCGTGGAGAGCGGAAATCGCCGTACGTCGCGAAACGCGGTCGTCGGGTTTTTTCAAGACGGCGACGATGTAAGAGACGTCCACAGGACGCAGCGCCGCGATGGCCAAACGCCGGACATCCATCTGATCGCTTTCAAGTGCGTCCACCAGGGTGGTGACGACAGGTCGACCGTCTTTGAAGAAGCTCAAGAATTGTTCGCCGGTCTGGAGGTCGTGAGGGGTCGGTTTGGGGTCGATGACCCAAGCCGGAGCCGCCTTGGTGTCGAGATTCGTCCAGGCGCCTCGAGGTTCGAAAGTAATGGTCCCAGGACCCGCCAGCGTCTCTTTGAGATCACCGGCTTCGAGGGCGACTTCTCCTTCGGGTGCGAAGATCTTGAGGACGGGATCGGCCGCGATGAAAGCACCGGGATCTCGGCGATCCTGCCGCTCGATACCGACCGGGACGCTCTGGGGAGGCTTGACTTGGATCGTCTTCTTGGCGAACTGGATCGCAAACGGAGCAGGAGATTCCGATGCCTTCAGCAAGACTCGTCCCTGAACCACACTCAGACGGCCAGCCTCGTTCGGCATCGCGGACAATACCCAGATTTCCGTCTCACCAACGAGCTCGATCTTCGCGTTGCCAAGGACAACGGTAGAGCGAAACGGTTGGAGGCTAAGCAGCCGATCCTGATGCTTCAACGGAGTCTCTTCCGTCAGACGATCCCACTCCCTCTTCTCCGGGTTATAGCGGAGCAACACCCCCGAGGGCTTCTCCGCCCGGCCGACGAACCCGGGCGGGAGGATCGATTCGGCCGCCGGTTCCGAGGGTTTCGTTGTGGATTCGGTATCGCTTGCGACCGGTGTTTCGTCGGTCGTCGCCGCTTTCGGGGCGGCTTCGGGTGCCGGTGCTTCGGTCTCGGTCTTGGGAACGGCCGCTTCCTCCTGCCCCTTGGCGGCGACCTTCTCGACCGGTCTCTCAGGCACCGCGGCCTTGTCCGGTGTAACGTCCGCTACCGGAGCGGTCGCGTACGTGCTCGCCGTTGGTGGTGAAAGACTCTGCCACGCCGAAAGACAAAGGACCAAAATCAAGGCAAGCACGGCCGCAACCGGGCCAAAGCGCTCAATCCAGGGCCGTTGCGGCGGTTCAGGGGTAACCCAGGGTTGGATCGGTTCGGAAACGGGGGCCGGTGCTTCCGCCTGCGAGGCTCGGGGGGTTTTGGGTGAGACCGACTCGCGTCCCTTGACGAGTTGGTACATCCGATGCCTCGCCTCGGCCGGGACCTTGGCCTTCTGCCCAATCAGGCTGAGGATCTGGTGCACGCTGGCCACTTCGGCAAGGTGGACGTCGGAGGTCAGACACTGTTTCTCGAAATCGGCCACCTGATCGGCTGGCAGCTCGTTGTCGAGATAGCTGGCGACGAGGTTAGGGTCGGTGGCCTCGGGCCCGCTTCGACTGGGAACGGTCAGTCGACGTTGACGAGTCACGCGATGGACTCGCTCCACCAGTTCCTTTGCAAACGGACTATCGCTTACTTGCCTGCCGATCTCACGCACCTCAGACGGAGGAAGCGTGTCGTCGAGCCAGGCGAGTAGCGTACGCAACGTCAGACGCATTGTCCGATCCCCCAAGTCGGGCCGGGAACCCAACACCCCGTCCACCGATCACGACGGCTTCGCGGAACGTGTACCGAGTCCACCTCCACTTTTGTTAGTGCGATCCCGTGAGACGATCCGTCGAACTTTTGCAAATTTCGGTAGGAAGGATCCCGTCCCGAGGCGCTCGTGCCGACCAAGCCCGCACTCGGATCACGGGTTGCGCGTGGCAGGACGAACTCGATAGATACGGAGTCGGGGATCGTGCTCGGTCAGGCCATAGACGGGTTCGAAGGTCTCGGGGTGGGAGTCGGCCCAGACCCGCTCGATGGGAAAACCGTCGGCGTCGGCGATGTTGTGGATCCCTTCCGCCGGATTGGCACGCGCGACGAACAAGAGCCGGATCCGCTCGTCGCGAAGGTTAGCGAGCCAAGCGTTGTAATCCGGGTGAATGCGATCCCAACCTGGCCGGGAGTTCGGCCAGGTTCCCTCACCTCGAGCGAGCGCATCGCGGTGATAGTCGTGGAGCAGCCAATCGCGATGGGCATCGACATTGACATAGCGGACTTCGTTCCGCAGGCCGACCCCAAGTAAGTAGTAAGGGAGGTCGGTCCCCGCATAAGCGATGCGCGTGCCTGCGGTCCCTGCTCGAAGCTCGAGATCGAGCCAGCCGATATAATAGTCGCGAAAGGGAGGGTAGAAAAGCAAACGGGCATCGGTCCCCATGGGGATCAGAATCGCCCACGAAGCGGAAAGCAATCCCAGGGTCCCCACCGTCGCCACGAACCCGCGCCTTAACGGCCGGGGCGGTTTCGCTCGGTTCCAAAGCCAGGCGACCAAAAACGAGCCAAGCCCGATCACCACGGTCGCAACCGCCGATAGGAACGTTTCCGAACTCGCAATCGGGTTCAGACCTCCACGAGGCGCCCCGGAGCCGCCCCCGATCGCCTCGAAGAACGATGCGAACGTCGCTGAGAGCGGAAGAACGCCGGGCACCCCGTTGGGGATCAGAGGGCTTAAATCCCAAGGCGGCTCGCGCATTGTGAGTGGCCATCCCTGTGTCGTGCCGAGGTGAGCGGCGAGCAGAAGGACCGCGCTCGACTTGAGGATTCGGCTCCGGTCCAGAAAGCAAGCGAGAGGTACCGCGGCCAACCCGAGCGCATGGAGCATAAATCTCTGTTGTGTTCGGTACGGGATCAAGAGCCAGTACAGGGCCATGTTGAGCACGGCGAGGGCGGAACATCCCCAGACCCAGGCGGTGGCCGATTTGCGCTCGCGACCCAAGGCCCACGCACCAAGCAACGCAGCGCCCCAGAAGGGCACAAGACGTGGGTCGAGGACCGCCACAAACGTATCGGCCATCGCGCGCCAATCGCGAACGGGTATGTAGTAAGGACTCGACTGCATCACAGAGGAGTCGTACCAGCCCGAGAACCAAACCCGCCCCGCCAACGCGACGTGGAGGGGATAGAGCGGATTCCCGGTCAGCCAGAGGTTTCTGCCGTACCAAAAACCGGCCATGACCATCGGGGAGAACCCAAGCACAAGCAGGTGGACCAAACGCGACGCGCCCTGTCGATTCTTGACGACGGGAATGACCGCCAGTGCCAGGAGGATCGGGACGAAGACGACGCCGATGGCCTTCGATCCCATGGCTCCCCCGGCGGCGAGTCCCCCCAGCGCCAGGGTGGTCCACCGAGGATCGTCCAGTGCATAACGGAGGAAGAAGAAAACCGCCAACAAGTAACCCGCCGCGAAGATCGTATCGACGTTGGCTTCGAAGGAGAAAAGAAGGAGGGGAGTCGAAGCCGCGAACCAAGCGACCGCGACGACTGCTGCGGAGCATCCCGCACCGAGCCGTCTCGCGATCGCATAGGACGCCAGTACCGCGGTCAGCAAGAACGGAACCTGCCCGATCTTCGCCAGGCGGTCACCGCCCCAGGACGTCATCAACCAGGTGAACCAGAGGTCGCCGATGGCGGGAAAATAGGTCGCCGCGTTTTCCCCGAACGGAGCGGCGATCAACGAGAGACGTCCCTCTTTCCACCACCGAGCCGCAAAGTAGAGGTGATAAATCGGTCCGTCGCTCACCACCTTGACCGGCAGGAAGAGTGCGGGGATCCCCAAAATGATCACCGTCCAGATCAACAGTCCGACCGCGGCGATGCCAGACCAGCCCCACGATTCTTGCAACCCACCAGGGTGCTCGACATCAAGCCGATGGCGATCCGTCCCCCGGCACACACCAGCCCCGACCAGCCCCAACCCGACCCACAAAGCGACGGATCCTAGACTCAGCACCCCCAGGGAACCGAGCAGTTCCATCCCCACCGTAGCCCACGCCCAAGCCAGGATGATCGAGGCCAAGGCGCGCGTCAGCCCGGGAGGTTGGCGAAGGCCATGCCGCGCCACCCCATAAGCGGCCAGTCCCAATGCCGAGTTCAGGAAAAGTGTCGCCAACAGCCCCATTCCAAGGCACTCCAAGGCTTCTTGTCCCAGGACGATCGTGAACGCATTCTACCGTCCGCCTCACCAATCTCCGAACCAAAGCAAGGCGAGATCATCGCCTCCGCGACTCGTCACCGAAAGAGCGCAGCGGTCCTTGACAAAACCGTACTCGAAATCGACACAACCCATGCGAAAGCTCTTGGTTGATCATCGCGTCATCCATCTTCTCCTCGTCGCAGGCGTGTGTTAGAAAGACGGGGGTAGGCATCTTCCTCTCTCCTCGAAATCCCCAAGTGAGAATCGGGAAGACCTTCGCATCCTCAGGGGAGTCCCAGCCGATTTCCCAACGGATTGTTGCGCCTTCCTCAAATCTCGTTTTCGCCCGGAGCCGGTCATGGCGAGGTCCACACCCCTTTTGTTAGGCATCGAGTTCGGTGGAACGAAGCTTCAGCTCGGGCTCGGGCATGGCGACGGTCGGCTCCTTTCTTTCGAACGGCGAACGATCGACCCGACGCGAGGTGCCCAAGGAATCCTCGCCCAGGTTCAGGAAGCCTTCGGTTCCCTACTCAAAGCGGTTGGCGCCGCGCCCGATTCGATCGCGGCCGCCGGCGTCGGCTTCGGGGGTCCCGTCGACGCCGATCACGGAGTCATCATCAAGTCACATCAGATCGTCGGATGGGATCAATTCCCATTGGCCGATTGGATCCGCCAACATCTCGAGATCCCGCGCGTCGCCGTCCAAAACGATGCCGATACGGCGGGACTCGCCGAAGCTCACCTCGGCGCCGGGGAAGGCCTCTCACCGTTGCTCTATGTGACGATCGGCAGCGGGATCGGAGGCGGCTTGATCCTCGACGGCAAAATCTTCCGCGGCTCCGGGGCCGGCGCACTCGAGATCGGGCACCTCTGGGTCGTCGATCGAACCGATTCCGACCTGGGGTTTCAAACGCTCGAAGATATCGCCTCGGGATGGGCCATCGGTCAGGCCGGGCGACGCGACGCGGAACGCCAACTCGCTCAGGGGACCGAGCAGGGCATCATGTTGCAACTGGCAGGCGGGGATCCCGAAAAGGTCACCGGGGCGCTCGTGGCCAAAGCGGCCCAGCTCGGCGACCCGGAAGCCGGATTCATCCTGGGAAAAGCCGTCCACGCAATGGCCCATGCATTAAATCAAGCAGTCACACTACTCGCCCCACGACGTATCATCCTGGGTGGGGGGGTCTCCCTCATGGGAGAAGAACTCTGGTTCGAGCCGATCCGCGCACAACTCGAGCTCAACGTCTTTCCTCCCTTCCGGGGCACCTTTGACATCGTACCTGCGAGACTGGGTGAGGAAGTCGTGGTTCATGGAGCACTCGCGTTGGCGTTCGACGCCGTGCACACGAGATCGTCGATCGGGAATTGCGGCAGATAAGCACCTGCGCTCGACAGCAGAAATGGCCGGCTGGTGTTTCCTAAGAAACCGTGACCAGGGATCCTATTTCTTGATGAGGGGCGCTGACACCGCTCCTTTTTCATGCTCGGCTGCTCCATAAATCCGCAGCACGATTTGCTCGCCTCCTCGAAGTTGCAAATTGAGAAGAGTTCTCTATCTTTGAGACAATGAGCCAGACGTTCGTTAGAAAATTGTCCAGAGTGATCATAAATTTTTCAGGAAGACGCGGGATTCCTCTGCTTTTATTTCGGAACGATGAGGAACCTTTCCGCCCAATCGCGACGCGACAAACGCTATTTCGCCGCTGAAGGCGAGTTCCACTAAAAATCTAGAGGCCATTGGGCCCGCATTTTGCTGACCTACATTAACGCTAGACAACGCCGTCTGAGATTGAGGTGATCGTTGGCTCCGTCAACTTCGGACCTAGTGAGATTAAATTCTTTCTCTGAAAGGATTTGGAAGTTTTTCTCCAGGAGCGAACCTGATTGTCACCCAGGTTCTCTATACGACTGGAGATAAAACGAGCATAATCCCCACATGGGAAGAATATCCTCCGGGAAACTTGGTTCTGAAAAAAAAGACGGAAAAAATTGATCGACTGAAAACTTCAAAGGCAGTTTGAACGTCTACAATAGAAGAGGAGCGGTTGACCGACCGCGTGATGGCCAGGGATAAGGTCCTCCACCCATTAGCTCAAGGGGCTCGCCATGCTGACGAAATTGGCCGATACCCAACTGTGGCAGCAGAACCTCGCGTCGCTGATCCGGTCGGGCTTGTTTTCGAGGGCCGAGACGGGCGAGTTGCACGGTCTTTATACGGTCGTTGGGATTTACGGCGACGAAACGTGTTCGGCTCCGTTGGCCAAATACGCGGACGCACGACGTGCTTCCGACGCGGCGAACCTCGTCAACCAACTCGCGAAATCGCGCCCCTCGGTTGAAGTCAACTGAGAATTGAGCGATTTCGTTTTCAACCGATCGCAATGAACCGGCCCCCGCAGACAACATAACGTCTGCGGGGGCCGGTTCGCCTTGAGGCCTCTTCCCGACGACTCACGTCGCCCAGCAACTCTCGCCGTCAAGGTCCCGCGGCCCAACCGATCTCAACCGCCGTTCGGGGATCAACCCGTAGACGCGAAAGTTGCGTCTTACTCAGCCGCATAATGTCATGAGATGTGACCGAGTCGGCGGGGAACGAGCCGAGCGGCGTTCCATATTTGTCGGTTGCCCCGAACAAGTGCATAAGTTCATGAACGATGGTCACGGGATCGGTGAACACGAACCCGCTTAGGGGTTCGGGAAAACTTGCCTCCTTGGCATAACAGACGGCCAGGCTCACGCCTTCCAATTCCGTGAGATCGAGTGGAATCGCCAGCGATCGCCCCATCCTCAGCGGGTGCAAGATCCAGACGTGGACATCGGCTTCAACCCTCGAATTGATCCGTGCGACCCAGTCTTGCGCGTTCTGAAATCCGAGTTGGGCCGCCGCGCGACTGAGGTCGATCAAGGCCTTCGTGACCGCTCGAGCCTCGATGGGGCCTTTCCCGCTCCCCTCGACAACAAAGGTCATCTCGACGTCATCGGGTTCTTCGGCATCGGCGACGAAGTAGATCTCGGCCAGGCTCACGTTCAAGGGCGCCTTGTAGCGGTCCGCCTCGCGTTCGAGCCACAAACCTGCCTCGATCATGGCGGCATGAGCTGCGGCGATTTCGCGATCGGTCCAGGTCCGGCCATCGCGACCGAGAAATACCGAGATCATCGCAACCCGCCCAAGCATCACTGGGAGCGATCGGTCATGAATCGGTCGCGACGGGAACGCCAAAACCTGCTCTGTCGATTCTAAGTTAAGGAAGGCAGTAAACCTCGGATCCCGTTCGTTGACTTTGCCGATGACCCCGCGAGTCGGAACGATGTCGACGATCCCGTCCGGCATGCGGAGAGCAACGGGCCGCGTGACCAGGCGGCCCGATGGTCTGGACCGTAAGGCGAAACTCAGTTCACCCGCCATCCCAGCCAGCACGACGCTGCCGACAAGGGCAATGGGAGCGAGCTGCGACCAACGCGAGCTCGCGAGGAAGGCAAAACAAAGAAAACCCAGACCCCCCCCTGCGATCCACCAACCCCAACGGAGCGACACGACACAGACCCTTTCCTAGCAGTCGCAAGAATCAAAAGGACTCGTGCGAGACGGCTTACTTCGTGGTAGTGTAGCGAACGAAGCATGAACGGTCCGGACGGGTATCCCCCTGACCATGGTGAGGTACGCATGCGGCCGCGATCAAGCGCAGATGGAGATCCGCCGGCTGGTTCGCGACGTTCCTTTCTTAAGGAAGCGGGCGGGGGCTTCGGCTCGCTGGCCCTGTCCTGGCTCTTGCAACGAAACGTGGCGCAAGCCAATTTGATTGCAGAGAGTCCGTCCAGCCCACGTCCTCCCCACTTCCCGGCCAGGGCGAACCAGGTCATTTTTCTGTTCATGCACGGTGGCCCTAGCCATCTTGAAACCTTCGACCCCAAGCCGGATCTTCAGCGATTGGCCGGACAGCCCCTGCCGACCAGCTTCGGGATGGTCTCCACCCGACGCAAGGTCGCAGCCAACCCGCTCCTCGCCACGAAACGATCCTTTCGGAAGTGTGGGCAAAGCGGTCTCGAGGTCTCCGACTTCTTCCCGCATCTCAGCCGGTGCGCGGACGACCTCGCGGTCATCCGCTCGTGTTGGGCGGATAGCGTCAATCATCCCCAGGCCGTCTATCAGATCAACACGGGTTCGACCTCGATGGGTAAGGCGAGCCTCGGCAGTTGGGTCAGCTACGGGCTCGGGACCGAGAATCAGGACCTTCCCGCGTTCGTGGTGCTTCCCGACCCCAGGGGAGGCATCAAAGGCGGACCACCTGCCTACGGTGCCGGCTTCTTGCCGGCGAGCCATCAAGGGACGGTCATACGAGGAGGGGAAAGCCCCATCCTCGACCTCCGCCCCCATCACCCCGTCTCGCGCCGTCAACAGCGAGGGATGCTCGACCTCGCCAATGAGCTGAACGCGCACCACCTCGAACGGGTCGGCGATGATGCCGAGTTGTCGGCTCGGATCCAGTCTTACGAGCTCGCCTACCGGATGCAGAGCGCCGCGCCCGAGGCCGTGGATCTCTCCCGGGAGTCAAGCGCGACGAAAACTCTGTACGGCCTGGATGATCGCCGCACGGAGGAATTCGGCACGCGTTGCTTGCTGGCGAGGCGCCTGGTGGAGCGTGGGGTTCGCTTCGTGCAACTTTACTCGGGCGACGTCAACGGCTGGGATGCTCACGACGATGTCGAGACCAACCACGCGACGATGTGCGCCCGGACGGATCGTCCGATCGCCGGGCTCTTGACCGACCTCAAGCGCCGAGGGCTGCTCGACACCACGCTCGTCGTCTGGGGCGGAGAGTTCGGCCGCATGCCGATGTCGGAGCAGGGGAGGGGGCGCGACCACAACCCACACGGTTTCTCCTACTGGTTCGCCGGAGCCGGGATCAAGGGGGGAACCGTCTTCGGCGCGACGGACCCGGTCGGGCTCCGCGCCGAAGTCGACCGGGTCCACGTTCACGACCTCCACGCCACGATCCTGCACCTCATGGGGCTCGACCACACCCAACTCACCTTCCCGGTGAATGGCCGCGAGGAACGACTGACCGACACAGCCGGCAAGGTGGTCCACGGTATCCTAGCCTAACGAGAGGAGCCGGTTGATGATTGGCCAAGGTCCCCTCAACTCGGTTCCGCTCTCTCCCATGTGCAGGCGACGGTTTCTCTGGGTTGCCATCGTCTCGACTCTGCTGTTCTCCACCGGCGCGGTCGCGGACGACAAGCCGACACCGGAAACGGACGAGCGCCATTGGGCGTTCGTCCCCCCGACTCGCCCCGAGGTCCCGAAGGTGACATTCTCCGCCTGGGTGCGGAATCCGATCGACGCCTTCGTGCTCGCGCAACTCGAAGAGAACGCCCTGAAACCCTCGCCCGAGGCCGATCGGACGACCCTGCTGCGACGACTCTCGTTTGACCTGACCGGACTCCCGCCCACAGCCAACGAGGTTGTCGCCTTCCTCGCCGATGACTCTCCGATGGCTTATGAACGGCTCGTCGAACGGTTGCTCGCTAGCCCAAGGTACGGTGAACGCTGGGCCCAGCACTGGCTCGATCTGGCGCGCTATGCCGACAGTGATGGCTTCGAATTCGACCAGGCGCGAGACGATGCCTGGCGCTATCGCGACTGGGTGGTAAGCGCCCTCAATCGCGACCTTCCCTACGACACCTTCGTTCGTCAACAGCTTGCGGGGGACGAAACACACCCGGGCGATTCCTCGGCCTTCATCGCCACGGGATTCAGTCGATGTTACCCCGACATGGTCGACCTCAACGATCAAGGGCTCCGCCGGCAGAATGCGCTCAACGACATCACCGAAACGACAGGATTGGCCTTTCTCGGTTTGACGATCGGCTGCGCGCGTTGCCACGACCACAAGACCGACCCGATTCGCCAGGTCGATTTTTACCGTCTCTTATCGTTCTTCAGCCCCGCCCGATTCCGCGACGACTATTCGGTGGCTTCTCCCACACAACGGGCCGCGCACGAACAGCGCCTCGAGCAATGGTCGCGCGAACTGACCGAGTGGCAGCGCACGTTGATCCGTCTCGAGGCTCCGGTCCGCCGCGGGTTGGCCTCGGGGATCCCCAAAGGGGTCAACGACGACGTGGTCTCCGCGTTTCAGAAGTCCGACTCCGAGCGGAGCACCACGGAAGTCCGGGTCGTTTTCGACGCCCTACAAAGGGACCGTCGGATTCCCGCTCAGGCCTGGGCGCTGGCACTTGACCCCACGACATTCCGGATTCGCCAGGTCTTCCTGTCGGCGATCGATCGGCGCCTGAAGTCCCCCCCTTCACGCCTTCCGACCGCGCGTGGCCTCGATGAACCAGGCACGACGCCCCCCCCGACCTACCTGCTCAAACGCGGCGACTACTCGTCGAAAGGGCCCGAGGTCACCCCTGGTTTTCCACCGGCTTTGAGTTCGGCGGAGAAAGCGGCTCGTCCTGAGATTACCCCATTACCTCATTCGAGCGGTCGCCGTTCCGCCCTGGCGGACTGGCTCGTTCGGCCCGACCACCCGTTGACCTCGCGCGTGATCGTCAACCGACTCTGGCAGCACCATTTCGGTCGAGGGATCGTCGCCACCCCCAGCGACTTCGGCATCATGGGGGCCGAGCCCACGCACGTTGAGCTCCTCGATTGGCTGGCCAAAGAACTCGTAGCTCGCCACTGGAGCCTGAAGTCGATGCATCGCTTGATCGTCACGAGCGCGACGTACCGTCAATCGTCGCGTGCCGACGAAAAGGGGCTCGCGGTCGATGCCGAGAACCAACTGCTCTGGCGATACCGCCGACACCGCCTGGATGGCGAAGCGATCCGCGACAGCCTTCTGTTCCTCTCGGGCAGACTCAACGACGAGCCGGGGGGACCGGCCATCTTCCCCAAGCTGCCCGCGGAACTCACGAAGCTGAGCAGCAAAGGCGCAGTCTGGCCCGTATCCGCGGATCCCCGCCAACGCGATCGCCGCAGCCTCTACATCTTCGTGCGACGCAATCTCCGGTATCCCTTCTTTGAAGCGTTCGATCGCCCGGACACCAACGCAAGCTGTCCCCAGCGTGCGGTGACGACGATCGCCCCCCAGGCCTTGTCGCTCATGAACAGTGAGTTCGCCGTTGAAGCGTCGGAAGCCCTCGCCGACCGGCTCGAACGCGCCTATCCCGACGATCGCGAAGCCCGCCTGCGACACGCCTATCTTCTGACCTTCAGCCGGGAACCGGACGCGTTCGAAGCTCGCCTCGGCCGCGACTTCCTGAAACAGGATCGGTCCTGGGCTCACCTTTGCCTTGCTCTGCTCAACGCGAACGAGTTTATTTACATCGACTGATCTTCACGGAAGAGCCGGGCTGCTAGTCAGCTCCGAATCTGTAAGCACTCGGCGGAACCATCCCCCTGCGTCCCGCAACCGCCACGTAGCCGGCTCGAGAGTACTGTCAAAGGGAACAAGCCCCAGCGAGGCCAACGCTGGCTCCCATGCTCGCCAGCAAAAGCCTCAAGGGGGCAGACTGGGAAAAAGTTCGAACCTCCAGGTCGATCCGGCCGTCTGAGTCCGAGTTGAATGACGATGGATCAGAAGCAATAGTTTGGAGGCCTCGATGGCGGGCGGCACCTGGAAGCGAGGCGACGTGGCGGCGGGGTACTTGAGCGAGCGGTCGCACTTCATCCCCGACCGAGCCAGGCAGATCGAGGTGCTCGTCCGCGTCGCCCGGTCGGCCGACCGGCCTCCGGCTCGCATCCTCGACCTCGGGGCGGGCGATGGGGTCCTCTTAGAATGCCTACTGGAGGCGTTCCCCGAGGCGACGGGCGTCGCCGTCGATTTCTCGCCCGTCATGGTAGAGAAAGCCAGTCAGCGGCTGAGCAGGTTCGGCTCCCGGGCCACGATCACCGAGGGTGACCTCGGATCCCCCGCCTGGCTCGAAAGCGTCGATCCCCCCTTCGATGCCGTCGTCAGCGGCCTGGCAATCCATCACCTTACCAACGACCGAAAGCGGGCCCTCTACCGGGAAATCTTCGGACTGCTCAACCCCGGCAGTACATTCTTGAACTGCGAGCACGTCGCCAGCCGCGGGCCGTGGGCCCAGAGCATGTATGACGACGCCGTCAGCGAAAGCATCTGGCGAAGGCGGCAGGATCAGGGCGAGTCGGTCTCATTCGAGGAAGTCCGCGCGGAGTACGTCAACCGGCCGGACCGCGCCGACAATATCCTCTCCCCGGTCGAGGACCAGTCCGCGTGGTTGCGGGAGATCGGCTTCCGGGATGTCGATTGCTTCTGGAAGTATTTCGAACTCGCTATCTTCGGCGGGCGGCGGCCGTAAGTGCATGGTCACGATTCGCACCGCCGGCATCGTTGACGCGGGCGTGATTTCCGCGCTGGCTCGATGGACCTTTCACGATACGTTCGCCGCCCAGCCCCCCCGGAAGAGATGGACGCCGACATGAATGAAGCGTTCATCGTCGAGCGGATCACGGCTGAGATCACGGATCCTACCTAGAGCGGTTATCACTTGGATTGCCTACAAAATCCCGGAAGAGTTGAGTGAAATCCCTGGGATTTCTGTGTTGGACGCACTATTAACCAATGCCATGTAGATGGCTGTATGGGGTGGCACTGGTGGCTTGTCCACCAGTGG
>Ga0153954_1000524_pt1 | contig 29740 bp, 33 predicted proteins | sample TSFL038MetaG_FD_102277 | JGI IMG/M metagenome (GOLD analysis project Ga0153954, IMG submission 102277) | Attine ant fungus gardens microbial communities from Florida, USA - TSFL038 MetaG | ecosystem: Host-associated > Fungi > Mycelium > Unclassified | place: USA: Florida, Wekiwa Springs State... | reverse complement strand
CTCGTCCGCTTCCTGGGTGACTTCCGCGGCCGGCGGCTGCCGCGCGTCTGGCACATCTGAGACAGGCGCCAAAGAAGCATTCGACTCAATTGACCCGCGCTTCGCACGAGGCATGATCAGGGTTTGGGGCGGGGAGGCCTCTGGCATGCGGATGTTCGGAAAGTTACTGCTCGTGACGATGGTCACTGCTGCCTTCACGGCTCCGGCGTCGGCAGAGGATCGTCGATGCGCCGGCCCGCCCTATGGCGGCTCGCCCGATCGCTACAGGGCGGTCCTGGAGGCTTACGGTCCGAAGCTCGGCAATCTCGCGGCCGTGCTGCAGAGGGTCTGTGAGGTGAAATTCGACAAGGCCGACCGCACCCCCCTGTACAAGCTTCACTTCACCGATGCGGACATCGACAGCATGGACACGGACGAATTGACGCTGGCCATGTTCGAGAGACTTTGGGCCAACTCCAATTCCAAGTAGGGCGGCCGGTGCCTATCGGGCAGTGGCACATTTGATGCATAGGCGCGGCGCTATGGTCGGCCGCGGCTGACGGGGGAAAAATGAATCTGACGCCTCGGGAGAAGGACAAGTTGCTGGTTGCGATGGCGGCGAACGTGGCGCGCCGCCGGCTGGAGCGCGGCGTGAGGCTCAACCATCCGGAGGCCGTGGCGCTGATCACCGATTTCGTCGTGGAGGGCGCGCGCGACGGCCGGTCGGTCGCCGAGCTGATGCGCGATGGCGGCATGGTGATCCGTCGCGAGCAGGTGATGGAAGGCGTCGCCGACATGATCCACGAGATCCAGGTCGAGGCGACCTTCCCCGACGGCACCAAGCTCGTCACCGTCCACAACCCGATCCGCTGAGGGAGCGCACCATGAAGCCAGGTGAGATTCTCCCCGCCTCGGGCGAGCTCGAGCTCAACACACAGAAGAACCGCCGGCCGATCACGCTCGAGGTCGCCAACACCGGCGACCGGCCGATCCAGGTCGGCAGCCACTATCATTTCTTCGAGACAAACGACGCGCTGCAGTTCGATCGCAAGCGCGCCAAGGGCATGCGGCTCGACATCGCCGCCGGCACGGCCGTGCGTTTCGAGCCCGGCCAGTCGCGCACGGTGCGGCTCACGCCCTATCTCGGGTCGCGCGAGAGCCATGGCTTCCAGGCCAAGGTCGGGGGCAAGCTCGGTCCCATCGCCAAGGTCGGCCCGTCGAACGAAGGCCCGACGCGCATTTCGCGCGCGGCCTATGCCGGCATGTTCGGTCCGACGGTGGGCGACAAGGTGCGGCTCGCCGACACCGACCTCTTCATCGAGGTGGAGAAGGACCACACGATCTACGGCGAAGAGGTGAAGTTCGGCGGCGGCAAGGTGATCCGCGACGGGATGGGCCAGAGCCAGCGGACGCGGGCGCAGGGCGCGGTCGACACCGTCATCACCAACGCCCTGATCCTCGACCATTGGGGGATCGTGAAGGCCGATATCGGCATCAAGGACGGTCGCATCGCCGCCATCGGCAAGGCCGGCAATCCCGACGTGCAGCCGGGCGTGGACATCATCATCGGGCCGGGTACCGAAGCGATCGCCGGCGAGGGCAAGATCGTCACCGCGGGCGGCATCGATTGCCACATCCACTTCATCTGCCCGCAGCAGATCGACGATGCGCTGTACAGCGGCGTCACGACGATGATGGGCGGCGGCACCGGGCCGGCGCACGGCACGCTCGCCACCACGGTGACGCCGGGGCCCTGGCACATGGGACGCATGCTGCAGGCGGCCGAGGGGCTGCCGATGAATCTCGGCTTCTTCGGCAAGGGCAACACCAGCAAGCCCGCCGGCATCAAGGAGCAGGTCGAGGCGGGCGCCTGCGGTCTCAAGCTCCATGAGGACTGGGGCACCACGCCGGCGGCGATCGACAATTGCCTCACCGTGGCTGACCGCATGGATGTGCAGGTCGCGATCCACACCGATACGCTGAACGAATCGGGCTTCGTCGAGACCACGCGCGCCGCCTTCAAGGGCCGCGCCATCGCGACGTTCCACACCGAAGGCGCGGGTGGCGGTCATGCGCCGGACATCATCCGGCTGGCGGGTGAGAAGAACGTGCTGCCGTCGTCGACCAATCCGACCATGCCCTACACGGTCAACACCGTGGACGAGCACCTCGACATGCTGATGGTCTGCCATCACCTCGATGCGCGCATCCCCGAGGACGTGGCCTTCGCCGAGAGCCGCATCCGCAAGGAGACGATCGCGGCCGAGGACATCCTGCACGACATGGGTGCTTTCTCCATGATGTCGTCCGACAGCCAGGCGATGGGGCGTGTCGGAGAGGTCGTGATCCGCACCTGGCAGACCGCCGACAAGATGAAGAAGCAGCGCGGACGCCTCAAGGAGGAGACCGGCGACAACGACAATGTCCGGGCCAAGCGCTATGTCGCCAAGTACACGATCAACCCCGCGATCACCCATGGCATCTCGCGCCATGTCGGCTCGCTGGAGGTCGGCAAGCGGGCGGATATCGTCATGTGGGCGCCGGCCTTCTTCGGCGCCAAGCCCGACATGGTGCTGATCGGCGGCTCGATCGCCGCCGCGCCGATGGGCGATCCCAATGCCTCGATCCCGACGCCACAGCCGGTCCACTACCGGCCGATGTTCGGCGCCTTTGGCCGCAGCCTGGTCGCGAGCCCCGCGCTGTTCGTCTCGCAGGCCGCGCTCACCAAGGGCGTCGCCAGGAAATGGGGCCTCAGCCGCCCGCTGCTGGCCGTGAAGGGTACGCGCAAGATCGGCAAGAAGGACATGGTGCACAATTCGCTCTGCCCCAAGATCGAGGTCGATCCGGAGACCTACGAGGTGCGGGCCGACGGCGAGCTGCTTACCTGCGAGCCCGCCCAGGTCCTGCCCATGGCGCAGCGCTACTTCCTGTTCTAACAACGGCCCATGAAACGCGCCGTTGAAGTCGTGCGCGCCGGTCACTGGCCGGTGCGGGAGCGTGCCGACAGCGTCACCTTGCTGTTCGACGATCGCTATCGCCGGCGGCTGCGCATGCTGGGCGACGACGGGTTGGACTTCCTGCTCGACCTGATCGAACCGATCGTGCTGCATACCGGTGACGGACTCCGGCTTGAGGAGGGCGGCTTCGTCGAGGTGAAGGCAGCGGAGGAAGATCTCGTCGAGGTGCGCGGCCGCGATCCGGCGGCTTTCGCGCGGCTCGCTTGGCATCTGGGCAACCGCCACCTGCCGGCACAGATCGAGGGCGAACGCATCCTGATCCGCGACGATCACGTGATCATCGACATGCTGCGCGGGCTGGGCGCCGAGGTGAACAAGGTCCGCGCGCCGTTCGATCCCGAAGGCGGCGCCTATGGCCAGCACAATCACGATCCCGACCATCGCCACGGCGCCCTGCACGCCGAGCGCCATGGATAGCAAGCTCTACCGGCTGCTGGCCTGGCTGTCGCCCGCCTATCCGATCGGCGCCTTCAGCTACAGCCACGGCGTCGAGACGGCTGTCGAAGAGGGCTTCATCAAGGACCGCGCTTCACTGGTAATGTGGCTCGAGACCGTGTTGCGGGACGGCACGGGCAGGGTCGACGGCGCTCTGTTCGCCGCGGCCTGGCGGGCGGCGGACGCGAAGGACTGGGCCGCGTTCGACGCCATCGCCGAACGCGCTGCGGCGTGGCGCGGCACGTCGGAGATGGCGCTTGAGTCACGCCAGCAGGGCGGCTCGTTCCTCTCGGTCACGCGCACGGCCTGGAAGCATGTCGACCTCGATGCCGCGCATGAGCGGCTGGCCGGCGAGATCGCCCTGCCGGTCACCGTGGCGCTGGCGGCGGCGGTACACGGCATTGCGCTGGAGGAGGCTCTGGAAGGCTATCTACATGCCTTCACCGCCAACCTGATCTCTGCTGCCGTGCGCTCCGTGCCGCTCGGCCAGAGCGACGGCCAGATCGCTTTGGCGGCGCTGGAGTCCACGGTACGCGAGACCATGCGAGCCGCTTGCACCGTTACCGATCTCGACGAGGTCGGCACGGCGACACCGTTGCTGGACTGGTGCTCACTGCGCCACGAGACGCAATACACGCGGCTGTTCCGGTCCTGATCATGTTGGCCGTCGCTCTCCCGCTCAGTCTCGTGCTGTTCGTGATCGCGGTCCTGCACGCCTATTGGGGGCTGGGCGGATTGTGGCCGGCGAAGACCGCCGTGGAACTGGCGGCCAGTGTCGTGGGCGACGGCCGCAAGAAGATGCCGTCGCCGATGGCTTGCTTCGCCGTCACGGCGGCCCTCGTGGTGGTCGCGATCTGGCCCTGGCTGATGGTGGCTTGGCCCGGGAACGAGGTCGTGCTGATTGGCGGCATCGTGATCGCAGCGGTATTCTTCGTGCGCGGTTCGGCGGGCTACAGTCCGCGCTGGCGGGCGCGCTTCGCGGCCGAGCCCTTCGCGACCCGTGACCAGTATTTCTATTCCCCGCTCTGCTACTTGGTGGCAGGCGGCTTCGCGACATTGCTGAGGTAGGAGAGCGGACGATGGAATTGCGAGGGCCCTTGCGCGTCGGTGTGGGCGGTCCGGTGGGATCGGGCAAGACGGCGCTGGTCGAGCGTCTGTGCAAGGCCATGCGCGAGACCTACGATATCGCCGTCGTCACCAACGACATCTATACGAAAGAGGATGCCGAATTCCTGACGCGCGCCGGCGCGCTCGAGCCCGAGCGCATCGTTGGCGTCGAGACCGGCGGCTGCCCGCACACCGCGATCCGCGAGGATGCGTCGATCAACCTCGCCGCCGTCTCCGACATCGTCCGCAAATGGCCCAAGCTCGAGGTCGTCTTCGTCGAATCCGGCGGTGACAATCTCGCCGCGACCTTCTCGCCCGAGCTTGCCGACATCACGATCTATGTCATCGACGTGGCGGCCGGCGAGAAGATCCCGCGCAAGGGCGGACCGGGCATCACGCGCTCGGACCTGCTGGTGATCAACAAGATCGATCTGGCGCCGCTCGTGGGCGCCAATCTCGACGTCATGGACCGCGACGCGAAGAGGATGCGCGGCAGCCGTCCGTTCCTGTTCTCCAATCTCAAGGAGAACAAGGGCGTTTCCGAAGTCGTATCCTTTGTTGTGCGCCAAGGTGGATTGCCGGTCCGATAGGAATCGGACAAAACCCCGCGCCATGGCGCGCGCAATCTGTCTGTCCCTCCTCTTGCTGGCGATCGCAGGACCCGCCTTTGCCCTCTCGGGACACGCCGGGTCGGGCTTCCTGCATCCCCTGACCGACTACGGCCATATCCTGTCGATGGTGGGGGTCGGCCTGTGGGCGGCGTTGCTGGGCGTGCGCCGGCCGTCGGCCCGGCTGATGGTCCCGGCCGCCTTCATCGGCCTGATGGCGATCGGGGCAGCTGCCGGATTCGCGGGCATAAAACTGCCCTTCTCGGAGGCGGGTGTCCTGGCCGCGGTCTTCATGCTCGGCGGTCTCATCATTGCTGCAGTGCGCGTACCGGTGGGCACGGCCATGCTCGTGGTCGGCTGGTTCGCCCTGCTGCAGGGCTATGCCCACGCGGTCGCAGCGCCGCCCGCCGATCCCGGCAGCTACATTTTGGGCTTCCTGGCGGCCACTGCGCTCCTGCATGCCGTCGGCGTTGGCCTGGGCGGCGTCGCCCATCGGTTGCTGGGCACACTCGGAATGCGTGCTCTGGGTGTCCTGGTCCTGGCCGCCGGCGCCTTCGTCCTGGCGGCCAATTAAGCCTTCAGCCAAAGCCTCGCCGGGCATTTGGCATGGCTTTCGCTTTCCTCACGATTTCGACGGGGCTGTCCGTCGAGAACGATAAGGAGAGCGGGATGAAGTTGGGTTCCATGATACGGACCGGTCTCGTCGCAGCGGGCTTCCTGACCGCTGCCGCGACCGGTGCGTCTGCGGAGGATACGATCAAGGTCGGCATCCTTCATTCGCTGTCGGGCACGATGGCGATCAGCGAGACGACCCTGAAGGACGTCATGCTGATGCTGATCGACGAGCAGAACAAGAAGGGCGGCTTGCTGGGCAAGAAGCTCGAAGCCGTGGTCGTCGATCCGGCGTCGAACTGGCCGCTGTTCGCCGAGAAGGCGCGTGAGCTGCTGCAGAAGGACAAGGTCGCCGCGGTGTTCGGCTGCTGGACTTCGGTCAGCCGCAAGTCGGTTCTGCCGGTGTTCGAGGAGCTGAACGGGCTGCTGTTCTACCCGGTCCAGTATGAGGGCCAGGAGAGCCAGAAGAACGTGTTCTACACCGGCGCCGCGCCGAATCAGCAGGCGATCCCGGCCGTCGACTATCTGATGAGCAAGGATGGCGGCGAGGTGAAGCGTTGGGTGCTCGCGGGTACCGACTACGTCTATCCGCGCACGACCAACAAGATCCTGGAGGCGTACCTCAAGCAGAAGGGCGTCAAGCAGGAAGACATCATGATCAACTACACGCCGTTCGGTCATTCCGACTGGCAGTCGATCGTGGCGGAGATCAAGAAGTTCGGCTCGGCGGGCAAGAAGACGGCGGTGGTCTCGACCATCAATGGCGACGCCAACGTGCCGTTCTACAAGGAACTCGCCAATCAGGGCATCAAGGCCAAGGACATCCCGGTCGTGGCCTTCTCGGTGGGTGAGGAAGAGCTCGCCGGCATCGACACCAAGCCGCTGGTCGGCCATCTCGCCGCCTGGAACTACTTCGAGTCGATCAAGACTCCGGCGAACGAGGAGTTCATCAAGAAGTGGCACGAGTTCACCAAGAAGCCGAACCGCACGACCAACGATCCGATGGAAGCGCACTACATCGGCTTCAACATGTGGGTCGAGGCGGTCAAGAAGGCCGGCACGACCGATCCGAGCAAGGTGATCCCGGCGCTGGTCGGCGTGAAGGTGCCGAACCTGACCGGTGGCATCTCCGAGATGCTGCCTGACCATCACATCACCAAGCCGGTCTTCATCGGCGAGATCGAGGGCAACGGCCAGTTCGACGTGGTGTGGAAGACCAAGGACCTGGTGCCTGGCGTTGCCTGGTCGCCGATTCTGGACGATTCCAAGAACCTGATCGCCGATTGGACGCCGCCGATCAGCTGCGGCAACTACGATACGGTTGCCAAGAAGTGCATCGGCTCGGGCAAGTAAGTCCGGACCCGTTCAACTCACAGGGGCGGGGCGACTTTCGAGTCGCCCCGTTTCCATCTAACCGTTAGTTCTCGGATCATGTCGCAAAAGCGTCTTCTGGCGTGGCTCCTGCCGATGCTTGCCGCCCTTCTCATGGCCGGTCAGGCTCTGTCGGCGGACCTGCAGACCCTCGTGACCAACCTCGTCACCGGCGGCTACAGCGAACGCGACGACGCGATCACCGCGCTTGCCGCGTCGGGCGAGGCGCGCGCCGCGCCGATCCTGCAGGCGCTGGGTGCCGGCCAGCTCTACGTGCGCTCGTCCGACAAGCTGGTCGTGATCGGCAAAGGCGAGGGCAAGGCGGTCCAGCTCACCGATGCATTGACCGGCAAGCCCGCGGGCACCGCGACCGAGGACGATCTCGATCGCGTGAAGGTCAACAACCGGCTGCGCGGCACGATCGACGCGGCCATGGGCGCGCTGACGCTCATGAATCCCGACCCGGCCGTCCGCCGCAACGCCGCCAACTCGCTGTTCACGCGCAGCGACGCGTCGGCGCTCGAGGCGCTCGACAAGGCTCTGGCCGCCGAGAAGGACGACGGCATCAAGCGCGTCATGATGCAGGCCCGCGCTGCGATCGTGCTGGCCTCCGACGCACCCGACGACAAGAAAATCGAGGCCATCGGCATCGTGCGCGACCGCGGCGATGCCGATTCGCTTGGGGTGCTGCAGACCGTGATCGCCTCGGCCAAAGGTCCGGTCAAGGATGCCGCTGTCGCCGCCGCCGACTCCGTGCGCCAGTCGCTCAAGGCCTGGGAGGCGGCGCAGAACGTCTGGTACGGCATCTCGCTTGGTTCCGTGCTGCTGCTGGCGGCCATCGGGCTCGCCATCACCTTTGGCACGATGGGCGTCATCAACATGGCGCATGGCGAGATGGTGATGCTGGGCGCCTACTCGACCTTCATCGTGCAGCAGGTGCTGCGCGCCGCGGCACCCGGCCTGATGGAGGCCTCGGTCGTGATCGCTTTGCCGGTTGCCTTCCTGGTGTCCGGCGCCGTCGGCGTGCTGATCGAGCGCACCATCATCCGCTTCCTCTACGGCCGGTCGCTCGACACGCTGCTCGCCACCTGGGGCCTGTCGCTGGTGCTGCAGCAGGCCGTCCGCTCGATCTTCGGCCCGACCAACCGCGAGGTCAGTTCGCCGACGTGGATGTCGGGCTCCTTCCACGTCGGCCAGATCGACGTGACGTACGGCCGCCTCTGGATCGTGATCTTCGCGCTGGCCGTCTTCGCGCTCCTGATCCTGCTGCTGCGCAAGACGCCGCTCGGCCTCTACATGCGCGCCGTCACGCAGAACCGGCCGATGGCGTCGGCCATGGGCATCCGCACGCCGCGGGTCGATGCTCTCACCTTCGGCCTGGGGTCCGGCATCGCAGGCCTCGCCGGCGTGGCGCTGTCGCAGATCGACAATGTCAGCCCGAACCTGGGTCAGGGCTACATCATCGACTCCTTCATGGTCGTGGTGTTCGGCGGTGTCGGCAATCTCTTCGGCACCCTGGTCGGCGCCACCGCGCTCGGCATCGTGAACAAGTTCCTCGAACCCTATGCCGGCGCGGTGCTGGGCAAGATCCTGGTGCTGGTCTTCATCATCCTCTTCATCCAGCGCCGTCCGCGCGGCCTGTTTGCGCTCAAGGGACGCGCTGTCGAATGAGAATTGGCGCATGATCACCCGCTTCCTCTGGCAGGGCATGGACCGGAATTTCCGGCTGTTCGTGCTGCTGGTGCTGGCCGTCGGCATCCTGCTGCCGCTGCTCAACCAGCTCCTGCCGCCGACCAGCGCATTGTACGTGCCGGCCTATATCCTCCAGCTGATCGGCAAGTATCTCTGCTACGCCTCGCTGGCACTGGCGGTCGATCTCGTCTGGGGCTTCTGCGGCATCCTCTCGCTCGGCCACGCCGCCTTCTTCGCCTTGGGCGGCTACTGCATGGGCATGTACCTGATGCGCCAGATCGGCACGCGCGGCGTCTACGGCAATCCGCTGCTGCCTGACTTCATGGTGTTCCTGAACTATCCGGAGCTGCCGTGGTTCTGGCATGGCTTCCGCTTCTTCTGGTTCGCGGGCCCGATGATCATCATCGTGCCGAGCCTGCTGGCGCTGGCGCTGGGCTGGTTCGCCTTCCGTAGCCGCGTCACCGGCGTCTATCTCTCGATCATCACCCAGGCGATGACCTACGCGCTGCAGCTCGCCTTCTTCCGCAACGACATGGGGCTGGGCGGCAACAACGGGCTCACCGACTACAAGGACATCCTCGGCTTCTCCGTGCAGGCGGACGAAACGCGCGCGTTCCTGTGTTTCGCCTCGGCGCTGGTGCTTGCGATCTTCCTCGTGGTCTCCGCCGCCGTGGTCGGCTCGCGCTTCGGCAAGGCGTTGACGGCGGTGCGCGACGCCGAAAGCCGCATGCGCTTCCTGGGCTACCGGGTCGAGGGCTACAAGCTCTTCGTCTTCGTGCTGTCGGCGGCGATGGCGGGCATCGCGGGCGCGCTCTACGTGCCGCAGGTCGGCATCATCAATCCCAGCGAGTTCGCGCCCGGCAACTCGATCGAGGCGGTGCTGTGGGTCGCCGTCGGCGGCCGCGGCACCCTGATCGGACCGGTGATCGGCGCCTTCATCGTGAACTTCGGCAAGACCTACCTCACCGGCGCGCTGCCCGAGGCCTGGTTGTTCGCCCTGGGCGCGCTTTTCATCGTGGTGACCCTGTTCCTGCCCAAGGGAGTCGTCGGCCTGCGTAGCCAGCTTGCCGCACGGCGGGCGAAGGCGGCGGCATGAGCGCGCCTCTCCAGCACCAGCCGCAGCGTTCGACCTCGGCGCTGCTCTATCTCAGCGGCGTGACCGTTTCCTTTGACGGCTTCAAGGCGCTGAACAATCTCTCGCTGCTGATCGAGCCGGGCGAGATGCGCGCCATCATCGGCCCCAACGGCGCCGGCAAGACCACGATGATGGACGTGATCACCGGCAAGACCCGGCCCGACGAGGGCGAGGTCGTGTTCGACGGCACGGCCGATCTCACCAAGCTCGACGAGGCCGACATCGCCACGCTCGGCATCGGCCGCAAGTTCCAGAAGCCCACCGTGTTCGAAAACCACACGGTGCGCGACAATCTCGTGCTTGCGCTGGCCGGCATCCGCTCCTGGTACAAGATGCTGGGCGCCGCGCCGACCAAGGCCGAGAGCGACCGCCTGGCCGAGATCCTGTCGATCATCCGGCTGGAGGCGCATCAGACCATGCTGGGCGCGCGCCTCAGCCACGGGCAGAAGCAGTGGCTCGAGATCGGCATGCTGCTGGCGCAGAACCCGAAGCTGATGCTGGTCGACGAGCCGGTTGCCGGCATGACCGACGTGGAGACCGAGACCACCGCGCAGGTGCTGCGCGAGGTCAACAAGTCGCATTCGGTCGTGGTGGTCGAGCACGACATGACCTTCGTGCGCGCGCTGGGCGTCAAGGTGACGGTGCTGCACGAGGGCTCGATGCTGGCCGAAGGCTCGCTCGACCATGTGAGCTCCGATCCCCGCGTCGTCGAAGTCTACCTCGGCAGATGATGAGGGGGCGGTGACGGCGATGCTCTCGGTCCAGAACGTCAATCTCTTCTATGGCGCGGCCCAGGCGCTGCGCGGCGTGTCGCTGTCGGCGTCGATCGGCAAGGTGACCTGCCTGCTCGGCCGCAACGGCGTCGGCAAGACCAGCCTCCTGCGCGCCATCAGCGGCCTGCAGCCGATCGCCTCGGGCTCGATCAAGCTCGAGGACAAGGAAATTTCCGCGCTGCCGGCGTACGAACGCGCGCGCCGTGGTGTGGCTCTCGTGCCGCAGGGCCGCGAGATCTTCTCGCTGCTGACGGTGAAGGAGAATCTCGAGACCGGCTACGCGCCCGTCGCGCGCGAGAACAAGAAGGTGCCGGACGAGGTGTTCGAGCTCTTCCCCGTGCTGCAGTCGATGCTGAAGCGTCGCGGCGGCGATCTGTCCGGTGGTCAGCAGCAGCAGCTTGCGATCGGCCGCGCGCTCACCATGCGGCCCAAGCTGCTGGTGCTCGACGAGCCGACCGAGGGCATCCAGCCGTCGGTGATCAAGGATATCGGCCGTGCCATCGCGTTCCTGCGCCAGCGCGGCGACATGGCGATCCTGCTGGTCGAGCAGTATCTCGACTTCGCCCATGAGCTTGCCGACGATTTCGCCGTGATGGACCGCGGCGAGATCGTCATGGCCGGCAGCCGCGCCGATTTCGACACCGAGGCGGTCCGCAAGCACATGACGGTGTAACTCTTCGCCTCCCCATTCAAATGGGGAAGAAAGCTAAGCCGGGTTCTGCGCGCCGCGCACCAAGCGGCCGGGACGTTCGCCGGTCAGCTCGTCGTCGCGCACGGTCTCCACGCCATTATTGAACGTGTGCTTGTAACCCTTGGCGCGCTGGATCAGGCGGCGGCCGCCGGCGGGGAGGTCGTAGACGACCTCGGGGCGCTTGAGCGTGAGCGCATCGAAGTCGATCACGTTGATGTCGGCCTTGTGGCCGGGCGCCAGCAGGCCGCGATCGCTGAGGCCATAGGCCTCGGCCGTGCCGCGCGTCTGCTTGGCGATCAGGAATTCCAGCCCGAGCCTGGGCCCGTGCTTGCGGTCGCGGCTCCATAGGGTCATCAGCGAGGTCGGCGAGGAGGCGTCGCAGATCACGCCGACATGAGCGCCGCCGTCGGCCACACCCAGCACCGTGCCGGGATCGAGCAGCATCTCGTGCACCACATCGAGATTGCCGTAGGCGTAGTTCTCGAAGGGCAGCATCAAGAGGCCCTTGCCGCCGTCGGCCATGATCGCCTCGAGGGCGACCTCCTGCGGGGTGCGGCCGCCGCGTTGCGCGATCGCGGCGATCGATTGATCGGCCTGCGGCTCGTAGTCGGGCCGTTCGCCGATCGGGAACATCTTGTGGAACGCCTCGCCCATGAAGGCGGCCGGCCCGCCGCCCTCGCGCGGCGCGGTGAGACGGCGGCGCAGATCCGCATCGTTGGCAAGCTTCCGGTAGCGCTCGGCCGGCGAGAGATCGCGGATCTCGCGCCATACCGGATGGGCGGCGAAGGGATGGACAGTGGCTTCGAGGCCGAGGATCACGCCGATCGGCCGCGAGCCAACCTGCGCATTGGCCTCGCGGCCGGACGCGCGTACGGCATTCACCTGGTCGAGCGTCTCGCGCCACAGCTTGGGCTGCGCATCGACCTGGACCAGCAGCACCGAGAGCGGCCGGCCGGCAAGCCTGGCCGCCGCATCGAGCGCCTCGAACTCGCCCGGTCCGAAGTCCGAGTTCACCTCCAGCACGCCTTTGCCGGCGCGCCGCATGCCCTCGGCCAGCGCGAACAGCTCGGCCTCGCGGGCGCTGAGCGACGGCGTGAAACGGCCGTCGCGCGCCTTGTGCTTGGTGGTGCGCGAAGTCGTGACGCCGACGGCGCCCGCGTTCAACGCCTCGGCGACGAGCCGCGTCATCTCCTCGCGTTCGCCCTGGTTCGGCACCTCGGCATGGTTCGCGCCGCGCTCGCCCATCACGTAGAAACGCAGCGCGCCGTGCGGCAGCTGTGCGGCCACGTCGACGGCGCGGTTCATCGAGCCCAGCGCGTCGAGATAGTCGCCGAAGCTCTCCCAGTTGAACTTCACGCCCTCGCTCAGCACGGTGCCGGGAATATCCTCGACGCCTTCCATCAGGTTGATGAGATATTCCGACTGGCCGCGCCGCACCGGCGCGAAGCCGACGCCGCAATTGCCGAACACCGTCGTCGTCACGCCATGCCAGGACGAGGGCGTGATGAACGGATCCCAGGTCGCCTGGCCGTCATAGTGCGTGTGGATGTCGACGAAGCCGGGCGCGACGATCAGGCCGCCTGCATCAATCTCGCGCTTGGCGGACCCAAGCCTGGGACCAACAGCAGCGATCCGGCCGTCCTTCACGGCCACATCGGCCACTTTGCGGGGCTGGCCGGAGCCATCGATCACGGTGCCGTTTCGGATGACGAGGTCAAACATGGACCGAGGATAGGCCCGGGGCGGCCGTCCGGTCTATGTTCGGCCCCGCTCGATCCATTCATTCCGGGGACACCGCCCTTGCAAAAGCCACTGCTCTTCACGCCCTTCAAGATGCGCGGCGTCGTCGCCCAGAACCGGTCGGTCGTGTCCCCGATGGTCCAGTATCGCGCCGTCGACGGGCAGGTGAACGACTATCACCTGGTCCATCTCGGCAAGTTCGCGCTGGGCAAGTTCGGCATCGTCTTCACGGAAAACTGTGCCGTCGTGCCGGAAGGCCGCGTGACGCAAGGCGATCTCGGCATGTGGGACGACAGCCAGATCGAGGGCCACAGGCGGCTCACACATTTCCTGAAGCAGGAGGGCGCGCTCGCGGCCACCCAGATCACCCATGCCGGCCGAAAGGCGTCGTCGCCGCGCCAGTTCGACAAGCCGGATGAGTTCGGGCCGAAAGATGGAGGCTGGGAACGCTGGCAGGTTTACGGACCGTCGGCGCTGTCCGCCGGAGAGCGTTACTCCAAGTCGCCCCTGGCACTCGACGTGTCCCAGATGGAAGCGATCGTGAAGAAGTTCGGTGAGGCTGCGCGCCGCGCCAATGCGGCAGGCTACGACGTCATCGAGATCCACGGCGCACACGGTTACCTGCTGGCGCAGTTCCTCTCGCCGCTCAGCAACAAGCGCAACGACCAGTTCGGCGGCGACCGCGCCGGCCGTATGCGCTTCCCGCTCGCCGCGGCGAGGGCCGTGCGCGAGAACTGGCCCGAGCACAAGCCAATGTTCATCCGTGTCTCGGCGGTTGATGGCGGTGGTGGCTGGGACGTCGACGATACGGTCGCCTATGCCAAGGAGTTGAAAGCACTCGGCATCGACGTGATCGACACCTCCTCGGGGGGCCTCGCCGGCCTGTCGACGGCGGCACCGATCAAGCGCTCGCTCGGCTTCCAGGTGCCCTTCGCGGCGGCGGTGAAACACGGCGCCGGCATTCCCACCATGGCCGTTGGCCTGATCCTCGACGGAGCGCAGGCCGAGAAGGTCCTGCAGGATGGCGACGCCGACCTGATCGCGATCGGCCGTCAGGCGCTCTTCAATCCCTTCTGGCCGGTGCATGCCGCGCAGGAGCTGGGCTGCGACCTCGACTTCGGCATGTGGAACCCCGAATACGGATGGTGGCTAGACAAGCGCAAGAACAACCTACCGGCGGAGCGCAGCGCGACCGGGCAAGTCGTGAAGTAGCCAAGAAGGAAAAGCAGGAAACGCAAGATGACAGGCATTCTGGCAGGCCTTCGCATCGTCGAAGGCTCGGCGTTCATTGCCGCACCCCTGGGCGGCATGACCCTGGCGCAATTGGGCGCCGACGTGATCCGGTTCGACGATTTGCAGGGCGGCCTCGACAGCGACCGCTGGCCGGTAACGAAGGATGGCAAGTCGATCTATTGGGCCGGCCTCAACAAGGGCAAGCGTTCGCTCGCCGTGGACCTGCGCTCGCCCAAGGGCCGAGAGCTGCTCACCGCCGTGATCACGGCGCCCGGCGAGAATGCCGGCATCTTCACGACGAACATGCCGGCGCGCGGCTGGCTTTCCTACGAGGCGCTGGCGAAGAAGCGCGCCGACCTGATCGCGCTCAACATCGTGGGCGACCGCCACGGCACGGCCAATGTCGACTACACGGTGAACGTGGTCACCGGCTTTCCCCTGGTGGCGGGACCGCCCGAGCATCAGGGACCGGTGAATTCCCTCGTGCCGCCGTGGGATCTCTCGACCGCCTATGCCGGCGCTCTGGCGATCCTCGCGGCCGAACGCCATCGCCGCCTGACGGGCGAGGGGCAGCGTATCGTGCTGCCGTTGCAGGACATGGCGTTGGCGACGACATCGGCGCTGGGCTATCTCGGTGAGGCCGTGGTCAACCAGGTCGATCGGCCGAAATTCGGCAACGAGATCTTCGGCACGTTCGGGCGCGAGTTCCGCACCAGGGACGGCCGCTACGTGATGATCTGCATGTTCTCCGACCGCCATGTCGACGCGCTGGCGGCGGCGGGCGGCTTCAAGGAGGCCTTCGCCGCGATCGAGAAGAAGACCGGCGTCGATCTCAAGAGCGACGCCGGGCGCTGGAATGCGCGGGAAGACCTCAATCGGCTGATCGAGCCCTGGGTGGCCGCGCTGACCGCCGACGAGGTCGGGGCGGCCCTGAAGAAGGCGGGCGCATTGTGGGGCCCGTACAAGACTTTCCGTGAGCTCAGCACCGATAAGGAGCTGGTCCACGACAACCCGATGTTCACCGAGCTCGACCAGCCCGGCATCGGCCGCTATCCGGTCGCGGCCTCGCCGCTGCAGTTCGGCGCCTTCGACCGTGCAGCGCCTGAGCCGGCGCCGGCGCTCGGCCAGCATACGGACGAGATTTTGTCGGGTATTCTCGGCCTGCCCGCGCACGAAATCGCGCGGCTGCATGACGAGAAGGTGGTTGGTGGCCCAGGATAAGGTCCTCATCGCCGGCGGCGGCATCGGCGGTCTCGCGACCGCGCTGGCGCTGGCACAGAAGAACGTGCCGTCTCTGGTGCTCGAGAAGGCGGCGCGGCTGGGCGAGATCGGTGCGGGCATCCAACTCGGGCCCAACGCCTTCCATTGCTTCGATCGATTGGGCGTCGGAAAGACGGCGCGGGAGATGGCGGTCTATATCGACCAGCTCCGGCTCATGGACTCCATGGCTGACGGCGAGATCTGCCATATCGATCTCGGCGAGACCTTCCGCCAGCGCTACGGCAATCCTTATGCCGTCGTCCATCGCGGCGACCTTCATGGCGTGCTGCTGAAGGCGTGCGAAGCCCATCCGCTGGTCGAGCTCAGGGTACACAGCGAGGTCACGGGCTACGATCAGGACGAAAGCGGGGTCACGGCGAAGCTGGGCAATGGCGAGCCTGTGAAGGGCGCTGCGCTGATCGGCGCCGACGGTCTCTGGTCCAATGTGCGGCGGCAGGTCGTGGGCGACGGCAAGCCGCGCGTGTCGGGCCATACCACCTATCGCTCGGTGATCCCGACGGACGTGATGCCGGAAGACCTGCGCTGGAACGCGGCGACCCTGTGGGCAGGGCCCAAGTGCCACATCGTCCATTACCCGCTGTCGGACTGGAAGGTGTTCAATCTCGTTGTCACCTATCACAACGATGCACCCGAACCTGTGGCCGGCAAGCCGGTGCCGGTCGAGGAAGTGCATCGCGGCTTCACCCATGTCTGCGAGCGTGCGCAGACCATCATCCGTCACGGGCGTCACTGGCACATGTGGGTGCTGTGCGATCGTGAGCCGGTCGATCATTGGATCGATGGCCGCGTGGCGCTCCTGGGCGATGCCGCGCATCCGATGCTGCAATACATGGCCCAGGGCGCCTGCATGGCGATGGAGGACGCGGTGTGCCTGGCCGATTCGCTCGCCAAGACTGACACGCTCGAGGCGGGCCTGCGCACCTATCGCGACCGGCGCGTGCTGCGCACCGCGCGCGTTCAGCTCATGTCACGCGCCATGGGCGATCACGTCTATCATCCCGCCGGCCCGCACGCGGCGCTGCGCAATGCCATGATGGGCGCCAAGAGCCAGGCCGACTGGTACGCCGCGCTCGACTGGCTCTACGGCGGCAACGGACTGGATTGACAGTTCGGCGTCGGCCGAAAGGACGTACGCCGGAGAGCGCCTATCTCTCCCGCATGACCCAACAGACCTTCCGCCTCCCCGCGACGGCCGAATGTCCGTCGCTGTTCATCCGCCGCCAGCCGCGCCCCGGTGCGCCGGTGGTGCTCTATGTGCACGGCGCCACGTTCCCGTCGGCGCTGTCCGTCGGCTTCGATTTCGGCAACGGCTCGTGGTTCGACGACTGGAACACGCGCGGCTTCGACGCGTGGGCCTTCGACTTCGCGGGCTTCGGCGAGAGCGGCCGTTATACCGCCATGAACGAGCCTGCCGATCGCCATGCGCCGCTCGGCCGCGCGCCGGAGTCCGCGCATCAGACGAGTGCCGTGATCGAGCTGATCCGGCGCGAGACAGGGCAGGCGCGCGTGTCGCTCGTTTCTCATTCCTGGGGCAGCGCCCCGGCGGCGCTGGCGACGATCGCTGCACCCGAGACGATCGACCGGCTGGTCCTGTTCGCGCCCATCGCGCGGCGAGAAGGCGGCAAGCCGTCGGCGCTCGGCGCGTGGGTGGATGTCACCAGCGAGGCACAGCACGCGCGCTTCGTCGCCGACGTGCCAAAAGACCATGCGCCCGTGCTCGAAGGTTTCGACCGCTGGGCGCCGGTTTATCTGGCGAGCGACCCGGATGCGGCCGCACGCAAGCCGCCGGCCGTGCGTGTGCCGAGTGGCCCGGCGGCCGACAACGCCGACGCCTGGGCCGGTCGTCTCTCGTGGGATCCGGCCAGGATCACGCGTCCCATCCATATCGTGCGCGGCGCCTGGGATTCGCTCTGCCTCGATCCCGATGCGGCGATGATCCTGAATGCCGCGAGCGCGGCGCCCGAACGCCATGACCGCGTGCTCGAAGCGGGCACGCATCTGATGCATCTCGAAACAGGCCGTCACGCGCTCTACGATGCCGTCGGCCGCAGCCTCAAGGGAGAGACGCCATGATCGCCGTGATCTTCGAAGTCTGGCCGGCCGACGGCCGCAAGCAGACCTATCTCGACATCGCCGCCAAGCTGAAACCCGAGCTCGAGCAGATCGACGGCTTCCTCTCGATCGAGCGCTTCCAGAGCCTGGTCGACGAGACCAAGCTCCTCTCGCTCTCCTTCTGGCGCGACGAGGAGGCGGTGAAGGCCTGGCGCAATGTCGAGCATCACCGCCAGGCCCAGGCGGCCGGCCGCGGCGGCGTGCTCCGCGACTACCGCCTGCGGGTGGCCTCCGTCCTGCGCGACTACGGCATGAAGGAGCGCGAGGAAGCCCCCAAGGATTCGAGGGAAAAGAATGGGTAGGCGAGGAATTATCGCGCGAAAGGCTCGTAAAACCGGCTAGAGTTGGCTGGTTCTATTAAGGGACCAGATGATGCGTATCCTCGTTGTGGGTGCCGGCGCGATCGGCGGATTTTTCGGTGGGCGCCTGCTCGCCGCCAAACGCGACGTCACCTTCCTGGTGCGCGAACGGCGGGCGGCACAGCTCGCAAAGACCGGTCTGGTCATCAAGAGCAAGCTCGGCGATGTGAACCTGCCGACGCCTCCCACCGTTTCGGCGGAGACGCTGAAGGGGCCGTACGACGTCGTGCTGCTCTCCTGCAAGGCCTTTGATCTCGAGGGTGCGATGACTTCCTTCGCGCCCGCCGTCGGATCCGACACCGCGATCCTGCCCCTGCTGAACGGGCTTGCGCATCTCGATGCGCTCGCGACGCGCTTCGCGAAGAAGAATGTGCTGGGCGGCGTGGCGGCCCTCGCGCTGACCCTTGATGCCGAGGGGCACGTCCTGCATCTGAACGATATGCTGGGGCTCAGCTTCGGCGAGCTGGACGGTGCGAAGTCGGCGCGCGTCGCCGCGCTTGCCGCCGAGTTCGCGGCGGCCGGCATCCAGGCCGGCCAGAGCGAGGCGATCCTGCAGGAGATGTGGGAGAAATGGGCCTTCATCGCCACGGCGGGCGGAATCACTTCGTTGATGCGCGGCACGGTCGGTGACATCGTGGCCGGCGGTGGCGCGCCTCTCACGACCGCGCTCTATGACGAGATCGGCCTGATCGCCGCCGCCAACAGCCATCCGCTGCGGCCGCCCGCCGTCGAGCGCGCCAAGGCGATGCTCACCGTGGCGGGCTCTCCGTTCAATTCATCGATGGCGCGCGACGTCGAGAACGGCTTCCGCACCGAAGCCGATCACGTCGTGGGCGATCTGCTGAAGCGCGCCAAGGGCGGCGACTATCCCATGATCAGGATCGCCTACGCGCACCTCAAGACCTACGAGGCGCGGCGCCAGCGGGAAGGCAAAGGCTGAGATCTCCACCGTTGGTTGCTGTCGCGGGTCGAGAGTACGCGACTATAGTCGCGTCGCCATGTCGACCTGGGATGCCCGCAATTTCCTGACGCGCGCGACGCTCGTTCGCGAGAAGGTGACCTCGTTCACCGACTATCCGTTCAGCATCCCGGCGATCGGCGGGTTCGACCGGATCGAGTTCGAGCGGCCGGTGACCTTTTTCGTCGGCGAGAACGGCGCGGGCAAGTCGACGCTGCTGGAGGCCATCGCCGTCGGCATGGGCCTCAACCCGGAAGGCGGGAGTCGCAATTTCAGGTTCGCGACGCGCGAATCGCATTCCGCCCTCAGCAACTTCCTGCGGCTCAGCCGCAGCGTGCGTCGCCCTCGCGACAGCTTTTTCCTGCGGGCGGAGAGCTACTTCAATGTCGCGACGGAAATCGAGGCGTTGGATCAAGGGCCGGGCGGTGGGCGCATCATCGATTCCTATGGCGGCAAGTCCCTGCACGAGCAGTCGCACGGCGAGTCCTTCTTCTCGCTGTTCATGAACCGCCTGCGCGGCAACGGCCTCTATTTCTTCGACGAACCCGAGGCGGCTCTGTCGCCGACCCGGCAGCTCTCCTTCCTGTCGCGCCTGCACGACCTGGTGAAGGAGGGCTCACAGTTCCTGATCGCCACCCATTCGCCGATCCTGCTGGCCTACCCAGACGCCGCGATCCACGTGCTCGACGGCGGCCCGCCGCGCCAGATCGAGTATCGCGACACCGAGCACTACGGTGTGACGCGCACGTTCCTCAACGACACGGAACGCATGCTCGATATCCTTCTGGATCGCAAGCCGGCTTCCTAGGACCTGAACGGCCTTGCTATTTTAATCATGATGGTTATCATGATTAAATGAAGGTCGACCAGAAGACCATGGCCGCGCATCGCGCGGCCATGCTGACGCAGGCGAGCAAGCTCTTCCGGCAACGCGGGATCGACAGCGTGCCCGTGACGGAAATCACCAGCGCGGCAGGGCTGACCCACGGTGCGTTCTACGGTCATTTCTCCAGCAAGACGGCGCTGGCGGCCGAAACCTGTCGTTATTCGCTCGAACGCGGGGCCGAGAATTGGCGCAGGAAGGCCGCGGAGGCCGAGCGCAGGGGAGAAGACCCCATCGCTGCGATCATCGACTATTATCTCTCGCCGGCGGCGCGCGATTCGCGGGAATCCAGTTGCGCCCTCGCGTCGCTCGGCCACGAAGCCAGTCGCAATCCTGACTTGAACCCCGCCATGGCAGCCGGCATCGAGGCGCTCGCGCAGGTGCTGCGTGAGCTGATCGCCCGACGCCGGCCCAAGGATCCGCCGTCGGCGCACGCCAATGCCGCCCTCGCAGCCCTGGCCGCCATGAGCGGCGGCCTCAGCCTCGCACGCCTCCTGGTGGGCGAGCCCGAACGCTCTGCTGACGCTCTCAAGGCGGCGGCAACGCTGGCCAAGCAAGCAGCCAACCAAGGAATCTGATCATGTTGTCTCCCGTGTTGGCGCCCGCCATGGCGCGCCGTGGCGTTCACTATGGCTGGGTTGTCGTGGCCATCACCTTCCTCACCATGCTGGCCACCGCGGCGGCGATGGGGATGCCCGGCGTCCTGCTGCTGCCCCTGAAGGGCGAATTCGGCTGGGATCTCGGGGCGATCTCGGGCGCGCTCGCGCTCCGTCTCGCGTTGTTCGGGATGGTCGCGCCCTTCGCCGCGGCGCTCATGCTGCGCTACGGAATGCGTGTCGTGGTGAGCACGGCGCTGGTCTTCATCGTCCTCGGTCTGTTTCTCGCGACCCATATGACCGCGCTTTGGCAGCTCTGGGCCACCTGGGGCCTGATGCTCGGCCTGTCGACCGGCGTCACGGCCAACGTGCTGGGCGCGACGGTCGCGAGCCGCTGGTTCACCAAGCGGCGCGGTCTGGTCATCGGCATGCTCAGCGCCAGCAGCGCCACCGGGCAGTTGCTGTTCCTGCCGGTGGCGGCATGGCTGTCCGATCACGTCGGCTGGCGCCAGGCGATGATGCCGGCGGCGCTCATGTGCCTGGTTTGCCTTCTCCTGGTGGTGCTGTTCCTGCGTGACCATCCGAGCGAGGTTGGTCTTGCTTCCTATGGCGACGACGCGGTCGCGCCGCCGCCCGCACGGCCCGTCGGCGGCAATGCGCTCAAGCTCAGCTTCGGCGCACTTGCGATGGGGATGCGTACCCGCATGTTCTGGGTACTGGCGGGCACGTTCTTCGTCTGCGGTCTTTCCACCAACGGCCTGGTGCAGAACCACTTCATTCCCTTGTGCCACGACTTCGGCATGGATGCCGTGTCGGCCTCGGGCGTGCTGGCGTTGATGGGTGCCTGCGATTTCGTCGGCACGATCGCTTCCGGCTGGCTATCGGACCGCTACGACAATCGCTGGCTGCTGTCCTGGTACTACGGGCTGCGTGGCCTCAGCCTGCTGGTGCTGCCTTACTCGAACTTCTCATTTTTCGGCCTGAGCCTCTTCGCCGTCTTCTACGGGCTCGACTGGATCGCCACCGTGCCGCCCACGGTCAAGCTGTCGAGCCAGACGTTCGGCCGTGAACGGGGACCGCTGATCTTCGGCTGGGTCTTCACCGCCCATCAGCTGGGCGCAGCCACGGCCGCCTTCACCGCGGGCGCGTCGCGCGAAGTGCTGATGAGCTACCTTCCGGCTTTTGCCGGCGCGGGCGTCGCCTGTCTGCTGGCCGCGATGGCGGTGCTCACGGTGCGCAGCGTTTCGAAGGAGACGGTGCGCGTCGCTGCGGCGGAATAGGCGGGCGGGGGCAAAGCCTCCAGCCCGATCCATTGATCAGAATGCCGCCGCCGAGTCGGCAGTGACTATGCTCCGTGTCCTAGTGGAGACCCGGATCCGAGGCAGAGTCTGCTGAAGCGCGGGGACCGCCGGAGACGCTGCACGGTGGGGCAGATCAATCGCGGTGCGACGGGGTCGGTATGGTCGACCTCACCATTAAATTCGATACATTTGATAGTCACCCTGGGTAATCATGAGCCCATAGGCAGCAGCGTGATTACGACCCGTGCACCGCAGGGTCGCGGCCCGAGGCCTTCAGGATGAGATGGTCGAGCGATACCGGGCCGGGACCCGCGATCGCGAGCCAGGCGAACATCACGAAGTAGGAGACTTCCTCGAAGCCGAGGAGGGTCTCGATCGAATCGATGTCCCCGGTCTTGGCCGAGACGATGGCGACCACCATCACGACCATCAACGGCACGGCGGCGAAGCGCGTCAGCAGGCCGAGCATCAATAGCAGGCCGCCAAAGAACTCCACGCCCGAGACGAACGGCGTCAGGATCTGCGGCGCGGGAATCCCGAGGGCGATGAAATTCTTGGTGATGAGCGGCAGGTGGGTGAGCTTGGTCCAGCCGGTGCCCATGAACACCCAGCCGACAGTGATGCGCACGGCAAGTGGCGCCAGCCAGGTGAGGTAGCTCGCCAACTGGCGCGACCAATCGTAGAAGACCGTGACGAAAGCATTCATCTGTCTCTCCCCCGAAGTCCGCCTACTATCGCGGCGCGGGGGCGGGCAGGACAATCGATAAAACGTGATCGGCCGTGTTCCACGGGCTTGCTAGGCTCACGCGATGAGGATCCGCGAGCTCGTTCTTGTCGTGATCTTGCCCTTTGTCAGCGGTTGCGCTCGCACCTATGAAAAGCCCGGCATGACCCAGGCCGAGCTCGATCGCGACTGGAAGGACTGTGCCGATCTGCAGATGAAGATCGAGAATTCCATGGGCGGCAGGGTCCACAACAACGGCGATCCCGAGGAATACTCCAAGCCCTGCATGGAGAAGCGCGGCTACCGCCAGGTCCTTCGGTAAAGCTTGCTGCTTCCTAGTCCTCGGAGAAAAAATCCTCATCTATCTTTTTGACGTACACCGTGTCGTGTATGCGAACGCCGACATTATAGCGAGCCATTAGTCTTGTAAGTTCATCGCCATTGATGAGCACGAGATTTACGTGGACTTTTTCGGCAAATTGCTTGGCTGCGGCCGTAAAATCGGACGTGGTGACAAATACACCTTTAGTGGCTTTAACTGCAGCTATGGCACCGTGAAATGCTTGCAGCTCGGGGGCGCCAATTTTGTTTTCGGATTTGTATCGTTTCGCTTGGATGTAAACCCGATCCAATCCCAGCGCGTCTTCGTCGATCACCCCGTCCAAACCGCCGTCCCCGACCTTTCCTATCGCTCTTCCAGCGCCTTCCCGTGAACCTCCGTAACCCATCGCAAGTAAAAGGGAGACGACAGCATTTTCAAAGAAGACAGGCTTCGAACTCAGCAGTCGTTCGAGCAAGTCTTCCCTTACCTCATCGTTGAGCTGTTGTGCCGTCTGTCGAAGCAACTCGTCGGGGGTGCCGGTAATCTCTGAAACTGTATTCGGATTTGCTAGTGACGTTTCCGCATGGCTTACCGCTTTTGATCGGAAAGCAACAAACTCTGGAAATTTAGAAAGAAATTGTATGTCGACTTTTTGAGGTTTCGCAGCGAGCACGTCTTTGCCACGAGGCGTGATTGTGAAGTGAGCATATTTCGTCTTTTGGACGAGAAGAGCGTGAGATAGGTACGATTTGGCCCAATGCGTCCTATTTGAAAGAACGGTTTGCTTGCCGCTGGGAATTAGCTTCTGTTTTTCCTCTTCACTTAAGCCAAACCGTTTAGCTATTTTTTCCGCGACAGTCGGGATCGTTACTTCGCCGCAGGCTGCTTCCTCAAGGACCGGGAGCATTAGTGTTTGATAGTCCGGAATAGCCATTGTCGTCTTTCGTGTGACCTACCCAAAGTAGCATAGCATGTTGCGACACACTGTCGGTATTCGTCAGCTTGCCATCCAGCCGCCGTCGACCATCAGGTTTTCACCCGTGATGTAGGTCGCCTCGTCCGACGCCAGGAACAACGCGGCGTTGGCGACGTCCTCCGAGCGCCCGAGGCGCGGCAGGGGTGTGCGGGCGTGGCTGTAGTCGAGCCAGCGCGGCTCGACGGCGCGGCCGCCCTTGCCGGTCAGGATCTTCCCGGGCGCCACGGCGTTGCAGATGATGCTGTCCCGGCCATAGTCGGCCGCGATCTGGCGCGTCATGTAGGCGACGGCCGCTTTCGACGTGCCGTAGGCCAGAGCCTCAGGCGCGGCGACCATGCCGTGCTGGGAGGAGATGTTGACGATGCGTCCGCGCGCTTCGTTCCTGATCTCCTGGACCAGCATGCGGCGCACGGCGGCGCGGCACATCAGGAACACGCCGGCGACATTGACCGACATCATGCGGTTCCAGTCGTCGAGGCTGGTCTCCGTGAGCTTGTCGCCGAGTCGGATGACGGCATCGTTGACCACGATATCCAGGCGGCCCGTGGGCTCGGCGGCGCGGCGCACGGCCTCCTCGACATCCGTCTCGCTCGAGACGTCGCCCCTGAACCACGGCACGCCGAGCTGCTTGTGCGTCGGCTCGCCGCCCTCGATCACCGTGTCGGTGATGTCCATCAACAGCAGGATCGCGCCTTCCTCGTGGAATCTCGTCGCGATGGCGCGGCCGATGCCCGAGGCGGCGCCGGTGATCAGCGCGGTCTTGCCTTCCAGTCGTTTCATCGTTGCCTCATCAGACGGTCGCGCTCCAGCTTCGCCACCCAGCGGGCGAAGGGAAAGAGCAGGACGAAGAAAATGATCGCCGCGGCGGTGAGCGGCGTCGGATTGTAGGTCTGCTCCTGCGCGACGCGGGCCGAGCGCAGCAGCTCGGGCAACGCCACCAACGAGGCGACGGACGTGGCCTTCACCAGCTCGAGCGAATTGGAGGCCAGCGGCGCCGCCACTCGAGCCAGTGCTTGCGGCAGGATCACCAGGAAGATGATCTGCAAGGGCCGCAGTCCCACGGCGCGGGCGGCCTCGCGCTGGCCGTGCGGGATGGATTCGATGCCGGCGCGGAAGATCTCGCCGTAGTAGCCGGAATTGTTCAGCGCGAGCGCCAGCACGCAGGCGGCGAAGGAGGGCAGCTTCAGGCCGAGGAAGGGCAGGCCGTAGAAGATCAGGATCAGCAGCACCAGCACGGGGAAGGAGCGGAAGAGATCGATCCAGATCAGCAGCGCGACGTTCAGCGCCTTGTTGTGGAAGCTGTAGAGGATCGCGATCAGCAGGCCGACGGCCGCCGCGACCGGCAGGGTCACGACGGACAGCAGCGCCGTAAGCTGCAGGCCTTGCCAGATCAGCGGCCAGATCTGCGTGAAGGAGTCCCAGTCGGCGAAATTGTCGAGGAAGAGGTGGAGGGCCTCCATGTCAGCGCGGCCCGCGCGTCTTGGCGGTTCCCAGCCCCTCCAGCCAGCGGCTGGCGACGACCAGGGGCACGAAGAACAGAAGATAGAATGCCGCCGCGAGCGTGAGCGGCGAGGGGTTGGCCGCGATCGCCATGCTGCTCTCGGCCCGGCCCAGGAGTTCGGGCAGCGAGACAGCGGTACCCAGCGCCGTGCCCTTGGTGATCGAGATCGCGCGGTTGGCGAGCAGGGGCACGGCGAGCCGGATCGCCTGCGGCAGGATCACGAGCAGCAGGAGGCGCGAGAAGCCGAGCCCCAGCGAGCGGCCGGCATCCCATTGGCCGGTTGGCACGGCCTGGATGGCCGACCAGAAGATCTCCGTCGCGAAGGCCGCCAGGACGGCGGCGAGCGAGATCACCGTGGCGGCGAAGGGCGAGAGCTGGATGTCGGCATAGGGCAGGCCGAAATACACGAACACGATGACCACGAGCTGCGGCAGGGTCCGGAAGACGTCGACGAAGCCCACGATCGCGATATCGGCAGGCTTCCAGTGCAGCGCGCGCACGATGGCGAGGGCAAGGCCCACGCCCACGCCGAACACGATCGTCAGCAGCGCCACTTCGACCGTGACGCCGAACCCGCCCAGGATGTCAGGTCCGTACTGGGCGAGGACCTTTGTGTTGAAGAAATTCTCGAGAAGCGGATCCAATTATTTGCAGGCCAGCTCGTGCGGCGTCGGATCGTAGCCCTTGAAGCCCGGCGGGCCCCAGCCCGGATAGATCGTGCTGATCGACGAGCCGGCATCGACCTTGTCGCCGTACCACTTCTCGTAGAGCTTCACCAAGGTGCCATCCTTCTTCATGCACTCGATCGCCATTTCGACCGTGTTGCGATAGGAGGTGTCCTCGAGCCGGAAGGCATAGCCGAAGTTGCGGCCGTTGAAGTCCTTGAAGCCGACCTTGATCGCCTTGTTCTTGCTCGCGGCGTAGACCGTGGTCGGGATTTCGTTCAGGGCGGTGAAGGCGCGGTGGGTCAGCACGGCCTGCACCGAATCGGGGAAGGTGTCGTAGCGCTGGACCTCGAAGCCGTATTTTTGCGCGTTCTCGGTCGCCCAGGTGTCGGAGATCGTGCCGCGATTGACGGCGAGCTGCTTGCCCTTCAGGTCCTCGAAGCCCTTCATCGTGTCGGCGGCGCGCACGATGAAGCCGTTGCCGGTGGCGAAGAAGGGCTCGGTGTAGGACATTTTCTCGGCGCGCTCGGCGGTGATGTTGAGCGGGTTCACCGTGAACTCGATGCGCTTGGAGAAGAGCGCCGCGAAGAGCCCAGAGAAGTTGATGTCCACGACCTCGACACCCGGCCGGCCGATGCGCCTGGCGACTTCCTTGATCATGTCGACGCCGAAGCCCTCCGGCCCGTTGGCGCCGCGCACCATCCACGGCGCCACGCCGAAGTCGGAGCCGACCACCAGCGTCTTGTCCTTGGGGTGATCGGCATCCTGCGCGAAGGCGGCGCTCGCCAAACCGAGGATCGCCACGGCGGCGAGCAGACTACGTCCAATCATCATGATCTCCAGTTTCGAACCGGCCCCAAGGCACGCAAGGATCGTGCCTCAGCCCGAGGTGTTGACGCTCGCACCGCCGTCGACCGGCAGGGTGACGCCGGTGATGAAGGCTGCCTCGTCTGACGCAAGGAAGAGGGCTGCATTGGCGACGTCCCAGCCGGTGCCCATCTTGCGGCGCAGCGGCACCTTGGCGTCGCGCTCGGCCTCGACCTGGGCGCGCGTCTTGTTGAAGGTGCGGGCGCGCGTGTCGACGGCCATCGGCGTGTTCATCAGGCCGGGCAGGATCACGTTGGCGCGGATGCCGTACTGCGCATTCTGATAAGCGAGCTGCTCGGTGAAGGAGACCATCGCCGCCTTCGTGGCTTTGTAGGCGACGTAGGGATAGGTCGTGAGCACGGCCATCGAGGAGATGTTCACGATCGCGCCGCTCCGCTGCTGGCGCATGATGGGAATCACTTCCTTGCAGGCGAGGATGCAGCTCTTGAGGTTGATCGCGATGCAGCGGTCGAGTGCCTCCTCGGAGATCTTGTCCAGCTCGGCATCGCCGCCGGCGAGCGATACGCCGACATTGTTGTGCAGCACGTCGATGCGGCCCCAGCGGCCCATCGCATCGGCCACCATGCCCTTGAGGTCGGCATGCTTGGTGACGTCGGCCTTGAAGGCCGCCGCCGTGCCCTGTTTCTGCGTGATGAGATCGACGGTCTCCTGCGCCGAGTCCAGATGATGATCGACGCACAGCACCTTGGCGCCCTCGCGCGCGAAGGTGAGGGCGGTGGCGCGGCCGTTGCCCACGCCTTCACCGGGGCTCTGGCCCGCGCCCACGACGATGGCGACTTTGTCCTTCAGGCGCATGTCACGACACTCCCTCAGTTCACACCCGGGATCGGGTACTGCTTGAGCACCTCTTTGTATTGAGGCTCGTTGTCGATCTTCATCGTCGCGAGCACGCGCACCACGGCGCAATAGAAGGCGATGGTGAGCACGAGGTCGGTCACATGCTCGTTGCCGAGATGCTGCTTGATCTCGGCGAAGGTCGCATCCGACATGCCGATGTCGCGGACCATCTCGCGTGCGCCCTTCAGCACCGCCTTGGTCAGCGGATCGAGCGTCGAGGGCTTGCCTTCGGTCTCGAGGAAGAGGTTCTTGATGTCCTCGTCGGTGACGCCGAATTCCTTGCCGATCTTCACGTGGTGAGTGAATTCGTACTCGGACTTCTCCATCCAGCCCACCTGCAGGATCGCGAGCTCGCGCAGCCGGGGATCGAGCGTGCTCTTGAAGCGGATGTAGCCGCCAATGCCGTGGAAGGCGCGCGCCATGCCGGGCGAGTTGACCAGCAGACGGGTGAGGTTGATGGGCCGCTTCAGCAGCTCCTTGTGCTCGGGCGGGAGTTGGTCGGCATCGATATAGGGCAGGCGGGCCATTCGCGTTGTTCTCCTTTACTGGGCGGCGCTGTCGCGCTCCGGTCCTTGCAGGGTGACGCCGCCGTCGATCACCAGCACCTGACCGGTGATGTAGCGGGCGTGGTTGCTGAGCAGGAAACGCACGCCGTGGCCGATGTCCCAGCCGAGGCCCTCGATCTTCAGCACCGAGGCGTTGGCACGCTGGGCGCGGTTGGCCTCGCTCATGCCGTTGCCGCGATTGACCATCGGCGTGTACATCGGGCCGGGGCAGATGCAGTTGACGCGGATATGATCCTTACCGTGATCGACAGCCATCGCCTGGGTGAGGCCGATGACGGCGGCCTTGGAGACCGTGTAGGTCGTGAGCCCGCGCGGACGCAGCGCCGAGATCGACGAGATGTTGACAATCGCGCCGCCCTTGGCCGTCTTGATCATCGCCGGGATCGCGTGCTTGGAAAGCAGGAACATCGTCTCGACGTTGACCTGCATCACGCGGCGATATTCCTCCGGCTTCTCGTCGACCACGCTTCCGCGGCTGCCGATGCCGACATTGTTGTCGAGGAAATCGAGGCGGCCCCAGTGATCGATCGCGGCGTCCACCAGCCGCCGGCAATCGGCTTCCTTGGTGGCGTCGCAGGCTTCGCCGACGGCTGTGCCGCCCTCGGCCTTGATCATCTCGGCCGTGCGCTCGGCGAGCTTCACGTCGAGATCGGACACCACGACTTTCACCCCGGCGCGCGCCAGGAGGATCGCCGCGGCGCGGCCGTTGCCGATGCCGTCACCCTTGGCGCCGCCGCCCGAAACGATGGCGACTTTGCCGGCGAGGCCGAGATCGTCTTCAGGTCCCTTGGTCATTTCTGCTCTCCGTCGTCTCGACCGTAGCCGCGCGTAGCGTGGCGAAGCGGAGAGACCTTGCCCGTACCAGGCAAGGCCCTTCGGCTACGCTGCGCTCCGCTCAGGGCGACGGGGCTCACTTCTGGATGTCCCAATCAATCGCGAATGAATCGCCCCGTCGTTTGATGGTGCCGGCGTTGGCGCCGGGAAAGTGCGCGGGGCAGAGGAGCGCGTTGCTCTCGACGCAATCCTCCAGCAGCCGGCGCCGGCTCCTGGCCGACAGATCCTGGTCGGTGCAGAACTGGCTCGACCAGTCCGGATGATAGACCTGGATCGGGTGATGCATGATGTCGCCCGAGAAAGTCGCGCGGCGGCCGCCGTCCTTGAGGTTGATCGCGATCGAGCCCGGCGTGTGGCCGGGATAGTCCTTGATGGTGAGCAGCGGGTCGGGCTGGTGATCCGAATCGATCATCACCGCCATGCCGGCCTCGACGACGGGGAGCACCGAATCGTCGAACGAGCCGCCGTTGGTCTCCAGGCCCTTGGTCTTGTGCTCGGTCTCCCAATGCGCGTACTCGCGCTTGCCGAAGAGATACTTCGCGTT